>RCNJ01000532.1_pt1 | contig 13249 bp, 8 predicted proteins | sample 2041171 | NCBI WGS metagenome assembly RCNJ01 (sample SAMN09708213, study PRJNA481090) | feces metagenome | biome: feces | host: Pygoscelis adeliae | place: Antarctica: Rookery Lake | collected 2010-03-01 | reverse complement strand
TCCCTGGCCTCCGGGGCTGACGAAATCTCTGAGCACTCCGCCAGCAAGTTCTGAGTGGTTTCCACCTCCTCAGAGATGTCCTCAGTGTCGTCAGGGTTGTCCTGGGACTCAATGTCGTTCCAGTTAGGCTCCTGCACCTGCGGCACGTCGTCGGGCAGCCAAATTCGACCGCCGCGCACATCATTGAGCACCACAACGGACCTGTTGACTCGGAATACCAATTCGTCCCCAGCGGAGATCCCTTCCAAGTCAGCGGTGACCACATCTTCGCCGTCGCAACGCTGCACATAATTACCCGCGGCCGCCGCCCACGCGCCATACTCACATTCGCCCACCCGCACCGGAGGCGAAGGCTTCCCCGCAGACCCCGTTGGTACGGACTCAACGCGATCGGGTTTACCGGCGTGCCGCCCAGAAACTGGCACCCGCAACAGGTCGGAGGGACCCGCCACGAGCGCGACGTCGCTCTCAGGCCCAGTCTGCTGCAGCGCAAACTCACTGCCAAAAGAAGATAAATCTAGTTGCCAGTCCACCCCATGCAGTGACTGCTGGGACAACGCAACGACTTCATCCCCGACGGCAGCAATTTGCTGCAGGTCCGCGCCGGCGACCCCCGCAAGTTCGCCCACCTCCGCTACCTGCAACGCGCCGTCAATAAACTTAGCCTGGTGCGCCGTGCCCGTCGTCGGGTCTGCGGCCAGCACCGTCCCATCTGGTGCCACCGTCGCCAATGCGCCGGCGCCCAACTGCCAGGTGCTGGAGGCGTCGTCGGGCTCAAAAGTAGAAAGTTGCGCAAGGGTGGTCGCCCACACCTGACCATCGGGGGCGCTCAATGCGACAACCCCAGCGGCCATCGAGACACTCGTACCCGCAGGAACCGGAACCTGCGCCAACAGGGCCACACCCGCGGGGTCCACAATTGACACGCGTGTCGGCTCAAGCATCAGTACGTCAGCGGCTTCCTGCACCACATCGAAGGACGCGTCCGTGGTCACCAAACCAGCGTTCAACTCGTTGATCTGCGCGTTAAACCTGCCCAGTTTCAACTCGTTCATATTCGTCAGCCAGACCGACCCATCATTGAGATCAATCTGGGAGACCTTCACGCCAGGGTTAATGATCGCCAAAACAGCAAGGATCGCAGGCACAACAGCGACCGCAGCCATCGTCGTCCATGGCTTGCGTTCACCGCGCTGCGCAGCGCCGGCCAGTCTTGCAGCCGAGCGTGACCCCTCACGTTTTGTCATCCAGCGCACTCCTGGGCAGGAATCGTCGATGCGCGCCGGTCAGCGCGCACTATGGACACTTCAACACAAACTGGGGATTCGTCAAGGTGCGCAGGCACACCAACGAATTGGTCCGAGATCACGGCAGGCGTTTGAGTCACGCCCACACCTACTTCAGTCCACAAATAGGTGTCGCCCTCCTGCGGGTCCGGGTTGGTCCACGAAAACCGGACGGAGCCGTCCGGCAATTCAACACCCGATAAATCCTCAGGCGCCGGAACCGAGCCTTGAGTCAGCGGCGGGTTCGTCGTCGAGGCGCTCGACGTCGGCTCCGGGGCGGTCTTCGACGGGCCGCCAAAAGCCAGAATACCGGCGGTGACAACGACCCCCACCACCACAATTCCACCAATAATCAGCGCAATGCGACCGCCCTTGGCTCGAGCAGGCCGGTCACCAGTGTCACGGGGCAGCGGCGTCGCCGGAACGGGAGATGCACTACCCAACGGTTCCCCGCCGGGCAGGGGCGGTGGCCGAATATAGCTTTGCCGTGCTGGTGCTGCGGATTCCCCCGTGGCCGAAACCGTCGTAATGGGGCGGACCCGCGTGATCTCATCAGCGTCCGTCGTCTCCCGCGGCCCAGTGTCCTGAGCCGGGTCAATGCTGACGATTGGGCGCAATCGGGTTTCGCCGTCTTCAACCCGTCCCGCGGGCGCGACGGTGGACCGAGGAGTTGTCTCTTCAGGGAGGTGCTCCGACAGGTCAATTGACGTCGCCGTCAGACCCACCGACCGCTCAATCTGCTGCAACGCACGCGCAACTGCCAAAGCCGTGGGGTAACGCCGGTCCGGATCTTTGCTCATCGCCCGGGCTAGAACAGCTTCCAGACCTGCGGGAACATCCTCACGGTCAATGCGCGGTAATGGACTGCGTTCAATGCGCGAGATCAGGTCCGCCGGACCGTTCGGCTGCCCAGCCACCTCAAACGGTGACCGACCCGCCAGCATCGAATAGATCGTGGCGGCCAACGAGTAGACGTCGCCGCGCTCATCACCAACGGGGTGTTCAGCGAGCAACTCCGGCGGCGACCACGGAATGGACATCCCCGTACCAGCGGCGTTGTCACCCGAAGTCGTGGCAGCAATGCCGAAGTCAGTCAGCGCAGGCCAACCATAATCTGTGGTCAAAATATTGGCGGGTTTAATGTCCCGGTGCAAAATGCCACGCCGGTGCGCAGCCTCAACCGCCGAAGCCAACCGGATCCCAGTCCGCAACGACTCCTCAATGGGAATGCGCTCCGAACGATACCGACCACCCAAACCGGCTCGGGAGCAGTACTCCATCACCAAAAACGGTCGGCCATCAGCAGCAATATCTGCGTGATAAATCGTCACAATAGAGGGGTGATGGGACAGCTGGGCCATCAGGTTTGCCTCAGCGAAGAAACGCTCCCGAGTTTCGCTATCCAGCGAACTCGCCAGCAACACCTTCACTGCAACGGAACGACGCGGCAACTCCTGCCGATATTCAAAAACATCGGCAAAGCCGCCAAGCCCGAGCAGCCGAACGTACTCAAAGCCGGGAATCAGCGGCGGAGCTGCCGGCTCACGACGGGCTCTCATGGGCTTCGCACGGCACGGAAAGTGACGCCGTCGCCAATATCAATCGTCACTTCGGAACTGACGTCCGTGGGAACCCCGGGCTTCAACCGCTGCGGTTCAGCCCCAGGCTTCAACAGCATAATGCCGTTCGTGGAGTGCAAATCCGTCACAAATACGCGGTGCCCCTCAGCGCGCACCTGCGCATGTGTGCGCGAAATGTCGTAGTTGGGGCTCTCCACCGTGACCACACGTGGCAGATCCCGGTTTGACACCCGAGACACAACAGGCGCACGACCAATAAGAACGGTGCGGTCCAGAGTGACCACCAAACCTGACGACATCATCAACCGAGCCGGCGGCGCCGTCTCCGGAATTGAGAACGGACCAGGAGCAGCATTCTGCTTCCAAGACGACATCTGGGCCCTGATCGCAACAAGATCAGAACTCATGATCGTCATGCCGTCATGATCCTCTTCGCTTTCCATTCGGGTGCTGGCCTGCATCGGCCGCGGCGCAGGTGGTTGGGGCGCAAGTGCCTGGGGCGCAAGTGCCTGGGGGGCAGGTGGTTGGGGGGCAGGTGGTTGAGACGCTGGAGGTTGCGGGGCAGGAAACTGTGGTGCCGCTGCCTCAGGGGCTGACGGCGCGGAGAGCTCTGGAGCCGGTGAAACTGGGGCCGATGGAGCGGGAACTGGAGCAGTGGGTGCAGTGGGTGCAGCGGGTGCGGATCCGACCGCTTCGCTGTGTTCGGCTTCGCGGTGCGGCGCCAAAGGTACTGCAGGTGTCGCCGGGGTCTGTGGTGTCGGCGGCACTGGTGGCGCTACCTGGTCGATCGCTCGCTGCGAAGCAGGTTGCTCCGCGGCAGCGGCGACGGTGGCAGCGGTAGCCGCGGTGACAGCTGTTGACTGAACAGTGTGGTCAAGCAAAGCAGCCTGCGCGCGCACTCGGGCGAGGTATTCCGGGTCCATGATGGTCTGACCATCAAGTTCTTCATCAAACTCCGCTTCGGCAGTCTGGGAATCTGAGGCCTCTTCAGGTTGGGGCGCGCGGCGCTCTAACGCAAAGCCAACTTCGGCGGCGTGAACCACACCTGCGGCCACGGGCAACGAAGAACCTCCTCCGACGGCGTCGGGTGCACTGAGCCAGAACTCTTCCAAATCCTGAACGACAACGCTGACCCACTGGTGCACCGAGCCACCGGTGTAAACAGCCGGAGATGTGTACCCGCGTGAGTTCAAGGTAATTTCAGTCGCCACACCGGGCGCCGACTCAAGTTCGCCACCGCGCACAGTCAGCCGGACGTCCCCCCTGAGATAGGACTCCAAGCGGTTGTTCTGCACCGAAACAAGAGCAAACGCCGGCATGGAACTTGCGTGCCCCGACGTCAAGAGTTCTAGTTGGGTCTCAATTCCGGCACCCTCGGACAGTGCTAACCACACCTGTTCGAGAACTTCCGGGAGCGTGTCCGGAGAAAGCAGCACAATTTCGCCGTCGACTACAAGGGCGAACCACGCACCCGCGGTGTAACGAGAAACCATCATGTCGTCACCGTTCCATCCCCGACGGGCTCCGTTGCACCGTGCAGTTCGTCATTCCAGACAGCCCCATCTGGCCCACGTCGAGGGGCCGCACTTGGCTCCCCAGGCGCCGGCCGAGCGACCGTCTCACCAAACAAGCCATCGGCGTTCCACGCTGCAGCAACATCAACGACAACCACGGTGACGTTATCGCGGCCACCTGAGTTAACGGCTGCCTCAACGAGCCAATCGGCGGTCTGCTGTGGATCCGTCAGCGTCGTGAGTGCGTCCTGAATCTGCGCATCGTTAAGTTCGGTCGTCAAACCATCCGAACAAATCAACAAACGATCCTGTTGACCTGCCGGCAGCATCCAGTAATCAGGTTCTGGAGCAATTCCCGTTCCAACCGCCCGGGTAATGACGTGCCGCTCTGGGTGATGCCGCGCCTCTTCGATACTGATGTCACCACGGTCCACGAGTTCTTGCACCACGGAATGGTCCACGCTGATCTGTTCCAGTTCGCCCTCAGCCAACCGATACACCCGCGAGTCACCAATATTGAACACCAACCAGTACTTGTCGCCCTCGTGTTCGGTGATGGCCACACCAGAGACGGTCGTTCCCGCTGTTTTACCCGAGAGCGTCTCTCGAATGCGTTGCCCGGTTCGTCCAAAACACTCATGGATCTCGTCCGCACTCGCACTTTCACGGCCGGCCAGCGCTGAAAACTCGTCGACAACCAGTTTACTGGCCACGTCTCCCGCGGCGTGGCCACCCATTCCGTCAGCTACTAGGAAGACTGGCGGGTACGCCAGCAGTGAGTCTTCGTTCAAATTGCGCAGTCGGCCACGGTCTGTGGCCGTGCCCCAAAGTGTGCGCATTGTTCTCGCTCTCCCGCCGTCAGTTATTTCGATACTCGAAGTGAATGCTGTAATCGCCAAATGAGACCACCGCGCCGTCGGGAAGACGGACCACCTGGTTCGCCGTACAAATAATCTGCTGCGCATCAGCCAACGTCACAATTGTGCCGTTGGTCGATGCACGGTCGACAACCCAGACGCCCTCATCGTCAACGCCAATGAGCACATGCGTCTTCGATACGGAACGTCCGGGGTCAGAGACCCGGATGAGTTCCCCAATGACTTCACTCGAGCCAGGCCGAGGGTTGCGTCCAATGAGAACGGTTTCGGTCAACGTGATCCGCTTGCCATCAGAAAAGTTCAACGTAGCCGACGGCGGAATGCCACTGATTCCCGCATCAGGTGCGGCCTTGCTTCTACGCGCCCAGGACGCTTCTGGGGCGTCCTCATCCGCATTCGCGGCCGCATCTGAAGTTCGCTGGGCGGTGGAATAGCCCGGAACCGCCATGATGACGGTGTCCTGCTGTTGCGGACCTGAGAGCGCTGCCGCGCTCGTTTTGGCTGGCTGCGGTTCAACCGGTTGCGGCCTATGAACTGGCTCGGACTCAGCCAGCGGCTCGGATGCTGGCGCAGGTGCTGGCGCAGGGGCCGCCGGACGGGGCACGGATTGCTCGGTGCTGTGCGGGGGCTCCTGGCTAGGTGGTCGGTGGACCGCTGCTTCTGGCGGGTGCGCGGCGGGTGGAGGCTGTGCTGGTTGCGCAGTCGGTGGCGCCGCAACTGGTGCCGGTGGTGCCGGAGCGGGGCGTGGGAAGCCTTGTGGCTGTGCCGGTGCGTTGTTCTGATTCACCAGATAAGGCGGCAGGGCTGGCACTCTGCCCCCGGTTGGGGCAGGAGGCGGGGGGTTCTGCTGCGGCGGCACCTGCGGGTGCGGTGCCGAATGCGGCGTGGGCGCAGGAAGACCAGGCGGAAGCGTAGGAGCTGCAAGGGGTGAATCGGGGGTGGGGTAACCAGGATGACTGGTCTGCGCCGACCTCTGTTGCCCAGGTTGGCGCGGCACGGCGGCTAGGCGGTGCAATGGCCGCCGTGGGGACTCGGGAGCAACAGAGACAGCTGCGTAGTCGATGACAACCGTCTCGGCCGCGAGGTCGTGCCAGCCTCGGTTGCGTCCCTGCCGGTCGAAGAGTGTTGACAGTGCAACCAGGCCTGAACCGACGCCAAGAATGAACTGGCGCAGCAAGATCCGGAGCATTCCAGCCGGGGTGCCGCTCGTTGCGTCAACGGTGCGAATCTTAACCAATAATTTGCCAATGGTGAAGCCTCGAGTGCCCTGGTACCACCATTGGAAAATAGCAAGTGCGAGGGTCAGCAGGTTTCCCGCGATCACGAAGATTACGGCCCACAGCGGCGGGCTTTGAAAGTCGGTAGCGCTTCTGGTGAGCACAACCAGCGCGGGGATGAGCAGCGCACCACCGAGCAGAGCTGCGGCGGCGGAGTCGATCACAAAGGCGATGAACCGTTTACCGAGGGCAGCGTGAGGGCGCACTGCGCCGACGGGTTGAACCCCCATCATTCTGTTCGATGCCACTTACCTCATCCGATCTGCGACGGCGCCCGGCTACTGACGTTTCAATGCCCGTGGTTTAACGCGTTAAGCCACTGTTGTCCGTGGAGCACTGCAACACGTAACTGAGGCAGCCTCAGCGCAGGATATCGCGAATGCCAGCAGGGAGCTCATGCCGCTCGTTCCACCAGTGCCGCCGCAAATGAAGTCAGGGCTTCTTTCACAGTTCCATCCGGCAAATCGACTATTTCCGAAACGGCGTCCTGCGCCCAAGCAGAAGCTAAATCACGAGTCTGGGCTACGACATCGTGCGCCCGCAACGCACGGACGGCCGTCTCAAGAGCAGTGTCGCTGGAGAGATCAGAGTCAAGAAGGGCGAGCAGTTCCTGATCTGCTGATGTGCCCTGACCAGCGGCAACCTGCTGGCGTAACAAGAGCACTGGCATGGTGGCCACCTGCTCTCGTAAATCCGTTCCAGGTATTTTTCCGGTGGTGTCCGCATCCGGCGCCAAGTCGATGACGTCATCGGCCAGTTGGAAGGCAACGCCCAGTTTCTCGCCGTAGGCCGCAACAATTCGACCCACATCGGCTCCGCAGCCAGCGAATTTCGCGCCAAAGAGTGCTGACGTGGCCAGCAGCGACGCAGTTTTGTCCGACAGCACCTGAATGTAGTGCGCTACTGGGTCTTCCGTTGGCTTGGGCCCTACCGTCTCGTGCAGTTGACCGAGGCAAAGGCGTTCAAATGTTTGCGCTTGGATCCGCACTGCATCGGGCCCCAACCCGGCGACCGTCATCGACGCACGAGCAAAGAGCAGGTCTCCAGTCAGGATGGCAACGGAGTTGCCCCAGACCTCGTGGGCCGCTGGTGCACCGCGCCGCAGCGGCGCAGAGTCCATGACATCGTCGTGGTAGAGCGTGGCTAGGTGAGTGAGCTCCACCACTACCGCAGCGTCAATGACCTCGGGCCGGCTGCCCTCCCCCAGTTGTGCGCACAGCAGGGTCAGCAGTGGACGCAGCCGTTTGCCTCCAGCATTAACCAAGTGCCGGGAGGTGGTGTCTGCGAGTTCGTCTGCATGAGTCACTGCATCTTGCAGTCGCTCCTCTACCAGCGCGAGGCGCTGGGTGAGGAGATCAGACAGAGCGGGATCCGGGACTGAGGTCGAAGGGGTCACGGTAAGAAGTAAACCGCCTGTTCGAGCAGATCAAGAATTGGTCCGGGGAAGACGCCAAGCGCGATGGTGCCCAACGCGGTGACAAACACCACGACACGGATCCCAAAGGCTCCGCTGACTGCGGTGACACCAACCGTGGAACGCGCCGGCGCCGCAGCAATCTTGAGCCCCACTCCGGCTTCGACCTCGTCGTGGTCGGACACAACCAGTGGCGCAGAAGCACCCGAGGTTGCGACTTCGCCCTCGGGGCCGTTGGTTGCCGATTCATCCTGATCATGTGGCTTGACGAAGTACATCAAGACAATGATCCGCACGTAGAAGAACACGGAGATCGCTGAGGCCAGCACACCGATGAGCGCGAGCACCCAACCGCCTACACCTACTGCGGCGGTGAAAGCCAGGTACTTACCGATGAAGCCACCGGTTAGCGGCACCCCGGCAAAGGACAACAGGAACAGTGCAAAGGCCGCAGCGAGCCACGGGCTACGCCGACCCAAACCGGCCCACTGGGACAGGTGGGTTGCCTCCCCAAGCACCACGACATCTTTGCCGTCGCTGCCGATGCTGGTTTCGCGGATCAATTGCACAACCGCGAAGGCACCAATGGTGGCTATGCCATAAGCCGCCATGTAGAACAGGGTCGCTTTCACGCCGGTGCCGTTGATGGCGGTAATTCCCACCAGCACGAACCCGGCATGTGCAATTGAGGAATACGCGAGCAAACGCTTCACATCGTGCTGCACAATTGCGCCAACCGAACCCACGATCATGGTCGCGATGGCAAGGACCCAGAGCACAACGATGAAGTTGTCCACATATCCGCCAGACATGAAGCCCACAGTGTGGTGCAGCAACTTCAGGATTGCACCGAAGGCTGCAATTTTGGTGCACGCTGCCATGAATCCGGTAATGGGGGTGGGAGCACCCTGGTAGACGTCCGGCGTCCACTGGTGGAACGGCACAGCACCGACCTTGAAAACTGCTCCAGAGATCACGAAGATCAGCCCGGTAAAGAAGATCGCTTCCATGCCTTGGAACGCAGAACTGCTATTGCCGTTGATGACGACGGCGATCTCAGTCAGGTTCAGCGTTCCCGTGTAGCCGTAGATCAGGGTGATACCGAAGAGGAAGACCGCTGATGCAAAAGCACCCAACAGGAAGTACTTCAAGGACGCTTCCTGGCTGAGCAAACGACGATGCCTGGCCATTGCGGTCAGGACGTAAAGCGGCAATGACAGGATTTCTAGCCCAATAAACATGACCATGAGGTCGCCAGCGGCTGGGAAAATCATCATCCCACCCGCGGCGAACAGCACCAGTGGGTAGACCTCGGTCTGGATCATGTTTTTCGAGCGCGCAAGTTCCTCGTAATCGCTGCCCGGAACAGCAGCCGCCGCCGGTGCAAATGACTCCGCCCCAGCACTGCGATCTGCCACCACAATGACCGAAAGAATCGTCAACGCGACGATGGTCAGCTGGAGGAAGAGAGTGGGTAGCCCGATGACGTAGGAGCCGTTCAAGACCCCCACGGAGTAGGGTTCCTCACCTGTCGGCGCCCACTGGAACACCAAGAAGACGAAGGCCGCAACAAGAGCCGCCAGCGTCATAGTCAACTGGGTGACCCGTCGGGCGACCTGAGGCACAAACGCATCGACAAGCAGACCCACCACACCGGTGAGCAGAACGATCATCAGCGGAGCGAGGTAAAACCAGTCCACCTCCGGTGCCGTGAAAGTGGGAACTTCGAAGTACGGAATCATGCTGCATTCCCCTCTGCGGCGCTGATCTGCACTGTGATGTCAGCGGGCTGTTCGACTAGGTCCAGGGCGGGACGCGGATAGAAACCGAAGATCAACAAAAGCGCCAGCAGTGGTGCCACAACCCACTTCTCGCGGCCGAACATATCTGGCATTTTGTCCAGGCCTACTCGGGCCGGCCCGGTGAACATCCGCTGATACGTCAACAGGATGTAAAGGGCCGCCAGCACCACGACAAAGGCTGCCACGATCACTGCAGCCGGTGCGGCGCTGTAAGCACCGATGAGCACCATAATCTCGGAGACGAACGGAGATAGTCCCGGCATTGATATTGCCGACAAACCCGCCACCAAGAAGACTCCAGCGATGACCGGTGTCCCACGTTGCAGGCCACCGTAGTCCGCAATGAGCTGTGACTTGGTGGGGTGGCGTGCGATCAACATGCCTGCCACCAGGAAGAGCAGCCCAGTGGAAATGCCGTGGTTGAACATGTAGAACGACGCACCGGCAACTGCGGTCTGGGTAAAAGCAAAGATTCCCAAAACGATCACGCCGAAGTGCGACACCGAGGTGTACGCAATGAGCCGCATGACGTCACGCTGACCTAGTGCGAGCAAGGCACCGTAGATGATCGAGATGACCGCCAGCACAATGATGAACGGTGCCGCCCAGGCGGAAGCGTTCGGGAACAGCGGAATGCACAGTGTGAGCATTCCGAAGGTTCCGACCTTGTCGAGCACGCCCACGAGCAAGGTGGACGTTCCCGCTGGTGCTTGCTGAGCGGCGTCGGGCAACCAGGTGTGCACGGGGAACATCGGTGCCTTGATGGCGAATGCCACGAAGAATCCGACGAAGAGCAGCCGCTCCGCGGTCTGACCCAGTTCGAGTCCGGTGAGGTTTTCCGTGAGGAAAGCCTGCGAACCGCCGGGCCCTTCCAAGACCAAACCGATGACGGCCACGAGCATGACGAGACCACCAGCGAGGGAGAACAGCAGGAACTTCACTGCTGCACCTCGACGCTGCGGTCCGCCGAACGCACCGATCATGAAGTACACCGGGATGAGCATCGCTTCGAACACGACGTAGAACAGGAACACGTCGCGCGCGGCAAAGATCAGCACCATGAATGCAGCCAGTACCAGGGTCAGGCCCAAGTAGTGCCGCAGTCGCTCGACGTCACCGTCCTGCTCTTTCCAGGCGGCCAGAACGACTAGCGGCACCAAAATGACGCCGAGGCCAACAAGCATCAGGCCGAGGCCGTTGACACCGACGGCGTAACTGGTTCCGAGCTGTGGAATCCAGTCGATCTGCTCGTAGAACTGGTAAGCACCAGACTGGGACCGATCAAAGTTGACGACTGCGCCCACGAATAGGCCGACGTTGACGAGGGAGAAACCCAACGCCACCGGCCGCACCTGTGAGCGGGCAGCCAGGGGCAGCGCCCAGACGACGATGGCCCCCACAACGGCAACCAGGATCATCGCGGTCAGCCAGGGGAACGCCGCCTCGACGTTCTGCGTGGAAATAACGGTGTTTTCCATGTTAAGGAAGGTCCCTCTCTCAGCTCTGCACGGCCAGGACGACGCCAACGATGACTAGCACCCCAGCGGTCATCGTGGCCCCGTAGGAACGCACATATCCGTTCTGCCAACCCCGCAGCCACCGGCCCAGACCCGATGAGGTCCGGCCCATTCCAGTGAACGTGTTGTCAACAAGTGTCTTATCCGCATAAACCAGGGACCGGGTCAGGTACTGACCGGTGTCCATAAACACAGCTTCGTTGATCGCATCCTGGTACAGGTCTTGACGCGCTGCGCGGGTCAAAACCGAACCGACTGGAGCGACGACTGGGACCTGCGCGGCTGCGTATTGACGCCACGCCAAGAAGGCACCGGCGATGACGAGCACCAGGGTTGCGCCAATAAGAATCGGCACGCCAATGATTGGATCCTGATGTTCCACAGCGCCCGTGGACGGCTCGAGCCAAGCGGTAAAGCCGCCACCGATTGAGAACAGTCCACCCAGGGCGACCGAACCAGCTGCCAGCACAATCATCGGAATGGTCATGAGCAGTGGTGACTCGTGTGGTTCCTGGTTCGGACCAGTCTTTTCCTTCTCGCTGGTCCACCGCTTCGAGCCGTGGAACGTCATGAAGAACAGCCGCGACATGTAGAAGGCGGTAATCCCGGCACCAAGCAGTGCCGCAAGTCCGAAGACCCAGGGCTGCCAACCGGAACCGGTGAACGCGGCCTCAATGATCTTGTCCTTGGAGAAGAAGCCTGAGAACGGCGGGATCCCCAGAATTGCTAGCCAACCGAAAGCGAAGGTCACCCAGGTGATCTTCATGTACTTGGCCAGGCCACCGAAGCGGCGCATATCTACCTGATCGTTCATGCCATGCATGACCGAACCTGCCCCGAGGAACATTCCGGCTTTGAAGAAGCCGTGCGTCACCAGGTGGAAGATTGCGAATGCGTAACCGATCGGGCCCAGACCCGCAGCGAGCATCATGTAACCGATTTGCGACATAGTCGACGCCGCAAGCGTCTTCTTGATGTCGTCCTTGGCGCAGCCAACGATCGCTCCGAAGAGCAGCGTAATCGCACCAACGATTGCCACAAGCAGCAGTGCAGTTGGGGCCAAGTTGAAGATCGGCGCCGAACGCACAATCAGGTAAACACCCGCGGTCACCATGGTGGCCGCGTGAATCAGGGCAGATACCGGAGTGGGGCCCGCCATGGCGTCCCCGAGCCAGGACTGCAGTGGGAACTGCGCCGACTTACCGCACGCTGCCACGAGGAGCATGAGCCCGATGGCGGTGAGTTTGCCCGTACTAGCCGACTCCACGTTGCCGAAGACCGTGGTGAAGTCCAAGGCTCCGAAGGATTCGAACAGCAGCATCAGCGCGACGATCATGCCGACGTCGGCAACGCGGTTGACGATGAAGGCCTTCTTCGCTGCAGCTGCGAACTCGGGGTTGTGGTTCCAGAACCCGATCAGCAGGTACGAAGCTAAACCGACGCCTTCCCAGCCGACGAACATCAGCAGGAACGAGTCCGCCAACACCAACAGCAGCATTGCCGCCACGAACAGGTTCATGTAGGCGAAGAACCTACGGCGGTCAGGGTCCGTCGACATATAGGTCACGGAGTACAGGTGAATGAGGGAACCGACGAAGGTCACCAGCATGACGAAGGTCAGTGAGAGTGGATCAAGGCGCAGGCCCGCAGACAAGTTCAGGTCAGAGATAGACAGCCACTCGAACAGGTGAAGTTCCCGTACGCGCTGCGGCCCTTCATAACCCAGCAACGACACCAGCACACCGGCGCCCACGACGAAGGACGCCGTTGACGCAAAGAGGCCCAACCAGTGACCCCACTTGTCTGCGCTGCGTCCCAGCAGCAAGAGCACCGCAGCGCTCACTAGTGGGATGGCGATGACCAGCCAAGCAAGTTCCTGAAAGTAGCCGCTCGCGGTCTCAACCGTCCCCGGCACCCACTCCGTCGAACTCAGGGGTGCAATAAAAGTATTCAGCATCCTCGGCTCAGCCCTTCAACAGGT
>RCNJ01000531.1_pt1 | contig 13289 bp, 18 predicted proteins | sample 2041171 | NCBI WGS metagenome assembly RCNJ01 (sample SAMN09708213, study PRJNA481090) | feces metagenome | biome: feces | host: Pygoscelis adeliae | place: Antarctica: Rookery Lake | collected 2010-03-01 | reverse complement strand
CCCCCCCCCAAAACCCTACCCCTGGGTTCTGCGTGTTCGTGTACTTTTGCTGATCAGCCTTTATTTGCGACCATCTCCAGCGACATCGAGTATGAAGTTAAGGAGAGAGGAGAAGATAAGACTGTGAGATGTGAGGGGGTGTTATGTTTTTTGGCGAAAAGCTCTGGGTGTGGGGTTGAAGGATTGGGATCCTTGTCCTTTGGTGGGAGACGAGGTGTCAGGTTATTGCTGGGCCAACCATTTTCTCTCGCCACCTCACAGCAAGAATAACCAACAATCTATACTTCCTGAAGATGCTCCGAAATTGGATTATACAGGTACAAGACAACCTTCTATTCAATTTGCTGTGGTGGAAGTTGTAAGCACGTAGCGTAGGATTAAGGAAGAAGATACCCCATATTTTACGCTCTTCAGCTTGGCAACGTGCTCAAGCATCGTTACCTTGATCATCTTGCATTTGAGACTGAAAGTATCATGGGCGACTTCAGCAATGACTTGAAACCTAATCCTTCATCATTGTTCATGCGTGTATAGTGGTAAGCCTACACGACCTGTCTTCGACAGTTCACCAACCGCTGTCCAAAAAAACCGGTCAGGTGTCCACTGGCAGGCCAACATGCGGTTCTTTGGGATCTTCAAAATCGAACGCTGGGTGCCGAACCACCACGAGAAGATGGCCTCGTCGTCATCGACTGCGAGGAGACAATTATCCCCAAAACCCTCTTCTTCAACTGGGGTATTCCCCTGATCCCCTACCGCCGCGGTAAACCCTGGTTCTACCGTCTCCGTCCCCAACTCACCCAGATCTGGGCTCTCCCCAATCTCTATCAATGGGCACATAGCAGTAGTGATCTTAATAATCCTTTGACGAGGTTTATGATTAACGGTGTTGAGAGGATGATTTATTATGCTTCTTTTGCTTCGACACTGTTTGGTGCGGTACCGCCGTTCAATATCGAAACTTGGCAGGATGAGCCGCTGCAGTATCCTGTGTTTGTGGATGATATGTTTGCTTGGGTTGTTAAGTTGAATGATACGAGTGGGAGGACTGAGGATTATTATTCTTGAAGACTGGGATGAGAGACTGGGAACGGTAGCGGGCAATTTACTGTTTGTTGATGTTGTGCAGAGTATCCCTGATGATGAGAAGCGCACCAAGACGCCGGTGAGGATTGTTAAGCCCATAAAGCTCCAACCAACCTGTCTGAATGGCACAACTCCTCGTCACCATCGGTTAGACACAAGAGGCATCAAGAGCAGGCACGAATCAGAGAGCTGCACAGCATTATGTCGGGCTTGCGAGGCTTATGAAATGTTCGGGATTGACAAGACGTGGTACGACATCATGGATCAGGATGTAAATCCCATCGTCTCATCGCTCATGTATATTCTGCATCGCTTCGATTATATGAAGCCTTATTACTTCAGCCACTCTCCATCTGGAAAAGAAGGCGGTGACATCACTATCCTATCACTTGCAGCCGTCGACATGATCCTGGGAAAATGAAGCTGGCTCCAGGACTCCCTCGTCAAGTGGTTCGGCGGCGAGGGTCCCGCAGATTCGCAAAAACCAAGGACAGGCGAAGGAGACCTCGAAGCCGCCGCACGCAAAGTCCGGATCACCACCAACGAAGGGTTCGGCAAATACCTCGATGACCAAGCACCAGAATTAACAAACACAACCACACCGACCTCCTCCTCGGCTTCACCAATGTCACCACAGCGCAGAGGAATCAATATAACGCCACCCTCTACTCCGAAGACAGCGCACCAATCTTCCGTGAAGACATCTGGGATCGCCTGCACGGCATCCCACAGCTGTACTCAGACCTTTACGTGCCCTATGGAGGCGACGAGTCGCGATCAGGACTATGAAAAGACAACTGGGACTACATCGGACCCGGCAACCACACCGTCTCCAATGTCGTCGAATATGTCAACGGCTCCTGGACGGACGACAACGGCTATTATTACCATGGTGAGCATCTCCGTCGCTATAAAGACAGCAGCTGGACAGTAACCTGGAAGCCCTGGGGACGGGTGAGTGATGAGTGTAGTGAGTGGTGTTGACATGGAGGCGGTGAGTGTTATGCGTGGACTGAGACGTTTGATTTGCTGGGTGATGGGAGTGGGATTCCGCAGTGCACTTTTTCGCCTTGGATGGTTGTGGGAGGACCTAAGCCGGTGGTGGGAAGTGCGAAGATGATGATGACTATTGATGAGTGGGGTATTTAACACATCAACAACAAACTCTATGTGGACGTATCACCACCTACCAACCAGTTACAGAAAAAAAAGATTTATGGCGACATCGGTACGATGATACCAGCTTCCCAACGCCAAAACGCCGAAGTCCATGCCTACCTACGCAATCCGCCTCATCACCTCAGCAGTCCTCTCCCTTATCTCCACCAATTTCTTGCCCATCGGACAAAAGCCATTTCCTGTCTGTGGCGGCTTCTCTCGCCGTGCTCCTCCGCCGCACAAGTAGCAAGATGCTAGCAACCTGTCCCTCAGTCCACTTCACCATCGCAAAATCATCGTTTAACTCCACCACCCGTGCCGCCCTCCCATATTTACCCTTACTTACCCTATACGTTAGAAGGGCCTCCCACTCCTTCGTTCACCCCTGCCTCCAGCACACACCCATGCTTTTCTCGAATGTCACGCAGCGGCCGATGTATTTTTGCCTGGGTGTAAATATCCAATCCTGCGGGTCGTCGACGTAATACCTACTAGATACAGCTCTCAAACGCTCCCACGCCGTTAACCTACTCTGTCTACTTGTCCACAGGAATGCAAAGAGCGTCTCTGGATAAGGGTGGGTGGCGATCTCCTGTGGGCAGAGCCCACGTTCCTAGAGTGGTGAGGGGTTTGAAAATCATGGTTTGGAGTTCGCGGGGAAGTTTGCAGAAAACGTGGAAACTGGTTCGCCGCCTGGAGGTTGAGGATGAGGTTGGTGTGGGACGTAGTGAGATTGAGAGGGTGACGAGGGCAAGGGTCATGAACGGTGGAGAATGCCAGAGGTAGTCGAAGACCGAGAACTTTGTAAAATCCATTTGTTTTGGCGGAATTTTGCTGATGAAAGGTTGGTAGTAGGGCGGTTGTCAAGGTTGTGAGATATGTCGACATTACATACTCAGTGTGATGGCAAATGACATCGTAGACGAAGGGATAAGCGACAGGTTTCCATACTAGTATGGTGACACATTGATGTAGATTTCGGGTTGAGTCTGAAAACACAAACACATTCAATGAGTGGCTTCAGTAACACAAATGGTATAAATTTTAGTCTTTATATTTGTACTAATGCTAGTGCTATCAACCAAGGTAGCCTTTATTCCCCCCTTGGACAAAGCTAAAGATGAGGAAAGAGAGAGATAGGAGATATGGAAGTGTCTAATCAGAAGTGCGCAAGCGCTGGTTTTGTCGCCATAGCGGGAGGTCTTAAGTCCCTCAGTAACACGGACCAATTTGTTCATCATCTAGACATCCAACGGAGCACGTTTGGCCAGAAAAGCGAAAGAGCAGTCCTGGGAGGATTGGAGAAAGGAGAAAGGTTGATTTAGGTGGTAGTTGACTATGTTTCTGAAAGCGTATATTTCGTCGCTATGGAATGGACGTAAATGCTTGGGTGTTGAAGGTCGAGATCGGGCCATCACGTCTGCGAATAGTCGCATGGTTGTTCGTAGATCGTGTCTTGCTGCTGTTATTTCGTATTCGATCCGTCCTCACCCAGTCGCATTCACACTCATGCTCGAGAAATAAAAAGTTGTCATCAGCGTGTGTAGATTCTGCACTGCCTCAAAAGTGTTGTGGGAGCGACATTCTCGGGGGACCGTGTGGTCGCATCCGGCTTATATTTGCGCCAGCTTTCCCAACCACGTAGCCATGCAATACCAGCAACACATCCCATCCACAAAAGACGGAGACGAGAGCATCTAAAAGACGAGGGCGGCACCCTTGGTCTTCTTGTCACCACTGTAGTATCGTTAGCGAACTGACCTGGCTGTGTCGAAGTGTTCGGAGTGGCGTACCCAAGCTCGAAGTGCTTGCAGCGCTTGAGGGAGAGCTGGGCCTTGGTCTTGCAGCTGGAGCACTCAAGACGAAGGACGACCTTCTTGGTAGTCTTGGCCTTCTTGTGGAAGACTGGCTTGGTCTGACCACCGTAACCAGACTGCTTTCTATCGTAACGACGCTTTCCCTGGGCGACAAGGGAGGCCTGAATATATTGTTAATTGGCGTTCTTCATTCTCCGGTTGATCGAGCGCTGTGTACCTTTCCAGCCTTGTACTGGGTGACCTTGTGGAGGGTGTGCTTGCGGCACTCCTTGCCCTTGCAGTAGGTCTTTCTGGTCTTTGGAATGTTGACCTGAGAGGCAAAAGATGTTAGTCGTGCTGTTCCAACTTCGCCATTGTGTTCGTTGTGCTGGATGCTCTGTTCAAGGTTTCTATGTATTTATCGGATCGATCGGACGATATTCGTGTCGTCAATCTCGTTCAAAGTGGTTGTCACCGAATATTTTCTGCGATGCCTTCATTCTTCTTTCGTGTGTGCGCGCTTCCATCCCAAATGTTCCCCGCAGCCCTTTTGTTGTGTGATTTGCGAGAGTCGCATTTTGTCGGAACCGTTGAACAGAACATCCGCACATATTATCCCGCGGAATGAGAGTCCATCACATACCATTTTGGCGATTTCGAGGTGGTCGTGGATGCGGAGGTGTCGGGACGTCGCTGAGTCCAAATCGTAGAGGAATATCGCGAATTGCAGATTTGTGTGCGATTAGCTAAGAGTACGCTATTCCAGAATCGGGAACAAGCGAGATCCTTGAGACCTATTGTCACGTGTTAACGCTAGAACCACACCGACAAACCATTTACACTGAGTCGCAAACCGCGACAACACCAGCTGAAAACATCATGATGCCAGTATTCACGTTCTTGAGATATTCTACTGCGTAATTTGAAGTAATTTATTCCACTGAGAGCCGCACACGATTTCTCACACGACCTCCGTCTTTGGCATGTTCACGACCACCCCTGCGAACTTAGTCCTTCAGGGCGGCTATGAGGCCTGCAAGCACTGTAGAGCAACGAAGAATATCAAGCATCAACGACTGAGTAAAGCACGCCGAGAAACATGGTAGGAAGTGTCTATGACATAAGCATAGTAAGGATATCTTCATTTCTTTAATTTGGTAGCTGGAGAGTCAATGTTATCCAAAGTCATCTTCGTCCTCTCTGCGTACAGTAACATTCCTCAATTGTGCTCATCTGTTCGCTGTCACGTGCACTCTGTGCCAAGGACGGATTGTTATGACAACAATCGGCCTCAGCGCAATCAACCCCCCTAAACCTCCAGCCCATAAGTGCCATAACATAGCCTCATCGCATCGCAACTCTCCTAACAAACATCACCTTGACAACTTCAAACCACATTCGCATCGCGCGCATATATACCCGTTGCAATCGCGTAACCTTTGCGACTCAGGAGACATGTCTCAATCCACTTTCCTCCAGAAAATGCGCAAGGGACAGCTCGAGCAGTTGAGCTCCGAGCTTGGTCTGAAGTGGGTATACTTGGCACCCTATGCGCCGCCGCGCCCAATCCTCTAACCAAAGCATTGTATACTAAAATGACACAGCGGCGATGGTCTCCGCAAGACTCAGCTCGAGATTCTCATTGATGAGTATCTCACGCGTCACTCCGAGTTCGCCGACGACGCCCGCTTCTCCCCATTCTACAAGCGCCGCGGTACGCGCAGCGAAGACGTCCTGAGCCCAGTCAAGCGCGAGGCAGCTGGAGGAATTAACACCGTCGAGAAAGTTGCAAAGACGACGCGCCGTCGCGTCACAAAGGCTGCTGAGGAGATTGCGAATACGCTGTAAGTGAGGTCGTGTCGCGTCACGTCATATACCTTGGAAGCTACCAAGTAAACAAAACATCCTTAAGCTAACAAAGCACAGTGATGAGCAGGAGTCCGGACTCGGGAACAGAGCTTCGAGTGCTATCGCAGAGCCAGCATCACGCACCCGCAACGCCATCTCCAGCACCCCCCAAGCAATCCGCCAACGCGCCTCCGCCGCAGAGTCGTTCAACCTCCCCGCCTCCCCACGCGACGTCATGCACCTCGCCGAACGCCAGACCTCTATGATCCGGCACAAGATCTCCGAAGTCGTCGACAAGAGCGGTGTTGTCGAATACGCGCATGCTGTCCGCACCACCTTCAGCGACGTCTACATGATTGAGCTGTTCACCTTGGTTTTCGAGTTCTATAATCTCCGCCCTGAGGTTCTGCCGGATCGCAACTACATCACTCCTATCATTCCGATCCTTGCCAACCACCCACACACCGTTAGGGGGATCGATTTGATGGATTTCTTCACCATCCGCTTTTGGCAACCTTTCACCTTGTGGTTGGCGACTAGCCTTCTTGTGCCGCTCTTCTTCAGCTTCTTCTTCAACATCACCTCCCGCAGCCGCAAGTCTCAGACTAAGAAGACTTTCGACCCACTGAGCTTCAGTATCATTAAGGCGCTTATCACTTATGCGGTTTATGCTAAAGATGTTGAGTTTGGTGGTCTCGTTGATTTAGAGTCTGTGGCTAGAATTCGCAGTGCGATGGCTGGTGGATGGCAGGGAGTTGTTGCTGGTGCTATCATCGGTGTGGTTGTCACCTTCTACGAGGTTCTTATTGAGAAATAAGCGGCTTGAGGTTGATTCATGTAGAGAGGATTGCTGATCTTACAGCGTTGTCTGGTTGCTGTAGCTACCTAGAGCGTGTTGCTTTGCTTTTGCTTTCTGTTTTGCTCGGTTAGGTTTTCTTACCAGTGTAAGAGCGGTGGGTGCCAAAGCGCAAGACGTAGCGGCGTTACGGCGTTGGTGGGGCATGTATATATGACGCGCCAATGAGGGACGGATGGAGGACGGTGTTGTGTTTTATGACCGAGAGAGCCTTGATGCGCTTGTGTCTTGCAGTTGTTTTCAAAGAGGTGGGTAAGGATACCAACGAGGATTTATACCAAAGACTATCACAATAAACATATGTGCTAACGACATCAATCACCTTGAAATTGAGGTCGTTGTCCACCGGATTGAGGTGTCACTATACGTCCTAGTGCCAGCAGCCTGTCAACTTCCTCGGCGATTTCATTTGCCATCCCACTATTGCACTCCTCCGTTCCTCACAAAATCAGTAACACAAGCCTCGGCCTTGCATCTGTTCTCAACTAGCGCGGTCGATAGTCCGTCTGGGCCGTCCGCAAGTGCTGGATTGACGGACTGACCAAGTTCGGGATGTTGGACGGCAGGCTTGATAGCTTGATACGGACCGGCGTGATCAGCCTATTAAGACTGATGTAGCGGGGCTGAGGCATCGATTTTTGTTTCAATCCGAGGCTGTAATTGGTCGAGTCAAGAGCCAAAAAGTCATACATGCGCCAATCCATGAAATCCGTATTTTGAATAGAGTTGAGTAGTACACATGTACCTCAAGGATATATCGCCCTGCTGCAGACCCCACAGGGAAGAATTATGTACCTATCGTGTTATGTTTTGGCGCAATACCGGTCCTCATCAGGTCGTCCGTCTGACTACGGTCTCAGCTTGGTCAACCTGACGAAGCTCCTCCTTCCAGGCGGCCGGCTTGACTACCCATCATGCCAGTCCAGTACGTCAAGCTGAACGGACTATCGACCACGCTGCCCTCAGCAATAGCCTACCCCGCACTCTAAACACTAGATTACCTGTCCCCGACCACGCCATTCATGGTCCTCGCTCTCCTAACTCCAAGCTCACCACATCCCACACCAACTACCATAACGACCTTCCACCTCTTCCCTCCCTTCCCTCACCTCCCCGCGAACTCCAACTCCGAGGCCAAACTACACGACCCACCATCTTCCCAACCCAAACTCTACGAACGGGGTCTTGGTCCGCAAGACCACCCTCCCATTCCCCGAGTCGCTATTTAGGTTGCTATGCGCGAAGATTGAGTAGGCTGGCGGCCTGGGAGTGTTTGAGGCGTGTGGGTGAGTTATTATATTGATAACCTCACAGACTGGAGGACCTTGAAGCCGGGGGAGAGGAGGCGGAAAACTTGTGTTGGGCGATGTGCTACTCTTGAGGAAAGCCTTGGCGTGTGTTGGACGGGTATGGGATGAAACTCCAGGGTACGAAGAGTGGTGGTGAGGGAGTTGGTGACTGTGAGGGTGTGTAGAGATGGGAGGATTAAGCGATCGAAAACCCATGTCGGGCAAGTGGAGTGGACGCCGGAACAGGTGGATGAGCATTTGGCGGGGTGTGACAAGGATAGGGAGGACTAGGAGGAGCGGGAGAGGAAGGAGGATGGGTGATATGAAGTTGTTTTTTGTCCCATCGGTGAGAGGTTGAAGGCGACGAGGAGAAATGGTGAGATAAGGAGTGTGGGAGATTGATATCATTCCGATGGCACTTTGGAAGATTGGAGTTTTGGAACCGATTAGTGAGTGGCGAATAGTGATGTGTTTGTAATGAAGGTTGCTTTTCATCAAATAAAACCCTCATGCTCCAACATGGCCTCGGCCGACTGGTCAACAGATACAGTTTTGTCTGTAGTGAAACATTTTATGGTTTTAAGTGTTTTCAACTTTTCAACAACACACTGCTGTCTCTCAGAGTAAAACGACTAGGGGAACTAACTAGTTGTAACCTGACGCTGTCAATCGAGATGTTTATTCAGCTAAAATACTTCGTATCCTTCCCATAACGACTCGAGGCAGAGATACCAACCAATTACAGCTACACCCGCCTGTCGCGGCTGAAGTGTTTCTGGAAGCATGCCGAGCAATCCCCATCGGGCGGCCACAAGAGGTCAAAACAATCGTCGCGGTCGCTCTGCTTATGAGATAACATGGCGGGTTTGCCATTGCCGAACTTTCCTCAACCAAACGTAACTTTCTGCCCCATGAGATCCCTATAAACCTCATCCAATACATCCCTCTTCATCTTATGCCCCTCACCCTCATCAATTTTCGCGTCCCGCAGCTCATCAACCCTATTCTCTCCTACCCCACTCCCCCAAACTCTCACAAAACCGCCAGTGTCACTCGAAACGAAACCCTCACCAACACCTCGCCACGCAGCGTCCGTTACCCTCTTCGCAACTGCTCTCTGAGCACCCGGCCGATTCCTCAACACCGCCTCGCTTGGGCCCGGTAACCTCAACCTCCTCAAAATTCTCCCCTCAAACAGTTCCGCCACAACAATATGCGCCTCATTCGGCAGGACTAGTAGTTGGTAGCCTGGTTTAGTGTGCTCCACGGGACTCGTCAAAATCGTCTTGTGAGCCAGTTTACTATTCGTAATAGTTGGCCCAAAATGCGCCAAAGTATTGGCACCCGTATCCGCACTCCACACTCTGACAGCATTATCATGACCGGCTGAGACGATATGATTCCCATCATCAGTCCAAGTCAGTCCATTCACAGCCCCTCTATGCGCTTTCGCCATCAGTCTTGGGTGATAGCCTGCCAGTTTCCCATCATTTGCCACCACACCAGCGCTGTCTTCAAGGTCTAACATCCGTACCGTGCGCGATGCCTGTCGTACATCCCAGATCCGTACCGTCCCATCCGTAGCACCAGTAGCGAGGATATGCTCACGCCTCGGACTCCATCCCGCAGCCAACACAGCTCCGTGGTGGCCCGCAAGGCTGTGCGTTGAGCTACCAGAATTCAGATCCACGAGCCGCACCAAGGGGTGTTGCGTACAGCATGCTATTAGATTCCCTTGGCCTACGGGACTAATGGCGAAGTGGTAAATTATAGAGTTTAGGGCAAAGGAGCCGTAGGGTTGGAATTCATTAGTGTCGTAGACTTTGAGGGTGTGGTCGTAAGAGGAGGAGAGGAAGGTGGCGGGGTCTGAGGGGTGGAAGTGCAGATGTGTAATGCCGAACTTATGGGCGGCTTCTGTTCTTGCAACCTTGATTGGAGATTTAATGGTTTCGGTGACATGGGAAGGAGATATCTCGTCAAGTCGCCAACCTCTGATCGAAGCATCCGCACCACCCGTTATCATGCTGCTAAGTCTTAGTCCTCATTGTACCAAGCTATCTAGTTGGGCCACTTACAGACGGTGTCCATGCTGCCCAACGTCTAAAGCGCTTACTCCTGCTTGACAGGCCCAGACTGTGTCTTTCTCTTTCACATTGCCAGTCTCGTCATTGAGATTTTCCTCGTCTATGAAGAGTTCATCTACAGCTTGTTGTCTCGAGCTCCCTGGTGCTTGCGATACGGGCGCTTTCTCGTCGCCGTCGAAGCGGATCCATGGGAAAAGCTCTAGTTCATGTAATGCTCGATGTGTTACGGCTCTGGAGAGTTTGGCACTACTTAATGCGCCAATTTCGCGCTGGAAGAGAAGCTGGTTCATGGCATGACAGGTGCAGCATTACAGCAACTATAGAAGAGATTAAAAGCAATAGCTTCAACTCAACATAAAAAACATATTATGGAAGCTTCAAAGCTAGAACTTTAACCTTGACAGAGTGTGAAGATTGGGTGTCAGAGATGACGCTGTAGCCTTGTTGTCCTATGTCTTGGCATTTATGCAAGGCTGAGTACCTCGTTGCTCCTTCCTTTGAAGGCTGCGCATCAGGCGCACCTTCCTAACGGCGAGGCTGCTAGGCGTATCTCCCAATCTCAAGCCTCTACTCTTCCTCCTTCATAACTACAACACAGAAGTCATCACTCGATTCCTTCGAGCCAGGCTCTCAAAGTCATGGCATCTCAATCCACTACGCGTCGTACTGCTCTGAAAGATGCTGCGTCCTCAGCTCATGGCGAGGACGATACTGCACCAAGGCAGAAGCTCAAACGAAGAGCGACCGTTTATGATGCTGTTGCTGGTAAGCACTCTCTCACTCCATCATGTCAATCCTTACTTCACGATACATCTGTCCTTCCTCCTCGTGTTTGTTCGATAAAACTAGCCAACTAACACAATCCAGGGCGAGTAACACGAGAGGGCCTCAGCCTCCGTAACCACCAAGGCGAGAACACCAAGATCATATCCGCCATCCAGCTCATGTTCCAACGAAAGGCCGCACCACCCATGTACGAAGAGAAGGCCAGCGACTACTACCACGCAGACACCTTTCCTCCTGAGCTTATACCAGACTCGGACCTTTGCAAAGCCATTCACACCTACGCTTCCGACTACTACTCACGCACGTCTGGCCTACGAGTTCCACGACAGCTTCGACAAAACCCGGACTTTCTCCAGACGAAGATGGAGCTTGCGAGGAACAAAGCGTACAAGAGCATGGATGGTACAGCACTTCTGGCCATGGGCGTACTGCTTGAGGAGATGATGAGGGAGAGCCTTGGTGCTACTGGAGACCTTTCTTTTACGGAGGGAGTCACGCAGGAACCCAACGACCAAAAGAAAAAGCGGAAACGGCAAGCACGACGCTCACAATCGACCACCGAACAGAGCCAGGACCAGGACCAGGAGGCACTACCGGATACTGAAGTCGAGCATACAAAGAAGAACAAGCGACGCAAGAGCAGCAGAAAAGGGAAGGAGCCAGCCTGAAGGCGTCCAACCATCTCTTACCTCATCATCATACGAAAGGACTACCAACTCCCACCGCCATGGGCCGTCACCAGGTATTCGTCGTCGCCATCAATCAGTACATCGCTTCCGTCATCCACATCGGTCGGCACTAGGGCACTATCCCCCGAGCACCAGCCCCGGGCCTCTCACAGCATCACCAGGGTAAAACATCCCAGTCCGATGGATTGTTAGGTCTTGTTTGTCGTGCACAACCATCACAACAGGCCGGCTGGCCCAATGGCAAGGCGCTTGACTACGAATCAAGAGATTGCAGGTTCGATCCCTGCGTCGGTCAACTGTTTATTAATCACTGCATCTGTGCAATCAGAAGTGGTGTTGACCTTTTGCAGATTTTTCGGCAACTTCCGCGAAAAGCGGTTGAGATGGGCATGTGGCCCGTGCGCTGGAACCCTATCAGAACCACGACCAGCAAATGGGCGAAGGTCACTAGTGAAGATTACCAGCATGTCTTCTTGAGCTTGGTTGTTGAACGCCAACTCCCTACTTCGAACAGAATACCGCAGCCCTCAGTATGCTAACCCTGGCTTCGTCTTGGAGCTAGGTCGGCAGTTGAACGCCCAGTCAGACTTCGCCATAGTCCCGCACTACCACTGCCCGATCTCTGTCAGCCATGCCGAGCGGTCATGATTGGACACCCGGCACATGCACATAGCAAGCAGCAAATGCACAACGTCCCGTCACGCCTAACACTATCGAGACACTCCAAGGACCCCACCACCCCTCATCATTATCCACAATCCATCATACACGAGGGAAGCAAAAGAAATGGTCACTACGAGGGTCGAACTCGCGGCCTTGGCGTTATTAGCACCACGCTCTAACCAACTGAGCTAAGCGACCGATGTTGATGAATTGCGCTTGGATTACTCACATCGAACCGAGTGAGAAATAGGGTTGTAAACTTTATATTTTTGCCGAGTTGGAACTTTTTTTCTGACAATACTTGCCGGATCTGTCAAAACGTAGAGTGCTGGACTTTTGAGATGCTCCTCGGGGGCGTATTCATGCTCAGGCAGCAAAGAGGGAGCTAGTTGTGCCGAATATTCTTGCGGCGATTCCATATCTCTGTTCTCAGCTTTCAAATTCGGTTAAATCCTATCTTTCACTTCTCTGAACAATATCCTCCCCAGGTGGCATATCGCTATGCTGTAAAATAATTCTTGCTAGCATACATCCTCGCATAAACCCATCACTCATGATCTGGAGTAAAAGTTGACTCCACCACAACCAAGGCCGGTTTAGGTGAGGGCATTAAACGCCACTATTTGGAGGCCAGAGCAAAAGAATGACCAGACTGGGGTTCGATCCCAGGACCTTATCCGTGTTAAGGATACGTGATAACCAACTACACCATCCGGCCGCTTCTGGAAAATGCGCTTTTATTGTAATACGTAATAAAATATGTGGTGGAGAAAACAGAGGAAAAAAACGAGGCTTTTGGAGAGTTTCGACAGAATCTTCGGTGAAGAGCTCCGAGATTTAGACCAGACCATCTAAAAACCGATGGAATTCGAATAGTTGCTCTAAAATAAACAACAGTACTGCAAAAATAGAATTGTCTGACTCATGTTAATTACTTCACTTACATCTTTGTTATTATTAGTGGCGTATCTTCTTGCCTTTGACGTAACAAGAGAGGGTAGGAGACGAATCTATCTGTAGTATAGCTACCGTAG
>RCNJ01000646.1_pt1 | contig 13325 bp, 12 predicted proteins | sample 2041171 | NCBI WGS metagenome assembly RCNJ01 (sample SAMN09708213, study PRJNA481090) | feces metagenome | biome: feces | host: Pygoscelis adeliae | place: Antarctica: Rookery Lake | collected 2010-03-01 | reverse complement strand
TAAATCTGAATCGATCCAAATTGAAAAAACACTGGATTTAACGCTTCTGTTTCACAAATCATTTAATTCTCTCCTAACTCTCTTCAGTTTCAATCGTTGATGTTAATTTTTCCGAGAAGTCTGCAGCAGCATTAACACCCATGCCTTTCAATCTAAAGTTCATTGCTGCTACTTCAATAATAACTGCCAAGTTGCGTCCAGGACGAACAGGTACGAGAGACTTAGTTACATCTACATCCATAATTTTCATAGTTTGCTCTTCGATTCCTAAGCGTTCATATTGTTTCTCATCATCCCATACTTCGAGTTGAACAACATATGATATGCGTTTAAAGTTTTTGACAGCGCCCGCACCAAATAAAGTCATTACATTTAAAATACCTAATCCTCTAATTTCGAGTAAATGTTCAATTAACGGTGGTGAGCTCCCAATGAGTGTATCATAATCTTCTTGTCTAATTTCAACACTATCATCAGCCACTAATCGGTGACCACGTTTAACCAGTTCAAGGGCTGCTTCACTTTTACCTACACCACTTTGCCCCATAATTAAAACACCTACACCATAGATATCAACAAGCACACCATGGACTGCTGTAGATGGAGCAAATTTCGAACCTAAATAATTTGTAATTCTAACAATGACTCTTGTTGTGTTTCTAGGTGATGTAATAATTGGTACAGCTGCTTTGTTTCCTTCTTCTAAGAAAACATTTGGGACTTCCATATCATTTGTAAATATTATCCCGGGTGTAACATCTGTACACATTTTCTTAGCTCTATCTAATTGTTCTGTTTCGTTTAAACTTAAAAAATAAGCCATTTCTGTTTTACCAAATATTTGAATACGTTCTTCCTTATAGTACTCAAAATAACCAGTCATTTCGATTCCTGGTCTAGATATATCAGAACCTGTTAATTCACGATGAATACCATCTTCCCCACCTATTAAAGTTAAATTAAATAGCTCCAATAAATCTTTCGTACGGATTACTTTCATTACACAACCTCCAAAAACAAAAGTTTTAACGAATAAACCTAATCGTTATTGTAGCATATATTAACTCATTAAGTGACATCTTAACCTACACATAGAAAAAAGATCTAGAGATAATCTCTAGATCTTTAACAAACTATTTTTTATTGACTAAACTGCTCAATACAGCATTAATAACTGAAATAATAATGGCTGCTATAATAGCAACTCCAAAATTACTAATTACAAAATCACCACTCATAACTGCTTGAGTAATCATCAATGTAATCGCGTTAATAACAAATAAGAATAAACCAAGTGTTAATATAGTTGCAGGTAATGTGAAGATAACCAATATTGGTCTAACAAACACATTCAAAATAAATATAATTAAACTTGCGAGTAATGCCGTACCAAAATCTGCTAGATAAAATGATGTAAATAACTGCGCGACTGCAAATAACGCAATCGCATTAAATAAAATCGAGGTCACCCAGCTTATTATAAACCTCATTTAATTCACATCGATTCTATTTGGAATAATTATCGCTGCAATAATATAAACAAACACCATCGTTCCTGCACTAAAGAATCCTGCGACTACAGCCGCTAGACGAACAAGCGTTGCATCTATTTGAAAATGTTCACCTATTCCACCACAAACTCCTGCAAGCATACGATCATCTAATGAACGGTATAATTTTTTCATTATTAATCCCTCCTTGTTTAATTATCTTCTGCAAAGTCCCAAATGTAAAATCTCTCTAGTCCTAATCTCTCTTTTAATTCTTTTGTATAAGTTGTCTGAAATTCTTCATCTGCTTCCATTCTTTTTAACATCGCTTCTGCTTGTGATCTATGTTTTAAAATTGCATTTAGTTTGAAATCAAAATTCTTTGTTGCATCGATTACTACGTCAGGCTCTCCTAAAACATCCAAAAAATTATGTGTAATTGCTGCTGCCCAGACAACTGGACGTTTATCTTTGTCCATCAATCTGACCGCTTCTATCGTTGCAGCTCCTTGTGCGTTATGATCTGGATGAACTCCGTGACCTGGATAATGCGTAACAACAACTGATGGCTCGATTTCTTCCAAAATTGATTTAATATGTTCTGCCATTTTCGATTTATCTTCAAACTCCATTGCCTTATCACGATAACCGAGTAACTGATAATCAATTCCTAAATAGTCACACGCTTCTTTAAGTTCTTCTTTTCGAATCTCAGCTAAACTTTCTCTGTTTGCTATTGGTGGTGTCCCCATATTGCGACCCATCTCTCCTAAATTACCACAGAGATAAGTAACAGGAACACCTTCTTGATTAGACTCATAAATAAGTCCGCCTGCCCCAAATGACTCATCATCTGGATGCGGATAAGATACGACTATATGTTGTTTTTTCACTAATATCACCTTTTCATTACTTTTTATTTAAATGGGTTTTCACTTAATTGTAGTGCGACAGTTAATCGGCCATCTTCATCATGTCCTGCCAACAATAACTGACGCTCTTCTGTTAATTCAAAATCAGATAAACCTTCTGCATATACCCAGCCCGTTTCTAATTTTAAACCAACACGAAATGCTCCTGTTTCACCTTTTATATCTGATTCAATAAATTTAACTTGAGCATTTCTTATATAAGCCCCCACATTTACACCTTTGTTTCCAAAGTGACTCGCATATGCACCATTAGTTGTTTCTAAATGTACATAAATATCTTTATTTTTATAACTTAATAATAAGCTTTTTACTTCTTCTAACTCAATTGGCTTCATGTTCAAAATCCTCCTTACATACTATATGCTAATTTTAACCTATAACTTTAAAATTAAAAAGTTAAACTGTTTTTATTTCGTGATTTTATCTAATTTCTCTACCATTCGCGCTTGATCACGTACAATCATCTCTTTTAAATATTTGCCTGTGTATGAATTTTTACTATTAGCTATCTCTTCTGGTGTCCCAATAGCTAAAACTTCTCCACCACCATCTCCACCTTCTGGACCAAGGTCAATAAGATGATCAGCTGTTTTGATTACATCTAAGTTATGCTCGATAATAATGACAGTATCACCATTATCAACTATACGCTGTAAGACTGTTAACAAACGTCTAATATCATCTGTGTGTAAACCTGTTGTCGGTTCATCAAGTATATAGACTGATTTCCCATTAGAACGCTTATGAAGCTCACTCGCTAGTTTTACACGCTGAGCTTCTCCACCTGATAAAGTTGTTGCTGGTTGTCCTAATTTAATATAGCCAAGTCCAACATCAGCAATTGTTTGAAGTTTACGTCTTATTTTCGGAATGTTTTCAAAGAAGTCTAGTGCTTCTTCAATTCTCATATCTAATACTTCAGCAATGTTTTTGCCTTTAAAATCAATTTCTAAAGTTTCACGATTATAGCGTTTACCGTCACATATTTCACAAGGAACATAAACATCAGGCAGGAAATGCATTTCTATTTTTAAAATTCCATCACCACGACATGCCTCACAGCGACCGCCTTTTACGTTGAAACTAAATCTCCCTTTTTTATATCCACGAATTTTCGCTTCATTTGTTTCAGCGAAAACCTCTCTTATATCATCAAATACACCTGTATAAGTAGCTGGGTTAGAACGTGGTGTTCTTCCAATTGGTGCTTGGTTAACATCGATTACTTTTTCTAAACCATCAAGACCTTTAACTGACTTATGTGCGCCTGGACGATGTTTACCTCTATATAAATGTTTTGCTAAAGCCTTATATAAAATTTGATTAACTAATGTACTTTTTCCTGATCCAGAAACGCCTGTTACTACAGTCATTAATCCAATTGGAAATTTAACATCTATATCTTTTAAATTATTTTCTGTTGCACCTTTAACTTCAATAAAGCGTCCATCTGGCTTACGTCTTTCAGTTGGTACTGGAATAAACTGTGCACCAGTTAAGTATTGCCCTGTTAGAGACTTTTTACGACGCATCACTTGCTTTGGTGTGCCTTCTGCTACAATTTCACCACCATGATCTCCTGCTCCTGGGCCTATGTCAATGAGCCAATCTGAAGCAAGCATTGTATCTTCATCATGTTCGACGACAATAACTGTATTACCTAAATCACGCATTTGCTTAAGTGTTCCAATTAATCGATCATTATCGCGTTGATGTAGACCAATTGAAGGTTCATCTAGTACATACAACACTCCCGTTAAAGCAGAACCAATCTGAGTTGCTAATCTAATACGTTGAGCTTCTCCACCTGACAATGTACCTGACGCTCGTGATAATGTTAAATATGTTAAACCAACATTAATTAAAAACAGTAATCGATCGTTTATTTCTTTAAGAATCATCGTTGCTATTTCAGTCTCTTTTTTAGTCAGTTCTAAATTAGCAAAGAATTCTTGAGCCTCGACAATAGATAATTCAGTTAAAGCACTAATATGTTTACCATTAACTAACACTGATAATGCTTCATCTTTTAATCTATAACCATGACAAGCTGGACAGTCACTTTGTGCCATGTATTCTTCTAATGTCTCACGAATAAAGTCAGAACTTGTTTCATGATAACGTCTTTTAATATTATTCATAACACCTTCGAATTTAATATCACTTGTATGCTCTCTACCAAAATCATTTACATAATAAAAATGGATTTTTTCTTCACCACTACCATATAAGATTTTTTCAAGTTCACGTTTGGTTAATTTTTTAAAAGGTTTATCCATATTAATTTTATAATGCTTGCAAACTGTTTTTAGTAACTGTGGATAATATTGTGAACTAATTGGTTTCCATGCTGCAATAGCATGTTCGTTTAATGTTAAATTTTTATCGGGAACGACCAAATCTAAATCAACTTCTAAGTTAGTTCCTAGTCCATCACATGTCGGGCATGCTCCAAATGGACTATTAAACGAAAATAATCTCGGTTCTAATTCATCAATTGAAAATCCACAAACAGGACATGCATGATTTTCATTAAATAGAAGTTCACTTTCGCCCATAAAATCAACAATCACACGACCTTCACCAAGTGGTAATGCTGATTCGAGTGAGTCAGCTAAACGACTTTCAACATCCTCTTTAATAACAATACGGTCGATCACAACTTCAATTGAATGTTTTTTATTTTTATCTAAATTAAACTCTTCGGTAATGTCGTAAATTTCACCATTCACTCTTACACGAACATACCCTTCTTTTTGTAAATCATTCAGTAATTTAACATGTTCCCCTTTTCTACCCGAGACAACTGGAGCAAGAATCTGCATCCTGCTTTTCTCTGGATATTCCATTATTTTATCAACCATCTGTTCAACAGTTTGAGAAGTAATTTCAATGCCATGTGTCGGACAAATCGGTCTACCTACACGTGCATATAAAAGACGTAAATAATCATATACTTCTGTAACAGTTCCTACAGTTGAACGTGGATTTTTACTCGTTGATTTTTGATCGATTGAAATAGCTGGTGATAAACCTTCAATTGAATCGACATCTGGTTTATCCATCTGACCTAAGAATTGTCTTGCATATGAAGACAGTGACTCAACATAACGTCTCTGACCTTCTGCATAAATCGTATCAAATGCCAATGATGACTTACCTGAACCAGAAAGCCCTGTCACGACGATTAATTTATCTTTTGGTATTTTTATATTTATATTTTTTAAATTATGTGCTCTTGCTCCTTGAATAACAATCGACTTATTCGTCATACAACCATCTACCTTTCCTTAAGTAGTAACTTTTAGTTCCAAAACGATATCGCGTAATTGAGTTGCTCTTTCGAAATCAAGTTCTTTTGCTGCTGCACGCATTTCTTCTTCAAGTTGCTCAATTGTTTCCATTTTTTCAGCTTTAGGTAATTTAGCTATTTCAGAAAGTTTATCTAATTCTTGCTCACCTTCTTCTGATTCTACTGTAGCTTGAATTAAACCACGGACTTCTTTTTGAATTGTTGTTGGTGTTTCGTTATGTTCAATATTATAAGCTGCTTGAATACTACGACGTCTGTTTGTTTCATCAATCGCAAATTGCATTGAATCTGTTATTTTATCAGCATACATAATAACGCGTCCATGCTCATTTCGCGAAGCACGTCCCATTGTCTGTATAAGTGACCGTTCTGAACGTAAGAATCCTTCTTTATCTGCATCTAATATCGCAACAAGAGAAACTTCTGGTATATCAAGACCTTCTCTTAATAAGTTAATTCCGATTAAAACATCATACTTTTTTAATCTTAAATCACGAATAATTTCGATTCTTTCTAATGTCTTTATCTCAGAGTGAAGATAAGCAACTTTTAAACCGAGCTCTTTTAAATAATCAGTTAAATCTTCAGACATACGCTTTGTTAAAGTTGTAATAAGCACCCGTTCATTTTTAACAGAACGCTTATTTATTTCACCTATTAAATCGTCTATTTGTCCGTCAATTGACCTAATTTCAATTTCAGGATCAAGTAACCATGTTGGACGGATAATTTGTTCAATCATATCTGGTGTATGTTCTAATTCATAAGGTCCTGGAGTTGCAGATACATAAATTAGTTGATCTGCTTTTTCTTCAAACTCTTCAAATCTTAAAGGTCTATTATCAAGCGCAGAAGGTAACCTAAAACCATGGTCAACTAACATCTGTTTTCTAGCTCTATCACCATTAAACATTCCCCGTATTTGCGGTAAAGTGGCATGTGATTCATCAACGACAATTAAAAAGTCATCAGGGAAGAAATCAATTAAAGTATAAGGAATTGCCCCCGGTTCACGTAATGTTAAATGCCTTGAATAGTTTTCAATACCTGAACAGAATCCCATTTCTTCCATCATTTCTAGATCGTAACGTGTTCTTTGTTCAAGGCGTTGTGCTTCAAGTAATTTTTTTTCTGACTCTAACTCCTTGAGACGAACTTCAAGTTCCGCTTCTATATTTTTAATCGCAATTTTCATTTTTTCTTCGCTTGTTACGAAGTGAGATGCCGGGAAAATAGCGACATGTTCACGATCTCCAAGTATCTCGCCTGTTAACGCATCTACTTCTCTAATTCGATCAATTTCATCCCCGAAAAATTCAATTCTTAAGCTTTGTTGCTCTTCCGATGCAGGAATGATTTCAACAGAATCTCCTCTTACTCTAAATGAGCCGCGTTTAAAATCAATATCATTTCTAGTATATTGAATCTCTACTAACTCTTTAAGTAAGTCATCTCGCTTCATTTCTGTATTTGTACGAATAGATAAAACATGTTCTTTATATTCTTCCGGGTTACCTAAACCATAAATACAAGAAACACTTGAAACAACTAATACATCATCTCTTTCAAATAATGATGATGTAGCCGAGTGTCGTAATTTATCAATTTCTTCATTTATACTTGCGTCTTTTTCGATAAATGTATCTGTAGAAGGCACATATGCCTCTGGTTGATAATAATCATAGTAACTCACAAAATACTCTACAGCATTATTTGGAAATAATTCTTTAAATTCACTATATAATTGACCTGCTAATGTTTTATTATGTGCAATAACTAATGTAGGTTTGTTAATTTCTTCGACAACATTTGATACTGTAAATGTCTTTCCAGTACCAGTAGCACCTAGTAATGTCATATGGTGCTCTTCATTTTTTATTTTTTTCACTAATTTTTCAATTGCTTTTGGTTGATCACCACGTGGTTCATATGATGAATGTAGTTCAAATTTATTTTCCACGTTAATCGACCTCCATTATCTTTTCTACTCTTTATATAACCTAAATAAATTATATCAAACAACGAACAAACATTCTATTTAATTGTTTGAAGTTAAAAAAGCTTTAACAGTTTAAACACTGCTAAAGCTTTAATTATTATAAGGCTCACTTGGAAAGACAAGTCCTAAATTATGATCTTCAGATTCATACAATGACCCTGTAACAAATCTAACTTCTTGCTCTTTATTTAACACATCTAGTTTAAAGGATGCACTTTTGTGTTGGAGTGCACGATAAAATTCTTTCTCACTATTAACTTCTGTATTATTCACTCTAACAATTGTTTCACCAACAAGTAAATTTAGTCTATCTGCTGGAGTATTTGGAATAATAGCTAATATCCTCAAGCCTTTATCAAGTGGGACATAATACTTTTCTCCTTTTTTACTTTTCATTTTATAATTGATTGTCATAAATTCTTTACCAATTAATGCAATTAGAATTGCAATAAATGAAAACGCAGGAATATAATAACTCACACTTGCAAGTATTATTATTATAATCCCAAGAAATAATGTTCTTTTGGCAATTTTATCCGAAGCACTATAAACATGCTCGTTTAAAATTTGATAATTAAAACCAATGATAAAAGGGAACAACAATAAACTATACTGAGTTTCAGCTATATTAACATAAGGCCAAAAACCTGAAATAAAACCTAGTGATTCCGATGGAACAAATATAAAAAATGGAATCAATGTTGCTTTTTTCATATTTAATGCGCCTAACCATACTCCACGATTACTTAATTTTAAAGTTGGCGGAATTTGATTATTCTTTACCTTCTTAATCATAATTGCTTCGATTATAAGAAACAATCCTAATAAAATAGTTAATTGAGTAAATTGTATGCTCGTAGGTAAACTAATTATAATATCTAGCTTTTCACTTAATAATGGTAAAAATAATAAAACAACATAAGCTAAGCCAATTGTATAAACTGCTGACAAATAAGCTGGATTAAAGCCTAAACTCATGATAATTGTACTAATTATTAATAAAAAGAGAATATTGTAATTTAAAATAAAGCCTGTTCCGATTGTAACAAGAGATAAAACAAGACCACTCATTAGCGATATAAAAACGACTTTTTTCCATTCATAAAACAAACCGAATATTTTTATACCAAAAAAGTAACGTTCTTGTTTTATCCTGATTACACCTGAAATAAATACGAATATGAAAAACCAATAAAACAAGGGATTAAAAAAGAATTTAACAATCGCCTTTAATATCTCTATTAACCATAATTCTATCAAGTGATTCACCTTCATTCATACTTATTTATATAATTCTTTTAAAGCTGCTTCCATTTGTAAATCATCTTGACCACTTCTAATTTTTTCAATAATCTCTGATTCTAATACGCTTGCGGTCTCTTTATTCAATTCACCAGATACTTTTAGTGAGTTTTTTGCTTGAAATTCTTTAATCACATCAACAGTTTTTTGATCAAAATAACCGTCTTTACGATCTAGTTTATAATCTAGACCTTCTAAAATGAGTTGTGCTATTTCAATGTTGTCATCTGATTGATCTAATTCAAATGGTTTATCGACTTTAATTGGATGTGAATAATAATAATCAGGTTGTTTAATTTCTAGTGTTGGTTTAACGCCTTTTTCATGTATCCAATTACCTTCAGGAGATAACCATTTAAAGAATGTTAATTTAATCATACCATTCTCACCTAAAGGAACTGCTTGTTGAACTGTTCCTTTACCAAAACTATTTGTTCCAACAACATTATAACCAACTTCTTTTAGTGCTACTGCCAAAATTTCTGAGGCTGATGCACTACCTTCGTCAATTAAAACTGAGATTGGATAACCTTTTTTATCTTCTAATTCTGAAAAATGTTTTTCTTTATTACCTTGTTGATCTTCAATTTGTACATAAGGTGTATCTTTTGGAATAAATTCCTCTAGCATATCTTCTACAGAATCCAATAGACCTCCTGGATTACCTCTAACATCAATAACTAAACCTTCAATACCTTCTTGTTCTAATTTAGTTAGTTCTGTTTCAAAATCAAAATATGTCTCTTCTGAAAAACTAGTGATTTCTATAACACCAGTTGTTTTTCCATCAATTTCTTCTTTTGATGAGTAAACTGTTTCAACAGGTATATCATCTCTAGTTAATTCAACTTCAAAATCTTTTTCTCCACGTAAAACAGATAGTGTTACTTTAGATCCTTTTTCACCACGTATTTTTTCAACAGCTTCATTTAAGTCCAAACCTTTTAAGTCTTCTTCATCTACTTTTAAAACTTGGTCATTTGGCTTTAAACCAGCTTTTTCAGCAGGTGAATCTTTAATTGGTGCAATGATTGTAACTTTCCCTTCAACCATGCTTACTTCAGCACCAATACCTTGAAACGAAGATTCTATTTGCTCATTAAAATTTTCCATAGCTTCTTCATCCATATACGTACTATAAGGATCTTCAAGTGTGTTCAGCATACCTTGAATAGCTCCTTCAATCAGATCGTTTCCTTCTACTTCTTCAACATAATTTTCCTCTATCAAACTGTATGCTTGTTCAACTTTATCTATATCTTCTACAGATTGCGTTGTTACTTCTTTTTCTTTTGTTGTCTTTGGTTGAATAATATTTGCTCCAAAATAAGCACCTAATAAACCAATAATAAAAACACTGATAAATAATAATATGACATTAGTTTTAGATATCCGCATATTAACACCTCAAGTTATGTAAATCTTCTTTATCTATTTTAACACAAACTACCATAAGTAACAGAATAAGTTCTTTAAATTAACAAAAAAACACCTTACTTATTCAAAAGTAAGGTATCTTTCTATAACTAATTTAGAATCCAACATGATTTCTTGGATTTACTGGATTACCATAACCACCATTATGAATTTCAAAGTGGAGATGAGGGCCAGTCGAATCACCGGTACTACCAACTGCGCCGATTTTTTGACCTTGACTAACTTTTTGACCACTACTTACAGATATACTACTTAAATGTGCATACAATGTTGTATAGCTTTTACCATTTATGTAATGTGAAACCATGACTGTGTTTCCATATCCACCATTCATACCTGCTGTAGATACAATTCCTGAAGCTGAAGCATTAACTGACGTTCCTGTCCCAGCACCTATGTCTATACCATTATGTGGAGAAACAACGCCAGAGATAGGATGTGTCCGATTTCAGATGAGACATATCCAGCTGTCGGGTTTGCAAAGCCACCACTTGTTGATGGTTTTGACACCGGTTTTGGTGTTGGATCTGGTGTTGGATTTGCTGTTGAATCTGGTTTTGGTGTTGTTTTCAATTTTGGTGATGATGGAGCACTTGTTGATTTACTACTACTCTTACTCTTTTTTTGTTGTGCTTCTGCTTCCTTACGCTCTACTTCCTTACGTTCTGCTTTTTTACGTTCTGCTGCTTTACGCTCTTTTTTTTCTTTTGCAGCTTTTTCGTCAGCAATTCTTTGGCGCTCTGCTTCTTCCAAATTCCCTATTTTACCTTGGGCTAATTGTTTCGCTTCTTCCAATGCTGACGCTTCACCATCAATTAAATTTTGCTCTTCTTCAAGTGTTAATTCTGTATCTTCTAATTTTTCGTATTCTTTTATTAATTTTGATTTGATTTTAGATTGTTCTTTCTTTTGGCCTTTTAATTTTTCTTTTAGACCTACTAACTTTTCTTTTTCTGAAATTTGATTTGCTTTTTTATTTTCTAATGTTTTTTTATTTTCTTGCACTTGTTTTTCTTTAGTTTCTAATAATTTCTGATCTGCTGCATGTTCTTCCATAATAGTTTTATCTGAATCCATAACTGTATTAACAGCTGATGATCTGGTAATTAATTCTGAGAAGTTTTTGGAACCTAAGATAACTTCGATAAACTTAACTTCTCCGCCAGTTTCTTGGATAGATTGTAATCTATTACTTAACATTTTTTCACGTTCTTTAATTCTCTCTTCTAGAACTTTAATCTCTTTATTCAATTCTTTAATTTCTGCTTCAATCTTTTTAATTTCTTCATCAGTTTTTTTAATTTCACTATTTTTAGTTTTTATCTTCTTTTCTGTTTCGTTCACATTTTTTGTAATTACTTCCATTTGTTCTTCGACTGAGATTTGTTCATTTTTATTTGTTCCTTTTTCTTTAGATACAGAATCTTTTTCTTTATTTACTTTATCTTTCTTATTGTTTAAAGAACCTTTTTCTTCATCTAGTTCTTTTATCTTTTTTTCATATTCTTCGATTGACTCTGCTGAAATATTCGAAGCTGGAATAAGCAAGCTTATTGTCATAATTGAAGCTATTATTATATAAAAAAACCTACTCACTTTAACATACTCTCCCTTTAGCCTTATACCTTTAAAAACTTCCTTACACTCATAACACTACCCCATACTCCTATAATGGCTCCTACTACTAAAATAATAGCAGATAGCTGCCATACAAATGGATTGAAAGGTAATATCTCTACAAAACTAAGTGTGATTTTATCACTAAAGTTTGTATATACATAATAATAACTGGTTGCTATGACAATAATTGGGAGTAGAGAACCTAATACACCCAACAATAAGCCTTCTACAAAGAATGGCCATCTAATGAATCCATTCGTTGCTCCAACTAATTTCATAATACCTATTTCATCACTACGTGCCATAATTGTTAATTTAATTGTATTTGAAATTAAGAACATAGCTGTCAATACTAGACCTGCAATCAATGCGAGTCCTATATTTCTTGCGTATGTATTAAATTTAAATAATTGTGGCACTACATCTTTCCCGTAAATAACTTTATGAACATTATCAAACTTTTCTACTTGACTTGCAACCCTTTCGGTGTCACGTGGTTCCTTTGTTTTAATTACATAAGCATGATTTAATGGATTATCTTGTTTAAATAATCCCCAAGCTTCACCCTCATCACCAAAACTTTCAATCAAGCTTTCTAATTCGTCGTTTTTAGATGAGAAACTTACGGTATCTACTTCTTTAATTTCTTCTATTTGTTCTCCGACTAAAGCTATCGCTTCATCATTAGCATGAGAGTCGATTAATGTCTTAATTTCAACATCATTTTCTACTTTTTTAGTCATTTCGTTAATATTTAGCATTAAAGCAACGAAAGTACCTACAAGTATTAGTGTAACTGTCACAGCACCAATTGATGCTAATGACATCCATCCATTACGTATAATGTTTTTTGACCCTTCACGTAAGTGACGTGTAAATGTACTAAACTTCATAACGATATTCCCCTTGTTTATCATCTCTTGCAATTAATCCATCTTCAATTGCAATAACACGTTTTCTAATTGTATTAACGATTTCTTGGCTATGCGTAGCCATAATAATTGTTGTTCCTGTTGCATTTATTTCTTCTAATGTACGCATAACTTCCCAAGATGTATCTGGATCTAAGTTTCCTGTTGGTTCATCTGTAATAACTATTTTAGGTTTACTGGCAATCGCTCTTGCAATTGAAACCCTTTGTTGCTCTCCTCCAGATAATTCCTGTGGTAATGACTTCACTTTATTTTTCAGGCCTACAAGCTGAAGAACTTCCAGAACTCTTTCGCGTATTA
>RCNJ01000530.1_pt1 | contig 13353 bp, 12 predicted proteins | sample 2041171 | NCBI WGS metagenome assembly RCNJ01 (sample SAMN09708213, study PRJNA481090) | feces metagenome | biome: feces | host: Pygoscelis adeliae | place: Antarctica: Rookery Lake | collected 2010-03-01 | reverse complement strand
GTGCGCGAGGCAGCCAAGAGGGGTCCTTCCCTGCGGATCGAGTGCACACTGATGCGCTGCACGCAAACCTGCGGCCTGCCTTCTCTTCCCTTATGCTGGACCTCTACATGGTTACCCAAAGGGCACCGGTAGCAAACCCGAGAAAAAGCATGACAGTGCAGGCATACGCCAGCGCAAAGCGACAGCATAACCGGTTGAGGCTGTCAAATGCAACCTCAAACCAATGTGGATGACGCCCCGAGAACTCGGACATCATTTTCCCGTGCCGACGCCTGCCGACACGAGCGACGTCCACTCCAACTGGAATGGACCAATGCTCCCCCACACGCCCGCCATTTGATGCGTGAGTTTTACGTTCTTTAACTGCGGCTTCCGCAATCGTGCGCCACTATGGGGCGCGAATGCGAGAGAGCCACCTTACATCATGACAGAGTACAGCGGGTTTGTCACCCTCGTTTAGAGATCAGCAATAGAGTAGAGCACCCTCGAACCCCTCCCAGAACATAAAAAGGCCCGCTCCCCCCAAAGGGGAAGCGGGCCTTTCAGCGATCAGTTCATGCCCCAGAGGGCAAGAATTACTTCAGGGTGACGGTTGCGCCGGCGCCCTCAAGAGCAGCCTTGGCCTTCTCAGCCGTCTCCTTGTTTGCGCCTTCAAGAACAGCCTTAGGTGCGCTGTCAACGACGTCCTTCGCCTCCTTCAAGCCGAGGCTCGTCAGGGCGCGCACCTCCTTGATGACCTGGATCTTCTTCTCGCCAGCGGACTCGAGGATGACGTCAAATTCGTCCTTCTCCTCGACGGCCTCGGCTTCGCCCGCGGCAGGTGCTGCAGCTGCAGCTGCGGCTGGGGCAGCGGCGGTGACCTCAAAGGTCTCCTCGAATGCCTTCACGAACTCAGAGAGTTCGATGAGGGACAGTTCCTTGAAAGCTGCAATGAGTTCTTCGGTGGTGAGCTTCGCCATGATCGACGTTCCTTCCTAGTTGTCCTGCGTGAAGCGCAGGGATTGTTTTATTGCGATACCTGAACTGCGTCCCTAAGGAAGCAATCAGGCAGCGCTCTCCTGCGATGCCTGCTTCTCGCGAAGGGCGTCGATTGTGCGCACAGCCTCTGATGCTGGGGCTGTGAAGAGGTAAGCCGCCTGGAACAGCGACGCCTTGAAAGCGCCAGCCAACTTGGCCAGCATGACCTCGCGCGACTCAAGGTCCGCGAGCTTGATGATGCCCTCAGCACTGATTGGGGCCCCGTCAAGGACACCCGTCTTAATGATCAGCTGAGGATTAGCCTTGGCGAAGTCACGCAGGGTCTTGGCAGCTTCGACTGGGTCTCCCGAGACAAAAGCAATAGCCGAAGGCCCATTGAGCTGACCGACAAACTCGTCAGCACCAGCTTCTTTGGCCGCAATAGCGGTCAGCGTGTTCTTCACCACGGCGTAAGTTCCGTTTTCGGCCAGCGAACGACGCAACTGTTTGAGTTGCGCGACGGTGAGCCCGCGGTACTCGGTCAGCATTGCAGCGTTCGAACTACGGAACAGCTCCGTAAGTTCGCCTACTGCTACTGCCTTCTCCTGCCTCGCCATGGCATTCCTTCCGATGGTGGTACCGCAGGAAGCATCAGAGCCGAAAAGGCAAAGAAAAAGAGCCCCGCACAGAGGCGAGGCTCGTCTGGTCGAAGCAGATTTTATTCTGCCTCAGTCGAATCTCTCACCTGCGCTGGACCCCGCCTTTGCGGAGCTTCGGATGATTCCGGCCCATATGAGCCAAGATCAACGACCTGCGGTCTTTGGTAACAAGCAAACTGTACGCGATTAGCGCCGTGCGACCAAATCTCGGTCGGACCTTGCACAAAAGCACTTGTGCAGCGGCCCCTAGCCTCAGGAAGGCGGCACGCCGGGCGAATTTGAGGCCTAGCTCACTAGCTCAATGCCAGGGCAAAGGAATCACCATGTCCCGGTAGCCCTATAAGGAGAACCTTGCTAACTTACTTATGTACGGTTACCTCACTAACCCCCACGACGACGTGGCACCTGAGTTGGAGACCCGAGTGAAATTACCTTCCCTTCGATCGTGGATAGCGGCCGGTGCGAGCCTCATGCTCGCCGCTGCCGGTCTCACGGTCGCAACAACTTCCGCTCAAGCGGACGAACCTCAGCCAGCTGCCTCCGGGCAGCACCAGTGGCTCACGGGCTACTGGCACAACTTCGATAATGGCTCGACCGTAATCAAGGTCAGCGACATTCCCGAGGCGTACAACCTCGTGGCGATTGCTTTCGCTGACAACCTCGCCGGGACTCCCGGTGGAATCACTTTCAATCTGGAAAGTGACGAACTCAATGGCTACAACGTCTCCGAGTTCAAGGCTGACATTGCCGATGTGCAGTCACAAGGACGCAAGGTCATCATCTCTGTTGGCGGAGAACTGGGCAACGTCCTGGTCAACAACGCCACCTCTGCAAAGAACTTCGCAGACACCACCTACGAACTGATGCAGGAATATGGCTTCGATGGTGTCGACATTGACCTCGAGCACGGAATCAACGCTCAGTACATGTCAGACGCCCTGCATCAGCTCAGCGCCAAGGTTGGCCCCGAGCTGATTATCACCATGGCGCCGCAGACAATCGACTACCAGGCCGTCACCATGCCGTACTACCAGTTGACTGAGAACATCGCGGATATTCTTACGATCGTCAACATGCAGTACTACAACTCAGGTTCCATGATGGGTTGCAACAACCAGGTGTACGCACAGGGAACAGTCGACTTCCTTACGTCACTCGCCTGCATCCAACTCGAAATGGGCCTACGCCCTGATCAGGTCGGACTCGGCGTGCCAGCAGTTCCTTCAGCTGCCGGTGGCGGCCACCAATCGCTGACCAACGTTGTTGCCGCGGTTGAATGCCTTGAAAACGGAAAGAACTGCGGTAACTTCGTCCCCGAAACGCCCTACGGCCCAATCGGTGGCGTGATGACCTGGTCAGTGAACTGGGATGCAACGAACAACTACCAGCTCGCCCAGACCATGTCGCAGAACCTGAACCTCGGTGGCTCCTGGACCCCACCGGACCCGGTTGACCCCGACCCGACAGATCCAACGGACCCGGACCCAACCGACCCGACGGACCCGGAGCCAACTGAGCCAACCGATCCAGACCCGACCGACCCAGTTGAACCTCCGACCTGTGACGTCACACCCTGGTCTGCCGACAAGGTTTACAACGCCGGCAGCTTGGTCAGTTACAAGGGAAAAACCTATTCCGCCAAATGGTGGATCCAGGGCGATGTCCCCGGGGAGATCGTTTGGGGCCCTTGGGCCCTGACCGGTAGTTGTGACGACACACCGGGCACTGACCCGACCGACCCAACTGACCCCACGGACCCGGCTCCCACGACGCAACCCGATGAGACCACACCACCAGCGGATTGCGCCGCAGCATGGAGCGCATCTGCGGTGTACACCAGCGGAGACGTCGTGACCCTCAAGGGAATCACGTACACCGCTAAGTGGTGGAACACCAACGAAACACCCAGCAAGGCCGCGTATGGTCCTTGGGCAAGTTCCGGAAGCTGCTCCTAAACAGTAACCTCAAGTAAACGCCGATGGCCGGTTCCCTTTGAAGGGAACCGGCCATCGGTCTTTCTACGACAAGTCTGACGACGGAAGCGTCTACCTGATAGCGACTTCAGTCAGGCGCAACGGTGGCCGGATGTCCCGCGAGGATTCGCTATCACCCAGTACTGGAGGCATCGGGCGCTAGTTCGTTCCCCAACGGCCCACCAACGCCAAAACTGCGACCAACGAGACAACCGTGCGCACTTTGGTCGCATGTCGCTGAAAGGTGCGTCATCAACCTCAGCCATGTGGAACTCCCCCACATTTTGACAACATCAATTTGTTCGACTGAACCATAAAGTTATTCGTCGGAACTGTCATCCCGACAATTCGAACGTGCAACTCCACCCGCAGACACAGAGAAGGTCGGTTCCCAACTGGGAACCGACCTTCTCAAAGTGCATTTAAGCGATGAAACTCAGACAACGCCGGTTTCCATCAGGTCTTTCACCTTGTTCTGGTCCAGCGGAATGCCTGGGCCAGTGGTCGTGGCGAGCACGGCCTTGGTGATGTAACGACCCTTTGAGGACGACGGCTTCAACCGCATTACCTCATCGAGTGCGGCACCGTAGTTCTCCACGAGCTGCTGCTCGGAGAAGGATGCCTTACCAATGATGAAGTGCAGGTTTGAGTGCTTGTCAACGCGGAATTCGATCTTTCCGCCCTTGATCTCCTCAACGGCCTTCGCGACATCCATGGTGACGGTGCCAGTCTTCGGGTTCGGCATCAGACCACGTGGGCCCAGCACCTTACCAAGACGACCGACCTTACCCATCAGGTCTGGAGTTGCGACGGCTGCGTCGAAGTCGGTGAAACCAGCGGCAACCTTCTCAATGAGTTCGTCGCCACCCACAATATCGGCGCCGGCTGCACGAGCAGCTTCGGCCTTCTCAGCGTTGGCAAAGACCAGGACCCGAGCGGTCTTACCCGTGCCGTGTGGGAGGTTCACCGTGCCACGAACCATCTGGTCCGCCTTACGGGGGTCAACACCGAGGCGGAAGACAACCTCAACGGTGGAATCGAACTTTGTCGAGACAACGCTCTTCGCAAGCTTTACTGCAGCGAGCGGGCTGTAGAACTCGTCAAAGTCGATCTTTTCTGCGGCGGTACGATACGCCTTGCTGCGCTGTGCCATCTGCTTCTCCTTCAATTCAGCAGTCGTGGTGCGGACCGCGCGCGGCCCTGCCACAAATTCTTCAGCGCCTGACGACGACGTCGCCAAGCGGTTCTGCGTGTACTACAAGGTGCTGCGGTCTGAGAGAACTCAGGCTTCGACCGTGACGCCCATGGAACGAGCCGTTCCAGCAACAATCTTTATTGCGGCATCAAGGTCATTGGCGTTGAGATCTTCAAGCTTGGTCTGCGCAATTTCGCGAACCTGGTCACCGGTGAGCTTGGCGACCTTGTCCGTGTGCGGAGTTGCGGAGCCCTTGTCGACGCCAGCAGCCTTCTTGATGAGTTCTGACGCCGGTGGCGTCTTGGTGATGAAGGTGAAGGAACGGTCTTCGTAAACCGTGATCTCCACTGGCACCACATTGCCACGCTGCGACTCAGTGGCCGCGTTGTAAGCCTTGCAGAACTCCATGATGTTGACGCCGTGCTGACCCAGGGCTGGGCCAATGGGCGGAGCAGGGTTAGCCGCACCAGCCTGAATCTGAAGCTTAATCAGGCCTGCGACTTTCTTTTTCTTAGGAGGCATTCTCGGGTCCTTCTTGTTCTGACTTCATGTTCGACGCTGCCACACGGCAGGCGCCGGGGAAGTTCAATCAGATCTTAGAAACCTGGTTGAACGAGAGCTCGACCGGGGTCTCCCGGCCGAAGATCGAGACCAACACCTTGAGCTTCTGGCCCTCAGCGTTGATCTCGGAAATTGAGGCAGGCAGGGTGTCGAATGGACCATCGATTACCGTGACTGATTCGCCAATGATGAAGTCAACCTTGATCTTGGAATCGGCTGCTTCTTCGGCGGTTTCTGGCTTCGTCGCTAGCGTTGACGCAAGCATTGAGAAGACCTCGTCGAGCGTCAGCGGAACAGGCTGGTGAGTGTTGCCCACGAAGCCGGTGACACCGGGGGTGTGGCGAACTGCGCCCCATGACTCATCGGTGAGGTCCATGCGAACCAGAACGTAGCCCGGGATGCGGACGCGACGCACAATCTTCTTCTGTGCATTCTTGATTTCGGTGATCTCTTCCATGGGCACTTCAACCTGGAAAATGTAATCTTCCATATTGAGGCTCAGGGTGCGGCTCTCAAGGTTCGCCTTAACCCGGTTCTCATAGCCCGCGTAGGAGTGGATGACGTACCAGTCACCAGGCTGAGTGCGCAGTTCTGCTTTAAACAGTTCTGCTGGGTCAGCCTCTTCATACCCGTCAGCGGTTTCAGCGTCGAGATCGACATCCTGCTCAGGCGCAGCGGAAGCATCAGTTTCAGCGTCCGTACTCTGCGCCGAGGGTGCGGCGTCGTCGACAACTTCTTCCGTCGGCTCCAGCGACTCCTGGGACACGTGAGGACCTGCTTTCTACTGACTTACGCGATGAATTCTGCTCTGACTAATCAACACACAACGCCGATCAATCTGACCGGGATAAGTGTGGGGTCAGGTACCGAACAATGCGAGGACACCCTTACCGACTACGAAGTCGATACCAGCAACGAACGCCATTACGACGGCGACGAAGACGATCACAACTGTCGTGTACTGGATGAGTTCGTTGCGTGAGGGCGTAACGACCTTTTGGAGCTCCGCAAGAACCTGCCGCACGAACAAGGCGATGCGTCCAAAGAAGCCAGGCTTAGCGTCCTTGCTCTTCTTCGCACCACCATCAGCGCGCGCGCCCTTGGCGTTCGGCGCTCCAGAAGCTGATTCGCTCACGGCCACGTCCCCACGGTTGATTGCTACTGGACTCGGATCTGTTACTTACTGGTACCACTTCAACATACTTGCTGCATCGCACCCCGCTGGGGGTGCGCACTGCGCAGGGCAGACAGGGCTCGAACCTGCAACCTGCGGTTTTGGAGACCGCTGCGCTACCAATTGCGCCACTGCCCTTCAGGCACTGCCACCCATCAAGACTCACATAGTCCGCTCGCTCGTGCTGAAACGGCATAGCTCATCTTGGCGGGCGTCAACCACCAGTGAAACACTCTACCCGCTCGGTGTAGATGCGCCTAACGCAATCTGCAACCGACATCTGCCACGGTATCGCGTTGCTAGCCGAAGCCCCTAGGTTCAGAACGGAAGGAAACTACAACGACATACTCCCCCGAGCACTGCGCTGCAGTCGCAACGCACCGCAACGGACTGGCACACTTACGCAATGCGGGATCTACAACTTCTTCCAAAGGCGCACCTCCACCTGCACTTCACCGGGTCCATGCGCCTGGCCACCCTTGCCGACCTCGCGGACAAATACGACGTCCGCCTCCCGGCAGCTCTGCTCGAAAGCAATCCCCTGCGGCTACCGGCAACGGAACGCGGCTGGTTCCGATTCCAACGCCTCTACGATGCAGCGCGCGCCTGCGTGCGATCAGAATCCGATATGCGCAGAATCGTGCGAGAAGCCGCCGAAGATGATGCAGCGGAAGGTTCAGGTCGCCTAGAAATTCAGGTCGACCCCACCTCGTACGCGCCCTTCGTTGGCGGCATCACCCCCGCAATCGAAATCGTGCTCGATGAGGCCGCCAAAGCCAGCGCCGCCACCGGAACCGAAGTCGGTGTCATCGTGGCCTCCTCACGAATGCGCCACCCGCTCGAAGCACGCACCCTGGCCCGCCTGGCCGTCAAATTCGCAGGCTCAGAACCCGGCGAAGTGCTCGGCTTCGGACTCAGCAACGACGAACGTCGCGGCCAAACTTCAGAATTCCAGCCAGCATTCGACATCGCCCGCCGCGCCGGACTGGCATCAGTCCCCCACGGTGGCGAACTCCTGGGCCCCGACCACCTTGAGGTGGTCCTCGAATCGTTAACACCTGACCGACTCGGCCACGGCGTCCGCCTAGCGGACGACCCCCGACTGCTTGACGTCGTCGTCGAACGCGGAATTGCACTCGAACTGTGCCCAGACTCCAACGTTTCCCTTGGAGTGTTCAGTGAAGCCGGCGACGTCCCACTGCGCCCCCTGATGGACGCCGGTGCGCAAATCGCGCTCGGCGCCGATGACCCCCTACTGTTCGGTTCACGATTGCTCGCCCAATACGAAAACGCCCGAAAAATCCACGAGCTCAACGACACTGAAATTGCCAGCCTGGCGGCCTCCTCCATCACGGCAAGCCGGGCTTCAGAAACCACAAAGAACCGCATGCTGACCGGCGTCGACGCCTGGCTCGCCAGCCCAGAAACCCAAACGCCGCAGAAAGACCACGACTGACGTGAGCCGTACTGGGAGCCGCGGATACGCACACATCTTGGAGGACAGATGAAAATTCAGATCGACCCAGCCAACCCGCAACCGCCCTATGAGCAGATACGCACCCAGATCTGCGCACAGATCGACTCAGGTGAACTACGCGTCGGCGACCGGCTCCCACCCATCCGCACCCTGGCAAGCGAACTCAGCGTGGCCGCCGGAACAGTGGCACGCGCCTACCGTGAACTTGAAGCCGAACACGTCCTCCAAACCAAAACCCGCTCCGGAACAACCGTTGCCAGTTCCGCAGTCCGAACCGAAACCGCGGCCAAACAAGCCGCACAGACCTACCTCGACACACTCGCCCCGCTCGGCCTCGACCCAGCAGCAGCGCTAACAACCCTGCGCAGCGTCATCAAAGAGCGCACAATCGGTTAGGACGACGTCGGTAACGTCTGACGCGCGCAAACCCCCGGCACCGGCTAAGTTCAACCAAGAACCAGCCACAAGCCAGCACCACAGCAGTAGGGGGGCGAGAGGAACATGAGCGTGTCCGCAACCACACCAAACCCAACAGCGGCCCCCACCTCCGCAGCAAAAACGAACCGACGAGCCTTCGTCCCCGAGATTCAAGGCCTCCGCGCCATCGCCGTCGCAGCCGTCGTCATCTACCATCTCACCCCGGCATGGCTCCCGGGAGGCTTTACCGGAGTCGACGCATTCTTCGTCGTCTCCGGGTTCCTCATCACCGGACACCTACTGCACGAACTGCGCACCAACGGTCGCATCCGCCTCCCCCGATTCTGGGCTGGCAGGTTCCGACGCCTCTGGCCCGCGCAAGCCGTCACCATCACCACCACAGCGATTGCCGCCACCCTGCTACTGCCCAGAGCAGAAGCCCTCGCCACCCTCCGAGGCGGCTTCGCCAGCGTCTTCTATGCTCAGAACTGGTACCTCGCTGCCCAGTCCACCAACTACCTCAACAACGACGCACCGCCATCTCCCTTTCAGCACTTCTGGTCACTGGCCATTGAAGAACAGTTCTACTTCGCTTGGCCACTGGCTCTGCTCAGCGCCGTGCTGATCGCCCAAGGGCTCAGACGCCAGTTGAACCTCGCCCCCATGACACCCCGCACGAAGACGACCGCCGCTCTGGTGTCCGTCGCCGGCATCACCGCGCTGAGTTTCAGTATCTGCCTATGGCTCGTGCACACAGGCGGTCCCGAAATCTACTTCGGCACCCACACCCGGGGATGGCAGCTCGGAATCGGCGGGCTACTCGCCTTCGTTCCGCACGCCGTCCGGTTCAGTCCACGCAGTTCCCGTCTGCTGGCGCTGCTCGGACTCACTACCCTTGTCGCCGGCTTCCGGTGGATTGACGGCGGCGCCCAGTACCCCGACCTCAGCGCAAGCATCCCCGTGCTCGGCACCGCAGCAATCATCCTTGCCAGCACCCACGGCGCACCAGGACTGCAGATCTTACGCAACCGTGCCGCACGCGCCATCGGCGATCGCTCCTATGCGATCTACCTCGTGCACTGGCCCATCATTGCGCTCCTGGCAGCAGCGACGCCCTGGGGTCGGCCGACCCAAATCGCCGTCGCCGTGCTCGGCTCCATCCTCGCCGCCAGTGCAATGTTCCGCTGGGTTGAGCAACCCGGACGACAACACCCACGGTTACAAACACCCAAAACGGTCTTTGTCTTCACCACCGCAACGATGACCGGAACCGCAATTCTGCTCATCACGCTCACCACAATCGTGGCCGCCAAGGCCACGCCCCCCACCACTGCGCCCTTCCCACTGGGACACGGCTCGCCCTATGGCGCCCCTGCGCTCGCAACAAACGCCACGTTCATCACTGCGGACACCAGCATTTACCCAGACCCGGATACCGCCGCCAAAACAGACCAGGCGCTGGCTGACACCCCACACTGCCAAACAGAACCCGCTGACCCCACCCCCGTGACCTGCGTCTTCGGCCCCAACGACGCCACCACAACCATCGCGCTCGTCGGAGACTCACACGCAACGCAATGGCTACCAGCACTGCAAGTAATCGCCGAGGAGCGAAACTGGCGCATCAAAACCTACCTACATTCCAGTTGTGCCTTCTCTAAGGTGCCGCGCAACTACAACGCCGCACAAGAAGATGCCTGCCGCACCAGCAACACCAAAAGAGCCGCGCTCATAGCAAACGACCCCGAAATTGACGTGGTGCTGACCTCAGCGCTCGCAGGAGACGGCTTTGCCGGCGAAGACAAAGATCCCGAGGTCGGTGTCACCGGCTTCACCGAGGCGTGGCAAGAACTCCAAGCCGCTGGAAAAGACGTCGTCGTACTCCGTGACAACCCGCAATCACGTAAGAGCGCCCAAGTCACCACCTGTGTGCGTCAGCACCGAAAGCACCCCGAAACCTGTGCGCTACAACTCAAGGAAGCACTGCCACGGGACCGCCAACTGGCCGCTGCACAAAAGTTGCCCACCGTTGACGTCGTTGATCTGACTAATAAGTTCTGCCGCGGACAAGAGTGCCCCGCCGTGATCGGCAACGTCCTCGTCTACCGCGACAACAACCACCTAACCGCCAGTTACGTTCAGTCCCTCGCGCCCGACTTAGATAGCGAACTCAGCCAACTATGCTCCCGGGTCGATGCCCTCTGCGGAGCCTGATCCCGACTCACTCAGCGCTTCAAAGCGAACAACTGCCTCCCCCAGCAACAACTCCGCCATTTCGAGTCGCTCATGAGCATCAACAAGGCCCTCCGCGGATAACGTCGCGGGCATACTCGCCAACAGTGACAGCACGACGCCCGAGGCATGCGCCCGCAGTGCAATCGGGTCAACCACTTGGTCAAAAGCCGCAAGCCAGCGGTTCAACGTCGCTGGCACATGCGGATAGGTACCCGGGGCCAAACCTGGCAGCACGGACAAGTGGCCAATCAGGCACGCCAAATCTTCAACGCGCTGCCCCGGCCCCAAAGTGTCCACATCAAGCAGCGAACTGATGCTGTCATTGGTCATCAAAATGTTCGCGGCATGAAAATCGCCATGCGTCGGCACCACAGGGGACTTGGGAACCTGCGCCAACAATTTCTCAACGGCAGCAGCAACAACATCAATGCGATCACTCTCATCAGGCAACACGTTGTGCGCCGCCGCAGCATACTGCCGCGCACGCAGCGCCCAAGCAACCCGACGGTCAAGGTCCGCCCCGGCGGGATCCAACGCGTCCAAGCACCTTAGGAACTCCTGGGGGTTCACGCCCGCTGCACCATCACGCGACAGCACTTCAGGAAGCGGCTCGCCCTGCGCCTCAGCAAAAATAAGCACTGCCTCAGGCCACACTGCAACAACCTCAGGAGCCCCCGCAGGCTCGGCGTACCGGTTGCGAGCGAGCATCCCCTCCAGCTGATCCGGGCGGACCACCTTTAAATACACCCGCCTGCTGGGATAAGACAGGCTCAACACTGCACGGCGCAGCGGCCGGTACCCAATCAACTCCAAAAAGGTGTGTCCATCGACTTCATCAGTGGCGTCCCCCGCCCCCTGGAGATCGCCCAAAGAAACTTCGGCCTCAATACGACGGCGGGTCTCATCAATATCTGATGCTAATGCCAAACCTGGAAGCAAAGGATCCATGGGATGGCGCCACACATGCAGCGTTCGCTCCCCTACATCGAGTTCCACAATTGGGCCGCTCTGTGGGTCAGCCGGATCTCCCTGCGCTCCTAGGTCGGCTGTCGTCGCCAACAAGTACTCCGCGCGCTCCTCCGCACCAGGAACCGCAATTCGGACGTCGTAACCGACGGTCACTCCAGCGCCGGGCCGGTGGTGCACCTCATGCACCTGCGCCGACAGCAACTCCACACCATCAGGCTCCAAGGCAACAGCTAGCGCCTCGATGGCCTCCGGGCCAGAGAGCCATTCAATGTCTGCAGTTTCGCGTTCCGCCCGCGTATTCACACTAGCCATGTGACTAGTAGACAACGAACCCGTTCTAAAAGCCCGCCAGAGGCCTAAAAGTCGACACCCACAACAACTGGTTCGGGAACCAAAGCAATGCCAAAAGCGTCCTGTACGCCATCACGAACAGTCCGGGCCAGTTCAAGCAGATCCCTTGCGCTCGCCACACCCCGGTTCGTGATGGCCAAGGTGTGCTTCTGCGAAAGTGTGGCCGCGCTTTGCGGGCCATGCACCCCAAACCCCTTGGTGAAACCAGCATGCTCAATCAGCCACGCGGCACTGGTTTTTACCAAAGCCCCATCAATGGCGCCAAGGCTCGGGCCCGACGTCGTCTCCGGTTGGGTCGACCGCACAGGGAACCGCGGTGCACCCTCCGGCAAGGACTGCGCAGCCGCAGCCGGCAGAATCGGGTTTGTGAAGAATGACCCAGCACTCCACGTGTCGTAATCGACGCCGTCACCGTGCACAGAGCGTGGCTGGGCCACCATGCCCTTACCCGTGCGCAGTTCCAACACCGCCGCTCGAACCTGATCAATCGGCGCCCGCTGCCCCAAATCGACATCAAGTTTGCGCGCCAACTCCGCATACACCACCGGCGCAGACAAGGTGCCCATCCGCGTCTGGAAGGACACCTCAAGCACTACATAGCGCGGGCTTGGACGCCACAGCCGGCCATTATCGTCATCGTCGGGTGCCTGCATCGACCGTTTCAACAACGATGAACGATAGCCAAACTTCAGCTCAGACAACGCAAACATACGAGGCCGTCCCTGCGCACGGTCGTACACCCGCACCGAGGCCAATAAACCTGAGAGTTCTTGGCCGTATGCACCGATGTTTTGAATCGGAGCCGCACCAGTTAATCCCGGAATTCCAGACAGGGCCTCAAAGCCGATCCAGCCCTCTTGCACCGCGCGCACGACGACGTCGTCCCAGGGCATCCCGGCTGTCACGTGCAGGCTCGCACCACCACAAGAGTCCAGCATGTCGACGGTAAGCTCGGCCCTCGTGTCTTGGATGACAAGCCCGGCGAAGCCGGCATCACTGATCAGCACATTTGAACCGCCACCGAGCAACAACACGGGTTCACCCGCGGCATCGGCTGCGCGAACCTCAGCCATGATCTGCTCTTCGGAGTCAGCGCGCACAAACCGCGCCGCTGGACCACCGACCCGCAAGGTCGTGTGCTCAGCCAGGGATACACCCTGCTGATCCGAAGTGTTGGTTACCGGAGTTGACGTCGTACTCATGCCTCCACGTTAGCGCGTTCCGCCCCAGGTGCTTCACGCGCCTGGTTCATCAAGAACAAGCTCAACACCAGTGGCACAAGGATGACCAGCAGCGCGTGCCGGTACCCCACGTGCTCTGCCAAAAATCCGATCAGAGGTGGGCCGATAAAGAATGCTGAGTAACCCATGGTCGCCACCACACTG
>RCNJ01000529.1_pt1 | contig 13389 bp, 10 predicted proteins | sample 2041171 | NCBI WGS metagenome assembly RCNJ01 (sample SAMN09708213, study PRJNA481090) | feces metagenome | biome: feces | host: Pygoscelis adeliae | place: Antarctica: Rookery Lake | collected 2010-03-01 | reverse complement strand
TCCGTCGGCAACTCATAGCGGACCCCGACACCGGGCAGCAGCGTTTCGACCAGTTCCACAGACTGATCGTGTCACACCGGGGCCGGCACTGGAGTGAACGGCCGGCCCCGTCAGACTGGATCAGGCCGCCTTCGGCTTCTTCGTGATCAGCGGCAGGACCACCGAGATGAGCTGGGTCCGGGAGACGCCGCCGCTGGAACCACCGAGGTTCGTGATCGCGTAGACCAGCGGCACCATGGTGGCCAGCAGGATGGGTGGTTGGACGCCGGCGACGAACACCGATCGTCGGGCCACGGCCAGGACGGCGATCAGGCATCCCAGGAAGAACGCAACGGTGAACGTCGTACCCAGCTCACCGGAGCGCGCATCGATGGCCACGCCGGTCAGCGTCACGGCGACCGCCAACAGGACCGCAGTCCACGCCGGGAGTCCACGAACCGACGACAGGGCCGATCGGTCACCGACCGGGACCCGTCCGCTCCTTCGTGCGTTCACGAGATGAGACTCTAGTCGTCGCGGTGACGGGCGAAGAATCGACGGAGACGACTCCCGATGGTCGGGGCGGGGTCAGGGATCGCTGGTACATCCGCGGCGGAGGACTCCGCATCCCCGGGTGCGGCGTCGTCCGGGGCATCGGGGCGTCCGTCGTCGGTCGTCGCCACGGCGCCTGTCCGGCGCGCGGTGGCTCCCGCTCCACGCGGCGACGATGACGCCGGCCCCCCTCGGGGGTCCAGCTTTCCAGTGAGCAGGGCACTGCCCCCGCGTCGGAGGGGAGCGAACCGTGAGCTGGACAATTCTCCCAGGAAAGCGGTGAGGCGGCCTTCGTCGGTGGTGGCGGCGAGATCGGCGGCGGTGACGTCACCGGTCCGGAGGTCGATCTGCTCCCCGATGTAGCGGAGCATCACCGCAACCACGGCGGCAACGGGTACGGCCAGGAATGCCCCGATGATGCCGAAGAGGGTGCTGCCCGCTGCCACACCGAGCAGGACGACCACCGGGTGGAGGTTCATCGCCTTCGACTGGAGGACGGGCTGGAGGACGTTGCTCTCGAGCTGCTGGACCAAGATGATCACCACGAGCACGATGATCGCCGTGGTCAGCCCGTTTGCCACGAGCGCGATGAGAACCGCCAGTGCACCGGCGCTGATCGCGCCGACGATCGGGATGAAGCCAGCCAGGAACGTGATGATGGCCAGCGCCCAGGCCAGCGGAACCCCCAGGAGGACCAGGGCGAGGCCGATGAACACCGCGTCCACGAGGGAGACGAGCGCCTGGGTGCGGATGAACCCGCCGAGGGTGTTCCAGCTCCGGGCGAGGACCTCGGTGAGATGACGGCCGGCGTTGCGGCCCACGATGCGGCGCACGAACGGCAGGAACCTCGGGCCGTCCTTGATGAAGAAGAAGGTGAGGACCAGCACGAGGACGAGCGTGATCACCATGGACCCGACCGCGCTCACCCCGGTGAAGACGCCGTTGGCGATCTGGTCCCCGCGGTCCTGCAGGGTCGAGCTGATCTGCTCGAGAACCGAGTCGAGTTGCTCGTCGCGGATGTTGAGCGGAGGCCCCCGGAGCCAGTCCTGGACCTCGGAGATGGCCACCGAGGTCTGGTCGGCCAGCTTGACACTCTGTTCGACGATCGACGGGGCGATCAGGGCTATGACGCCCGCCACAATCCCTAGGGTGGCCAGGATCGAGGTGAGCGCGGCGAGCGCTTTAGGAAGCCCCTTCCGCACCATCCAGCCCGTCGGGGGCCACAACACCGTGGACACGATGATCGCCAACAGGATCGGCAGGATCCCCACCCACAGCGCGCTACCGATGCGGGCGAGCAGCCAGAACGCGACGATCACCACGGCCAGGCGCAGAGCCCAGTCCGTGAGCCACCTGCCGCCGATTCCGATGAGCACGGACCGGTCGACGGTCTCGTCGTCGGTGTCCGAAGTAGCTTGCGGACGTGGCTCGTCACTCATGCCTCACATGATGACAGAGGCACCGGTGGTGCGCTTCCGGCCACGCTGCCACCGGCGGTCCGGGAGCGGGCCGGTCGGGAGCACCACGTCCGGGACCGTAGACTGGACGACCGTGAGCCTCACCCTCGGAATCGTCGGACTGCCCAACGTCGGTAAGTCGACCCTGTTCAATGCCCTGACGCAGAACGACGTCCTCGCGGCCAACTATCCGTTCGCCACGATCGAGCCGAACGTCGGCGTCGTGGATCTGCCCGATGCGCGACTGAACCGGCTGGCCGAGGTCTTCGGCTCCGCGCGGATCCTGCCCGCGGTGGTCTCGTTCGTGGACATCGCGGGCATCGTCAAGGGAGCCAGTACCGGCGAGGGGATGGGGAACAAGTTCCTCGCCAACATCCGCGAGGCGGACGCCATCTGCCAGGTGGTGCGGGTGTTCGACGACCCAGACGTGATCCACGTGGACGGCAAGGTGGACCCGATGACCGACATCGAGGTCATCGCGACCGAGCTCATCCTGGCGGATATGGAGACCCTCGAGAAGGCGATCCCCCGGCTCGAGAAGGAGTCGCGCAAGGACAAGTCCCTCATCGCCCAGCTCGACGAGGTCCGTAAGGCACAGGCGATCCTCGAGGACGGCCGGACGCTGTTCCGGGCGCAGGACGAGATCGACCGTGCACTGTTGCGTGAACTGCACCTGATGACCGCGAAGCCCTTCCTCTACGTGTTCAACGCGGACGAGGCGGTGCTCACCAGCGAGGAGCGCAAGACCGAGCTGCGTGCCGCGGTCGCCCCCGCCGACTGCGTCTTCCTGGACGCCAAGGTCGAGGCGGAGCTACAGGAGCTCGACGAGGAGGAGGCGATGGAACTCCTCGAGTCCATCGGTCAGACCGAGGCCGGGCTCAAGCAGCTCGCCCGCGCGGGATTCCACACCCTCGGACTGCAGACCTATCTCACGGCCGGCCCCAAGGAGTCGCGGGCGTGGACTATCCGTACGGGAGACACCGCACCCAAGGCCGCGGGCGTCATCCATACCGATTTCGAGAAGGGCTTCATCAAGGCGGAGATCGTCTCGTTCGAAGATCTCGACGCCGCCGGGTCCATGGCCGCCGCGAAGGCTGCGGGCAAGGTCCGGATGGAAGGCAAGGACTACGTCATGGCCGATGGCGACGTGGTGGACTTCCGCTTCAACGTCTAGGGGCGACGAATCAACCGATGGTAGGCGTGAGCCTGCCTGCCCGTCAGCACCAGACGTGCGGCGCCGCCGTCGACAGAACCATGGAGGAACCCCATGTCGCCGACCCGCCGTGTGATCGCGTCAGCTGTCGTGGCCATCGTTGCACTGGGCTCTGGCGCCTGTGCTTCGAACGGGTCGGGGTCGAACGGGTCGGGGTCGACCGGGGCCACGGTGACCACGACGGCGACCGCGGAACCTGCTCCCCAGGAACCCGGAGTCGGGACCTCCGCCTCGGAACCGAGCGTGCAGGGGGAAGCTGAACCGAACCACGACGAGGACCTCCTGGAGGTGAGCGTCCGCGGAGACGAGGGCGTCCTCGGACTCCACCATTCGGGTCCCGTGCCGGCCGGCGCCCCGGGCCCGGGCAGCGGCAGGCTGATCACGGGACCCGGTGGCTGCTTCGCGTTCGCCGGCGATCGGGCACCGCAACTCGTGGTTTTCCCGGCCGAGGCGATGTTCGTGCTGCAGAACGGCAGACCGTCGGTCACGGTCGACGGGACGGAGCACTTCGTGGGCCGCGAGTTGACCGTGAGCACTACCGCGGTGTCCAAGGCCAAGGTGACGGGTCTGCCCGATCGTTGCAGCCGCGGCTCGAGCGACACCGTGCTGGTCGTCAACTGACGTCGGAGCGCGTCGGACTCGTCAGTGGCGCCCTGCTCAGCGCCACGTCGGCCCGCCGACGACCTCTGGGGCCACACCCGGAGACACCGGGACTCCCTCGATTGTGCAGCGCCCGTACGGTCGGGGCAGGTCCCCGTCACCGGTGAGGTGACAGCACGGGACCACCGTCGTCCCTCACGAGGAGGAATATCTGTTGACCAGCCGGACCCCACATGTCTCCACATGGGCGACGTCACCGCTCCCCACCCCGCCGGATCGGACGGGTGAGGATGTCGTGGCAGCTCGTCCGGTCGCATGGACGCCTGAGGTGCTGCTGCGGGCGGGCAAGGTCGTGCTGGGCGGCTCGCCGTGGACGGTGACGGTCCTGCCCGAGGCGATGCGCGCCTTCGCCCGGCGGGCATACGCGGCGGGGCAGCAGGGCGCCGTCGCTCAGACAGGTAATGAGGTGGTGGCCGCTCGCTTTCTGCTCGATCGGGGCATCGTGCATCCGACACCCCTCGCACAGGACGGTGTCGCCGACGTCGAGGTCGTCGTCCCGGTGTACGGCGACCCCGGGCCCCTCCAGCGCTGCCTGGCCTCGTTGGCCGCCGACGGTCTTCCGGTGACCGTCGTCGATGATGCGAGCCCTGAGCCGCACGCCGGCCGGATCGCTGAGATCGCGGAGGAATACGGCGCGCGCCTCGTGCGCCAGGACGTCAACACCGGCCCCGGTGGTGCGCGGAACGCCGGACTGACGGCGACGAGCTCTCCGTTCGTCGCCTTCATCGACGCCGACGCCCTCGCCAGCGAGGGCTGGCTCGCTCGGCTGCGACCGGTGCTGGATGACGAACTCGTCGGGGCCGTCGGCCCACGGGTGCGTCCCGACGTGCGCGGAACCAGCGCTATCGAGTTGTATGAGGAAACCCGCTCGGAGATCGATATGGGCGCTGTCCCGAGCAAGGTGGTGCACGGGGTCGCGGTGGGCTGGCTGCCGAGTGCGGCTGTGCTCGTACGTCGTACCGCGCTCTCGCACCCTGCCTTCGAGCCCGGGCTACGTGTCGGTGAGGACGTCGACCTCTTCTGGCGGATGGATGAGGCGGGGTGGACGGTCCTCTACGTCCCTGACGTCCTCGCACATCACGAGGTGCGGACCTCGTGGGTGGACTTCGTGACGCGGCGAGCGATGTACGGACGCTCCGCGGCACATCTGGAGATGCGCCACACCGGGCGATTGACGCCTGCGTCGCCGGCGGTGACCGGTCTGGCGGTCCTGGCCGCGATCTCGACGCGACACCCGGTGGTCGCGGCCGGGATCACGGTCTACGAGATCGCCCGGCAGCGGGCGGTCCTGGACCGGCAGGTTCCGTTGCGGGTGGTCGTGGAGATCACGGCCCGCTCGATGATGTCCGACGGATACTGGACGGGCCATCTGCTGCGCCGTGACTGGTGGCCGATCGGCTGGGCCGTCCTCGCCCTCACCCCGCGGTCGCGGCTCGCACGGGGGGGCGCTGCGGCGATGATGTGGGAGCCGGTGCGAGACCATCTCCTGCGTCCGACACGCCTGGATCCGGTACGGAGCCTGGTCATGCGGCTGATCGACGACGCGTCGTACGGGTCCGGGGTCATCTACAACGCCGCCCGTCTGCGCGTTCCGAACGTGGTCACCCCGCGGCCGCAGTTCCCCACGTGGCCACGGCGCCGGTAGAGGTCTGATCGCCGTCACCACCGTTTCTGGCGTTCTCCAGCGGTAGCGGTGACCATGTTGTTACAGAAATCGAGTCGACGGCAATCGTCGGGAGGGAGCGGTAATGCGCATTGTGATCGGAGCCCCGGGCAACGGGGCGGCGCTGAAAGACGAGGTGAAGGCGCGGCTCGAGGCGGATGACCGGGTCAGCGACGTCATCGACCTCTCGACTCCGGAGGTCACCTATCCGGATGTGTCGTTCCAGGCGGCGCAGTCGATCGTCGAGGGGAGGGCCGACCGGGGGATCCTGATCTGCGGGACCGGCATCGGAACCGCGATCGCCGCGAACAAGGTTCCGGGCGTGCGAGCCGCGACGGCGCACGACCTCGTGACGATCCGCGGTTCGGTCGAGAACTACGACGCCCAGGTCCTGTGCATGGGGCAGAACGTCATCGCGCCTGTCGCGGCGAACGCGCTGGTCGACATATGGCTCGGACTGGTGCATGACCCGGCCAGCAACTACGGGCCGAAGCTCCGCGAGATCGCCGCGCACGAAGGTCACTGACTTCGTCAGGAGACCCCCTGGTCTGACGTGGGGGGGTTATCCCCGTGCGGTGACATTGGCGTGGAGGCTCCGTGGATCCCACTGCTGACCGATGACCTCGAAGCCGGCCTGTTCGAGCTCGCGGGTCATGTCGGCCATCGGCCAGCGATAAGCGGTCGTGGCCGGATGGGGGAACGACTCGAGACGCGGGCCCGAGAAGAACGAGAGGAGAAGGGACCCGTCGTCCTCGAGGATCTCGCGCACGGTGGCCAAGGCCCCCGGTAGGCCGTCGGGGCCGAAGTGGATCAGCGAGTACCAGGCGAGGATCCCGGACCAGCGCTCTGCGGACCCGACGAGGTCAGCGAGTGCAGCACGCCGAAAGACTACGTCGGGGTGGGTACGGCGGGCGATCTCGATGAACTTCTCGGCGGGTTCGAGTCCTTCGACATCGTGCCCGAGCGTGGCGAGATGGCCAGCCCAACGTCCGGTGCCCGCGCCGACGTCGAGGATGCGGCCCGAGACGGTCTGAGCCCAGGGCTCGATCACGGCGCGGTCAGGGTCCTGTGGGGAGACCACCGCGCCCAACAGGCCCGCCAGTTCGGCGGCCTTGGCGCTGTAGGCCTGCGCGACGTCGTCCTTTGCCATCCTGACCTCCTCTGGTTGTCCTCGGTCGGGCCCGGGTCCCAGTTCGGCGGTGGGTGGACTCACATCAGCATCATGAGGACGAGGAACAGGAGGAAGCCGGCTGCCGCCATCGCGATGGTGCCCGCGCTCTCCTTGATCTCGTAGGCCTCGACCAGCAGTTCCGCGACGGCCGTGAAAAGCAGGGCCGCTGCACCGAATGCGAGCCCGGCGATCAACAGGGGTGCAGACACTCCGGCGAAGACGAGAGCACCGAGAACCGCACCGATGGGCATCATGACCGCGACCAAGGCGCCCACGCCGATCGCGGTCGAGACCGGACCGCCGTTGGCTCGCGTCGAGCCGGCAGTGGAAGCGGAGACGAAGAGAAGCTCGATCGACAGTGCGATGGCGATCAGGAGGGCCGCGGCACCACCGGTGGCCAGCGCGATGCCGATGATGGCGCCGTCGATGAGCACGACGACAGCGAGGGCGGTGACCAGTCGCAGGTTGACCGCTGTCGCCACGGGTGCCCGGGTTGCAGCTTGGTCGTGTGCTTGGTCGTGTGCTTGGTCGTGTGCGTCACCGTGCGTGTGTCCGTGGCCGACCTTGTTGAGCAGAGCGCGCAGCGCCAGCATGAAGGCTGTGCCCAGCACGAAGCCGATGATCAGTGCCCAGCCGCCTCCCAGGTCCAGCGCCTCCGGGATCAGGTCGAGGGTGGCCGCGGCGATGATCAGTCCGGCCGCGAAGTGCTGGACGTAACTGGTGAGGGTCGAGGTCTGACCGCGCGTCACCAAGGCTGCGATCACCGCGCCCACGACGCCTGCCACCAGACCGATCGTGCCCAGTCCGAGCGCCTGCCCCACTACGTTCATCCTCTGTGTCCTCCCGCTATCGTCCGCGCATCGCGCGAACGGGTCGTTTCTCGCTGTGAGCTGACCATATGGGCGGTCTGGGGATCCGTATCTGACCTGGATCAAGAAGCCGCAGATGCACCTGTGGCGGCGGGGGTGGCGGTGCGTTGGGCGCGGATGTCGCTGTCGCCTAGCCGCCGTTGCTCCGACGGGATTCTGTTCAGCCGGCCAGGGTCCCGTAGTGCTCCCGCGAGCAGACGGTGGAGGTCGGGCGGCAGCACGGAAAACGCTGCCGCCCACTACCCAGACGAGGGGGCGAGCCCCGGGATCACAGCGTCGTGGTCACCTTCCACGCGGAGTGGATCGCGCCGTCGATGTATCCCACGTCCCCGGCATCGCCGATGACGTCGACATTCACGCCTGCATCCCGCAGTGCGTCGGCCAGTGGCGCAGCCGCAATCGTGCCGTCGGCGTAGATGACCATGTCGGCCGGTGCCGAGTACGTCCGGTCTTTCTCCTTGCCGGTCCATTCGACGCCCGACTCGGTGATGCGGGTGACCGTGACGTCGCGGTTGAGCTTCACCCCGAGTGCGCGGGCCTTCTTGACCGCGGTCCACCGTCGCGGCATCGCCAGCGGCAGTCCGAGTTCACGGTCTTCGTGCAGGAGGGTGACCCGGCGTCCGCGTTCGGCCAGGAAGTCGGCGAGCTCCAGCCCCACGAGGGAGCCACCGATCACCACGACGTCCTTGCCCATGGGGAGGAAGTGCTTGGTGGCGCGTCGGATGATCTCCGGGCTCTTGGTGAGTCCGGAGAGCCGTCCGAGCGTGCCGATGGTGCGCAGGATCGGCCCCGCGTCGTCCGCGCCGGCGGTGCCGAGCATGAGACCCCGCAGGGTGTCACCGGTCTGCACGATCGGCAGGTCGCCCCCGGGGATGTTGGGTTTCGGACGCACCGCACCCGTGGCCACGATGACGTGGTCGGCCTTCAATGCGCGGATCGACTGCACGGTGGCGGGGGTGTTCAGCTTCACCTCGATGCCCAGCCGGTCGATCTCCGACCGATACCACTTGAGCAGGCGCTCATTGTCCGGCGTGGTCATCGTCGAGAACCACATCGTCCCGCCGAGCCGGTCCGACATGTCGACCACGGTCACCCGGTGCCCGCGTGCCGTCAACACCAGGGCGCTCTCCAACCCGGCCGGCCCGGCCCCGACGATCACGACGTGCTTCATGGCGTTCGTCGGGGTGAGGGGGAGTAGCGACTCGTTGCCCAGTGGGGGGTTGACCGCACAGAACGGGGTGTCGTCGAAGAAGTTCTCGGCGACGCACAGGTAGCAGTTGATACAGGGGCGGACCTGTTCCGGGTTGCCGCGACGGAGCTTGTTCGGCAGTTCCGGATCCGCCAGGAGCTGGCGACCCATGGCCGCGAAATCGATCTTGCCCGAGGCGATCGCCTTCTCGGAGATGTCGGGCAGCATCCGGCCCACGGCGATGACGGGGATCGAGACGTTCTTCGTGATCTGGGCGGCGTTGTCCAGGTAGGCGCCGACCTCGTCCGGCAGGGGACCCTCGGTGAAGTTGTCGAAGGGGTTGCGGCCCCATCCGGTCACGTGGATCGCGTCGGCACCCGCCTTCTCGAACATCCTCGAGGCCTCGATCGCCTCCGCTTTGGTCAGCCCACCCTCCTGCCCGTACTCCTCACCGGCGACCCGCACCAGGATGGCCAGCTGGTCGCCGACCCGCTCCTTCACGGCGCTGATGACCTCGCATGCCAGTCGGGCACGGTTGACCAGCGGGCCGCCGTACTCATCGGTCCGCTTGTTGTCCCGCTGGTTGAGGAACACACCGAGGATGTATCCGTGCGCGGCATGGATCTCGATCGCGTCGCACCCGGCCTTCGCGACGCGCTCGGCGGCGTCCGCCCAGGACGAGATCAGCCATGCGATGTCGTCGTGTGTCATCGCCTTGTAGGTGACCTTCTTGCCCGCGGTGGTCGCGCTCATCCTGGCCAGCTCGGATTTGGTGCTGTCCGCGAGGGCGGACATGTCGTAGGTGTAGTCCGGCTCGCTGGGGGCGAGGAGGGGCCGGTCCTCGGCGATGTCGACCCGGGCGACCTTGCCATGGTGCGTGGACTGGATGCAGAGCTTGCTCCCGGCCGCGTGCACCGCGTCGGCGAGCGCCTTCAGGCCGGGGATGTACTTGTCGTCCGACAGGCCCGGTTCCTTGGTGGAGGTGGCGCCATAGGGGAACGTGATCGCGCAGGTGCCGGTGATGATCAGGCCGGCCCCACCCGCGGCGCGAGCCGCGTAGTGATCGATCTCGCGTTGCTCGATCACGCCGTATTCGGAGACGTTCATATCCATCGCGGGGAGCACGATCCGGTTGAGCACGCTCATGGGTCCGATGCGTCCCGGGGACATCAGGTGCGGGAAAGTCGTATTCATTGGTGTGACATTACCTGTCACGTCGACATGCTCACCGGGCTGCGGTGCGGCCCGGTCGGCGTCATACTGCGTGGGAACAGAGATGCTCGTCCGGCGGTCGGTGACCCGGGCACATCCGATGACTGGTTGCGCGGGATGCCGCGCCGCCGAGCAGATCGCTCATGGTGTCGACTCGAGAGGGCGCCGCATGACCACCTCGCTCCTGTGGTTCCGTCGTGACCTGCGGCTGGCCGATAATCCCGCGCTCCTCGCTGCTGTAGAGGCCGGCGACGAGGTCGTGCCCGTCTTCATCTGGGACCCACGACTGCTGGCCCGCGGGGGTGTACGGGTAGCCCGCCTTGAGGCCTCGCTCGCCGCGTTGTCCGCCGACACCGGTGGCGCCCTGATTGTGCGTACCGGGGACCCCGTGGGGGTGATCGCGCAGCTGGCCGAGGAGGTGGGGGCGCGCGAGGTCCACGTGAGCCGGGAGACGACCCCGTACGGTCGGCGGCGGGACGAGCGGGTGCGTGCGGTGTTGGAAGGGAGCGGCCGGGAACTCGTCGAGAGCGGCTCGCCCTATGCCGTCGAGCCTGACCGGGTCAAGGCGGGTTCGGGAGGCCCGTACCGGGTGTTCACCCCCTTCTCCAGAGCATGGCGTGACCACGGGTGGCCGGCGCCCTTCGCCCGGCCGGACCACATCTCCTGGGCGTCGGTCTCCGGCGACGAACCCCCTTCCGCGCAGGGCCCCCCGGCCACGGCGGCGCCCCCCGGTCACGAGGCGGCAGGGGAGGCCGCCGCCCTGGAGCGCTGGCGCACGTTCCTCGACGATGATCTGGCCGACTACGGCGAACAACGGGACCGACCGGACCTCGACACCACGAGCCGGTTGTCGGTTCATCTGAAGTACGGCGAGATCCACCCGCGAACCCTGCTTGCCGATCTCGAGGACCACCCGTCCGGGGCCGGCGAGAGTGCTCGACGGTTCGTCACGGAACTGGCCTGGCGTGACTTCTATGCCGACGTCCTGTTTCACTCGCCGCGCTCCGCCTGGCACGACCTGCGTGACACCCTCGCCGGCATGCCCTACGACGACGGGCCCGAGGTCGACCCGTTGGTCGAGGCCTGGCGACAGGGCCGCACGGGATTCCCCTTCGTGGACGCGGGGATGCGGCAACTCCTGACCGAGGGGTGGATGCACAACCGGGTCCGCATGGTCACGGCGAGCTTCCTCGTGAAGGATCTCCACGTCTGGTGGCCGGTCGGGGCACGGCACTTCCTCGAGCAGTTGATCGACGGGGACATCGCCTCCAACAACCACGGCTGGCAATGGGTGGCGGGCACGGGAACGGACGCCTCGCCCTGGTTCCGCGTTTTCAACCCGGTGACCCAGGGACTGAAGTTCGACCCGGACGGTGAGTACGTCCGTCGCTGGATCCCCGAACTCGAGCATCTCTCGGGCGCGGCGGCCCATGAGCCGTGGCGGCGGCCCGATGGGCACGACCACGGATACCCCGAGCGCATCGTCGACCACGCCGAGGAGCGGCGTGAGGCCCTCCGCCGGTATGAGGTCGCCAAGGGCGGAGGGGGCTGAACCATCCCCTCGTCCACGGGGGCGGCCAGGGCATCTAGGCTGGGGGTCATGTCGGTCACCACGCGTTCAGACGACCCCTCGACCCCCGCCGCGGACGGGGATATCGACATCAAACCTCGCAGTCGTGACGTCACCGACGGCCTGGAGAAGACCGCCGCACGCGGGATGTTGCGCGCGGTCGGGATGGGCGACGACGACTGGGTCAAGCCGCAGATCGGCGTCGCCTCGTCGTGGAACGAGATCACCCCCTGCAACCTGTCGCTCGACCGTCTCGCCAAGGCGGTCAAGGAGGGGGTGCACTCCGGCGGCGGTTTCCCGCTGGAGTTCGGCACCATCTCCGTCTCCGACGGCATCTCCATGGGGCACGAGGGCATGCACTTCTCGCTCGTCTCGCGGGAGGTGATCGCCGACAGTGTGGAGACCGTGATGAGTGCCGAGCGGTTGGACGGGTCCGTGCTGCTGGCCGGCTGCGACAAATCGCTGCCCGGAATGCTCATGGCCGCGGCCCGCCTCGACCTCGCCTCGGTGTTCCTCTACGCGGGCTCGACCCTTCCCGGACAGGCGAAGTTGTCCGACGGTTCGGAGCACCAGGTCACCATCATCGACGCCTTCGAGGCGGTCGGTGCGTGCTCCCGGGGCCTGATGAGCCGAGAAGACGTCGACACCATCGAGCGGGCCATCTGCCCGGGCGAGGGGGCCTGCGGCGGCATGTACACCGCCAACACCATGGCCAGCGCGGCCGAAGCGCTGGGCATGTCGCTGCCCGGGAGCGCCGCCCCCCCGGCGCCGGACCGCCGGCGGGACCGCTACGCGGAGGAGAGCGGCGAGGCCGTGGTGGAGATGCTGCGCCGCGGCATCACCGCCCGGGACATCATGACCAAGGAGGCGTTCGAGAACGCGATCGCCGTGGTGATGGCCTTCGGCGGATCCACCAACGCGGTGCTCCACCTGCTGGCCATCGCCAACGAGGCCGAGGTGGAACTCACCCTCGAGGACTTCGCCCGTGTCGGCGCCCGCGTCCCGCACCTCGCGGACGTCAAGCCCTTCGGCGCCCACGTCATGACCGATGTCGACCGGATCGGGGGCGTGCCGGTGGTCATGAAGGCGCTCCTCGATGCCGGGCTGCTGCACGGGGACTGCCTCACCGTCACCGGCCGCACGGTGGCCGAGAACCTCGCCGACATCGCGCCACCGGATCCCGACGGGGCGGTCCTGCGCGCCATCGACGAGCCCATCCACCCCACCGGTGGCATCACGATCCTCCGCGGATCCCTCGCGCCGGAAGGCGCGGTGGTCAAGTCGGCCGGGTTCGACTCCGACGTCTTCGAGGGCACCGCCCGGGTCTTCGAACGGGAACGCGCGGCGATGGACGCGCTCGAGAACGGCACGATCACCTCCGGCGACGTCGTCGTGATCCGGTACGAAGGTCCAAAGGGCGGCCCGGGCATGCGGGAGATGCTGGCCATCACCGGGGCAATCAAGGGCGCCGGGCTCGGCAAGGACGTCCTGCTGATGACCGACGGTCGGTTCTCGGGCGGTACGACAGGGCTGTGTGTCGGTCACGTCGCCCCCGAGGCGGTGGACGGCGGACCCGTCGCGTTCGTCCGCGACGGCGACCGGATCCGGCTGGACGTCTCCCGCGGCACTCTCGACCTGTTGGTCGACGACGCCGAACTGGAGATTGAGGCCGAGTCGTTCGCGGCGCTGCGCGAGGACGCTGCTGCGGTCCTCGATGCGACCATCGAGGTCGTCGCTGATCTGGGGACGTTCAGTCATGAGGACCTGCAGGCAGCACTGCGCGCCCGGATCGTGGAGGGGATGGGCATCAAGCCGAAGTTCGCGTTCGCACCCGCCAGGATAGATCGGAAGAGC
>RCNJ01000527.1_pt1 | contig 13447 bp, 7 predicted proteins | sample 2041171 | NCBI WGS metagenome assembly RCNJ01 (sample SAMN09708213, study PRJNA481090) | feces metagenome | biome: feces | host: Pygoscelis adeliae | place: Antarctica: Rookery Lake | collected 2010-03-01 | reverse complement strand
GCCTGGGCCTTGAACCATCCGGCAATGCCCGGGAGGTCGATGGCGTCCATGTCGATGCCGAGCTGCCGGTAGACGATGGCGGCCTCGAATTCCATGGTCACCTGATTGTTGAAGGCCTGCTTGAGTTCTTCCGTGAGTTCCATCTATCCAACCTACCGGGGGCCTCACCCGTCGAGGGTTGAGCCACCTGTGATCGGTGATCAGGTTGCGAAATGGAACGGACTGTGGCGGGAGCTGCCCACCAATGAGTGCTCCTGGCTGGTCAACGGTTCATGGCGAACCTCTGCTGAGATTCCACCGGCAGGACGGTGCCGAGGGATAAAAGGACAGGCGGACGGAGCTCGAAGAGATCCCTCACTTGGGTGAGCGCGAGAAAGCTCGAGTCCTGGACTGCGAGTTCGAGCCTGGAGGTCTCGGAGTTCACTCAAAAACAGCACCCTGAACTGATTGAGCCCGTGACATACGTCCCCGGACGGAACCGTTAGGCTGAACCCGATCCCGAGTCACAGGAGGCGTTGCTCATGAAGCAGGTCATGGTCATCTACGGCACCCGTCCCGAAGCGGTCAAGATGGCGCCGTTAATCCGTGCGCTTGAGGCATCGGCAGTGCTCAACCCCATCGTCGTCAGCACTGGTCAGCACCGGGAGATGATGGACCAGGTAAACGAATGGTTCGGCATCACACCGGATCTGGACCTTAAGGTGTTCCAACACGGTGCCACGCTGACGGAGCTGTCGGCGCGCATCCTGCAGGAGTTGCCGCAGGTCCTCACCGACCACCGGCCCGATGCGGTCGTGGTCCAGGGTGACACCACCACGGTGGCCATTGCAGCCATCGCATGCTTTTACCACAACATCCCGGTTGTGCACCTCGAGGCCGGTCTGCGGTCCGGCGACATCCACTCCCCATTCCCGGAGGAGGCCAACCGAAGGCTAGCTGGGCAGGTCACCGCCCTGCACCTGGCGCCGACGACGCTTTCACGGGACAACCTTCTGCGGGAGGGGCTCGATCCCGCGATCATCAGCGTTGTCGGCAACACTGTGATCGACGCCCTGCACTGGACAGCGGAACAGGAGGTCACGTTCAGCGATCCCCGTATCGCTGCTCTGGCCCAAGAAGAGCGTCGCATCGTTCTGTTGACCACCCACCGCCGTGAGAACCTGGGAGAACCGATGCGTCGCGTCGGACGGGCTATCGCCCAGCTTGCCGAGGAACGTTCCGACGTCGTTTTCGTGTTCCCGGCCCACGCCAACCCGAAGGTGCGCAACGAGATCCTGCCGCTGTTCAAGGATCACTCAAATATCCTGGTGTGTGAGCCGCTGGACTATGCCGAGTTCGTGCACGTGCAGAAGCTTGCTTATCTGATCCTCACCGACTCCGGCGGTGTGCAAGAGGAGGCGCCCAGCCTGGGTAAACCGGTGCTCGTCCTGCGCGACAACACCGAGCGTCCAGAGGCGGTGGATGCGGGCACGGTGAAGCTGATCGGCACGTTGACGGAGCGGATCGTGGCGGAGGTGGATGTGTTGCTGGATGACCCGGTGGCGTACAAGGCGATGTCGACGGCTGTGAACCCCTACGGGGATGGCTTGGCGGGTGAGCGCAGCGCAGCGGCGATTGCAGAGCTCCTCAACGTTGGCAAACGCATGCCGGAATTCGACATCCAAGAGGAGTGAATCTTCAGGAAAACTCAGCCACGAAGGAGTGTTCGGATTTTCCCCGAAATCTCCATCGACAAGCATTCAGCAATGCGGATCAAACCTGAAGAATCCACATCAAAACCTCAACCAATCGTTACTGCGACGATGTGGGCAGGATATGGGTCATCCACATGTCCGCGACGGTCTTCGTGTCGAAGGCGTTAACCTGTTTCTTGACGGCCTCGGCGCGCCGTGCGCGGTCTTGTTCGTCGTGCACGGTCTCGAGCACGAACCGGGCCATGTTGTCGATCGACTCGAACAGGTATTCGTCACCAAAAATCATCTCCACGCCGTCCCGTTGCCAGAACAGCGGCAACGCGCCGGAGGCCATGCCCTCGGCCGGTGCCAGGTGGAAGCCCTCTTGGGTGGACGGGGACAGAACCCATCCGATCCCGCGCAGCCAGTTGGCCATGTCGGGGGAGAAGGGTGCGAACACCACGTGTTCCGGGAGCCCGGGTGTGTTGCCCATCCTCGCGAAGAAGTCGAGGTATGACTCACGCTCGGCTGGGTCCCTCCAAGCCCAGGGGTACTCCCATGGCATTCGCCCCTTGACGTGAAGAACGAAGTCTGGATCGTGCTCAAGTAAGGCTTCGAGCAGGTCGAGTGCCCGGTCCGGACGCTTGAGAAACGGCACGATGCCGACGATGGCGAGCGCGTGGACGGCACCCGCGTGCTTCGGGCGGTTCAGGTCCATGGCGTTCAGGGAGTTTGGAATATAGTGGGTCCGGTCCTTGGGCCATGGCTTGGATTCCCGGACCAGCTGATGGTAATGGGGTGAGACGGTGATGAGAGAGTCGATCTTGTCCATGTCGATGTTGTCGATCCAGGATCCGGTCACCTCGTAGCGGTGCAGTCGCACGATGAGTCGCTGGTCGGGGCGCTTGCGTTTTGAATACCACACGGCGTTGTTGCCGGCCCACTCGCAGACGATGGTATCGGCCCATTCCGCCAACTCAGAAGAGGCTTTTTGGTCGTGCTTGAAAAGGCTGGTCCAGCGGTCTATCCGCAATTCGATGTCGGGACGCATCTCCAATATATCGATGAGGTCGCCCGCGAACTTCAAGTCATGACCGGCGAGAACCACCTTCAGACGGGTGGCTCGGAGCGGGAAGTCACGGAGGTTGGGCTCGGTGTGTCTGAAGCAGGCCTCGAGACGGTGTGCGGTCGCGATGCTGGCATAGGGCCTGACCGCATCCTGAGCCGTGCGTCGGATCTCAGGCAGCCGGCCCCTCACAGCGAGCAGGGTGGTGACCACCGTTTCCATGTCGTCATCGACGAACAGCGGGTAGTCGCGGCCCAGGAGTGCCTCGTGCGCTGGGGTTCGGCTGATGAGGGGCGGCGTGCCGGATGCTGCGTACTCAAGGACCTCCGTGGATATTCTCAGGAGGTCGTCCGACGTGGAAGTCCGGAACCGGAGGCCGACGTCATGCCCGGCCATTTCGCGGACCGTCTCCTCTGTCGACAGATTGCCCCGCCACCGAACGTCCATGCTCGGATCTTCGAGGGTCTGATGCGTCGTGGTGAGCCAGGCAGCATCATCTGACTGGGACTCGTCTGCCAGCATCGTGATCTTCGCTCGACATCCCCGTTCCTCGAGTCGCGTCACGATCTCCATGATCTCGACCGTAAGACCCTCAGGATCGACCTTTCCGGAGTGGATCAGTCTGAACTCGCTGTCGTCGGCAGGAGGGGAGTCGAGCTCCACGAAGAACTCGTCGGGCACAGTGGGTGTCATGAGGAGGCACTTGCCTGCGGCCTCCGGCACGATGTTCTCGACGAATGACCGGCACTCCTCGGTCTGTACGAGTAACCGGTGTGATGTGGCGGCAATCTCGCGCAGCCGCAGAATCTGCGCGTCGGCCATTGAGGATTCCGGGAAGGTGAACTCGGTAACGTAGCTCCACAGCCGGGCTGAGAGCCTGTTTGACTGCCCGCAAGCCTGCGCCAGCTCGCTGCCGTTCACGATGACGATGGATGCGTCAATGCTGGAAACCACATCCTCCAACCGAGCCACCGCCTCACCGATGGTCATCGCATGTGCCTCGTTGACCGTCACGGCAGGGTGCTGGATCACGTTGGGCAGCTCAAATGCCCGAGTCAACCAGCGGTCCGTCCCGTCGTGGGCTTTGAGGACCACATGGACCGTCGAGTCGGTCAACGACAGCGTCTCGGCCAATGACGCGAGCCACATCGCCGAGCCGTCGATGCTGCTTGTGTTGGCGTCGCTGCAGAGGACTATGCTGCGTCGCGTCATTGCTGACGTTCCAAGGGCGTGTGGCCCAGAAGGGCGTCAATCAGGATGGTGAACCCGAACTCCGTGGGGGACAACGGTTCCCGGAGCACGACAGCATCTTCGTACAGGATCGGTGCTGCGGCATGCGTTCTATTGGTGGCTGGCAGAACATAGTTGACGCCAGCGTGGCGGCTCATCCATGACTGTGCCATCTGCAACTCGCTCAACAGGGACGAGCCGTGGGGGTCGAGCGCACCAGCCCAAGGGCCACTGTCCAGGGCGTCCTCCTCCACAATGAGGGTGGTGGGGCGGGCGTGTTCCAGTTCTGCACGACTGAGTCTCGGATGCAGCCGCTGCACAGTGAAATGTGCGGCGAGGCGTTCGGCCAAAGCATTAGATCCTACGAGCGCAACGGAGCGTGCGGTGACGTTTGAGACGTCAGGCGCACCGAATCCGTGGGTGGCGGCGAACAAGCGGAAGGGGGCGTCGGGATCGGGCTCAACGCTGGCGGCGATACGGCCATTTGCCTTGGAGGATGCCGTCTTCGGCGGTGACCAATCGCCGATCTCGCGCAACTTTCTGGTCGAATCCGAGTTTGGATTATCCGGCTTGTGTGGGGTGGGAGTTCTTGCGGTGGGAAGCGACGTGCTTGCGACCGGATTGCTTGCCGCGGAAGAAGGTGTGCCAGGGGAGGGAGAGGCGGGGGTAATCGCCACGGGTGGATGCATGCTCGTGTGGACGGTGATCGGGGGAGACTGGCACGGCGTTGTAGACGCAGCGCTCAGCAGTTGACCGACGAGACGGCGGACGCTGTTCACTATCGAGATGGTTCCTTGTTGCTTCCACGCAAGCACTGCTGCAGCGAAGCCCCACAGGAGTGCACCGGACGCAGCCAATGGCAGGCGAGCAAGTAAGAGCTCAAGAACGACCAGAACCGTGCCCACCGCGATCATCAGCGCGGTTGCGACGAAGACTGGTGTGATTCGTTTCATTCTTGACTGCTCCCCAGCCTCAGTGCCATAGACCCGTGCTTTCGATGACCACCATGTCCGAGACTCTGCCCCGCGAAGATGATGGAACCTGAGCCGACCGCGATGCAATGGCTCACCGACGAGGACCCTATCACTCGGCCCATCAGACTCTGGTCATGACGGTTGGGCAGGGTGGGTCCGCTCGCTTGCTGACGCAACCGGCGCATCCAGCTCCAAATGCACGAGCATTGAAGATGGCGCGTGCTGCGGGGCCGGCGCCCAGACGTTGAGACATATGTCGGCCAAAAGGCCGACTGGTGGATATTGAAAAATAGCGATATACGCCTATTGATGGGGCTTGGCCCCGGAATGGAACCGAGCATCCAAGCGCTTCTAGTTCATTGCTGCTTCGGGGCGCGCGCCCGTGAGCGTGAGCCGAAGAGGGTTTCTGGGTTCCGAAGTATAAACCGATGATATTCGTTGTGAACTACGATACGGTTATTCCGGTTTCCTGACGATATCGACCCCCCCCCGGGTTATACATGTCTATCGGTGGATGCTACAGTCCGACATGTTGGGGCAACGCTCCGCAAACTCATCTACAATCTCCATTTTTATGGGGAAAGGACTCAGCATGAAGCTGAAGGTTCGTAACCAGTTCGCTGTCGTCGCGGTGGGTGCCCTTGCCTGCTCGCTCGCGTTTCAGCCAGTAGCATCCGCTGCACAGAATCCAATCACCGAAGATGATCGCGGCCTCGTGATCAACCAGGGCGAATACGTCGGCCGTATCTCCGGCGCTGACCGCTTCGGCACCGCCGTCGCTGCCTCGAAGTCCCTCGGCACCTCCGTCGGCAACACCGTCATCCTGTCCAACTGGCAGGCCTGGTCCGACGTTCTGGCATCCACCCCGATTGCTGACATCCTTGACGCACCGGTGTTGTACACGCTTCCCGGCGCCCTCGAGGGCAAGACCAAGGCCGAAATCAAGCGTCTGTTGGCGTTCCACGACAATGAGCTCAACGTCATCATCATTGGCGGCGAGAAGGTCGTCAGCCACGATGTGTCCGTCGAGCTTTCCGCCATGGGCGTCAACGTGGACCGCATCTCGGGCAGTGACCGCTACGAGACCGCCCTCAAGCTCGCCGCTGAGGCCGTTGACTACTACGACGACGGCAACGCTGACCTGGCCGGTGCCCGCGAGGCCATCGTGAACATCGTTCACGCCGAGGCCGCCTTCCAGGCTGCCTTGGTCGACTGGAACGATTCCCGCGCCGTGACCGAGGGCGCCTTCGGCGCCGTGGTCACCGCTCAGGCGGCCGTTGACGCAGCAAATGCTTCCCTGCAGTCGCTGATCGACGGTCTCGTCTCGGTTCCAGACGCAGATGCCGCCCAGCTCACCGCACTCAGCAACGCTCTGGTCCAGGCACGCGACGACCTAGCCGATCTCGGCACGCTGGAGGCGTTCATCAACGATCGTCTGTCCGAGTACGTTGCGGGCGGCAACGCCGTTGGCTTCCAAGACGATGTCTGGATCGACGACGTCATGCCGTTCTTCGGCAACCGCGAGTTCACCATCGTGATGAATTCCGGCACCTACACTGGCACGCTCATGAATCTGTCCGTTCCGGTTCCCGGGTTCTTTGATGCACTGGTTGCAGGCGCGACGAACAACACCGTCAAGCAGGTTGAAGTCGAGGTTGCTGGCCAGATCGACGCTGCCCAGGCCGCCGTTGACGTGGCCCAGAATGCATACGCCCAGCTTGTCGCTGACTTGGTTGCACAGGCCGAGGCCGAGGAGACGAACGCCGCGCTCATGCAGCAGATCGCTGCCGCGCAGAACGCCGTTCTTGCTGCAGAGGCCATTCGGGACGCCAGGGTCGACACATACTTCGAAGCGCGTCAGGCCGAGTCGGACGCGAAGGATGACTTCGAAGACGCCTCCGATGCTCGTCCCAAGGGTGACGATGCTGCGCACGCTCAGCTTGTTTACGACGAACTGCTCGTGGACACCATCAAGCTCGGCAAGGCATACCCGGCATTCGTGTCCACAGGCCGGGACTTCGCTGATGCCCTCGCTTCCGGCCCGGCTGCCTCCTCTGAAGCTGGCGTCGTGCTGCTGACCCAGGGAACGACGATGGCTCCGGCCACCCAGCGTTACCTGAACAGCGGCCCGAACACGGTCGCTGTCGGTGGCCCCGCTGCCGCTGCGTTCACCGCGGACGTCAAATATGTCGGAGCCACTCGCTACGAGACTGCCGCGGATCTGGCCGTCGCGTACTTCGATGACTACGACTTCGTGGGACTGGCATCCGGCCGCGTTGCTGCTGACGCGGTCGTTGGCGGCGCGCTGATGTCCAACGTCGACGGCCCGATCGTCCTGACTGCACCGGACAAGCTGTCCGCTGCAACCTCGACCTTCCTGTCCTACGAGGCTGACAACCCCTACCTGGTGATCTTCGGTGGCCCGTCGGCCATCTCCAACTCGGTCAAGGCCGAAGCACAGGAAGCGCTGACCAACTGATTCACCATGTGATGCTCTCGTGAGAGCAAAAGCTTGGGAGAGGGCCCCGACTGCACTGCAGTCGGGGCCTTCTCGCTTGCCGTAGCCTGCGGGACGGTAGTTCGCGCGCCCCTGTTCTCCATTTCTGAAGAGGGCGCCCACTGCACTAGTCTTTTGTAGCGCGCCGTGCCGAAGGACTGCGGTGGTGAAGAAGCAGTCGATGGATGTTGGGGGTGGGCTTGCAGTGTCGGTGGTTGCAATTGCCGAGAGCCGGCCGAGGTCCGGGTCAGACCGGACGCCTTCCTCCCCACAACGCCAATACCTCTACGGTGTCCAGGGCCTGCGCACCGTCGCGGCGCTGATGGTGGCTGTTTACCACATTTGGTTTCACCGGGTCTCCGGTGGCGTCGATGTCTTCTTCGTCGTGGCCGGATACTTCGCAGCCGGATCCCTGCTGAAGGTGAGTGGCCTGCCCACTGCCACCGAACGGCTGGCGGGCGTCGGACACTACCTGTTGCGGACTGCCCGCCGTGTCATCCCCTCGGCGACAGTCGTCGTCGTCGGCACCGTTGTGGCGGCTCTGCTCTTCCTGCCACGGTCGCAGTGGCCAACGGCCATCCCCCACGGGTGGGCCAGCCTCGGGTTCTGGGAGAACTGGTACCTGATCCACACGGGCAACGATTACCTGCAGCAGGGCCTCGCCGCCTCACCGTTCCAACAGTTCTGGGCGCTGTCCATACAGGTCCAGTCATATGTTCTTTTCCCGTTGCTCGCGCTGCTGGCCGCCGCGGCAGCACGTGTCACGCGCGTGTCCCAGCGACGGATGCTTTTTCTGATGGTGGCCGCAGTCTTCGTCGCCTCGCTCACCTATTCGGCTGTTCTCACAACCGCTGATCAGCCGACGGCGTACTTCCACCTGGGCACGCGACTGTGGGAGTTCTCTGCGGGCACCATTCTCGCGCTCGTCCTCCGGAAGCCTGTCGGTAACAAGATGGTGATGCGGGTGTTGGGCTGGGTCGGTCTGCTCGCCATCGTCTCTTTCGCGGCGTTCGCAGATGCCTCGCAACTGCTGCCCGGACTCGTTGCACTGGTTCCGGTGGGTGCTGGTGCCGCCATCATCGCTGCCGCCAAGCAGGGCGTGGAGCCGAGCATTCTCAAAGCTCGACCCATGTTGTGGTTCGCGGACTCATCGTTCGCGTTCTACCTGTGGCATTGGCCCATCCTGGTGTTCTACAGGGTCCAGTTCCAGGAGGCGGTCTCCCTCAAGGCTGGCATCGTCATCCTGCTTCTCGCGGCCCTCCTGGCCGTCGCCACCACCAGCTTGGTCGAAAAACCATTTCGGAGCGTCCGCCGTTTACAGGAGTCGGCGGCGGCATCCATCATCGCCTGCCTTCTGATGTTCATGCCCGCGGCAGCTGCACTGGCCGTCTGGAACGTCACGGACGCCAACCAGCGTGAGAGCGACTGGCAGGCAGTTGAGTCGTTACTCACAGGCAATCCTCGTGAAGAAGATGAGATCGTCCCCTCGACAGCCATCGCGCGACAGGATACGTCTGAAGCATATGAACGCCGTTGCCAGCAGTGGACGACCACTGCGGAAGTGATCACCTGTGTCTGGGGCAACGAGGCTTCCGACACCACCATTGCGCTTGTGGGCGCCTCACACAGCACGCAGTGGATAGACTTGGTGGCAGCCACTGCAGACGAACTCGGTGTGAAGCTGGTGACCATGACCAAGGGCGCCTGCCCCTTTGGCGACGTGACTCGTGCTGAGTTTCCAGTGGACCCTTCGTGTCCCGTTTGGATGGAAGAGATGCTGGGCAAGCTGGTGAAAGATCCGCCAGATCTGGTCGTTACCGTGGCCACCCGCCCCTATGGCGGCGTTGAACAGGTGCCGACATGGAAACTCCCATATTTCCAACGACTTTCCGCGGCGGGGATCCCCGTGCTGGGACTCAGGGACAACCCACGATTCGAATTCGACGTCCCTGCCTGCATCGAAACCAAGGGTGTCGATGCCTGCACAATCCAACGATCCGATGCCCTGATCCCACTTGAGACACTTGATATTCCCGAACTGCCTCACTTCACCTTCCTCGACACGGCAGATGACTTCTGCAATGACGACACGTGCCCCCCAGTGATTGACGGCGTACTTGTTTCTTGGGACGGCAGCCATCTGACCAAGACATGGACTCTGGTCAACGGCGGCAGGGTCCGTGACGCGATCGCTGTTGCCCTGGACTCCACCGGTTAAGGAGCAGCGCCGGTGACACGTGATTGAGGGTGTGGAAGACCTCAGTCCTCGTCCAATCAGATGACGTGAACTGAGGTCCACTGAGCAGGGTCAACCCCAGTCGCCCATCTTCCAATCAAGATCTGAGTTTGACAGGGACAATGGGAATGTATTGCAGGGCCACCGACGTGGACGAGCTGCGGCGTGAGCGCAAGAGAGGGTACGTTCGAGGCGCGTCAGGAGTTTTGTAACAGCCGAGGAGCAGCAATTGTGAACCGCCGCAGACCATCAATGCTGCTTGTCCTGCTGGGACTCGGCGTGATTGCATCCGGAGTAGTCGTCTTCATTGGAACCCACATTGCCACGGACAGGTGGCTCGTGGCGGCCATCTTTGCTTTGTCTGTGTGGACAGGCCTCGGGGCGTTGGGTCTCGGTCTGGCCAGGGTCAATGATCGACTCGGGTACGGCTTGGCTCTTCAGCGGCGCTCCGCGGCCTCGTTGGTGACCACTTTGAACTCACTGTCAGCGGATGCAGAGGCGCCGCCCCCGCCGCCGCCGCCGCCGCTACCCAGCGATGCCCGTGCACGGCTGGGCCAGCTTCTGGCTCTCCCCAAGACGACTATTCCAATTCAGACAGAGCGGTCGCGGCTTGTTAACGGCTCAGTCGGGGACACAGCGTCGGTGATGGGAGAACTCCGGCCAGCGTCTGCGGTACGGGTGGCGATGATCGCAGACGAGTTCACTTACCGGTCATTCGAACCGGAGTGGACTACAACGCGGTTGAACCCATCAAATTGGCGGGAGGCGATGGAGGAGGCACAGCCCGAGGTGTTCTTTTGCGAATCGGCCTGGGCAGGAGGAACTCCACCTGATCGACCCTGGCAAGGAAAAATTTATGACACCGTTCGACGGGAGAATGACGGCCGTGGGGTGCTCATCGACATCATCACCCACTGCCGTAAAGAGGGGATCCCGACTGTCTTCTGGAACAAGGAGGACCCCATCCACTTCGGAGACAGAATCCACGACTTCGTCGTGACTGCCAACCTCTTCGACGCAGTGTTCACCACGGCTGCGGAATGTGTCGAAGGGTATGTCAGGGATACTGACGTCGAGCACGTCGGGGTGCTGCCCTTTGCCGTGCAGCCGCGGATCTTCAATCCGTTTGGTGTGGCCGAACGCTCGGACTCGGCGGTGTTCGCAGGTTCGTGGTACCCGAACTACTCGGCTCGTGCGGACGCCGCCGGAAAAATTCTCGACCTCGTCCTTGCCAGCGGGAGAGGTCTCGAGATCTTCGACCGGATGTACGACTCCCCGGAGAGGCACCGTTTTCCCGAGAAGTACGACGCCTTCCGGCGTCCCTCCATTCCCTACAACGAGACCGCGCAGGCTTACCGCAGCCACAACTTCTCGATTACGCTCAACACGATCACCGACTCCAAGACCATGTTCGCCCGCCGGATATACGAGGCAGCTGCGTGTGGATCTGTGGTTCTTTCCAACACTTCAATAGGCGTGGAGGATGTGTTCGGCGACGCTGTCATTCTTGCGGACCGTGACCCGGGACGGCTCCTTGAACTCACTGGGGACCAATACACTCGCATGCAGCGCAACGCCGTTGATATTGCGATGCAGAACACGTATGCGCATCGGGCAGACACGGTCCTGCAGATGGTCGGGGTGCCGCACGCGACAGTGAATGGTTCAGCGACTCTGGCAATCCAAGTGAGCTCAATGGATGAGTTCGCAGCAGCGACCAACGCTGGGAACGAATTGGGTTTCGACGATGTCCTCTATCTGGTTGATGGGAGCGCTGCATCAACCACTCACCTCCGGGATACCGTCAGCAGCCAAGCGAACGCGCGAATAGTCGATCTCGCGGCGGTCGGGCAAATCGGGGATGACTGCGCTCCCGCGGTGGGCGAAAGTGTGTTTCACGGAAAATTGAGTGACCTTCCTCCGAAGGAGTGGCTGAGGCATGCGCGACTTCTCCTGCCCTATTCCCAAATACCCTTGGCGTCGAACCACGGGGGCGCCAGCTATGCCCGGACACCTGCTGAAGGAACACTCGGCACCCTCATGACGCGAGCCGATTTCACCAACCACGTGTGTCGTGGCCAAGCGCTGACATCGGTGCACCGTGTGTGAACGCACCCGTCTGTTTAAGACTTTGATGAACTTTGGACCACTACGATGAAGCATCCGGCCCACGTCCACACAGGAGATTCGATGCGTTCTGACAGGTCAGGCGCCGCCGAAGAATACCCCGCACCCGGCGAGACGGTGCGGAGCTCCGGTGCACAGCGGTATTTGGTGATCGCCAATCGGTACCCCAGCGAGGAGGATCTCTATAGAAACGCTTTCATCCATCGACGCGTGAAGGCGTATCAAACAGCCGGCCTAATGGTGGAGGCGTACTACGTTGACGACCAAGCCAAAAGTCCAACGGACTATGTCTTCGACGGCGTCCATGTCCAACGCGGTAACAGCGCGCATTATTCGACATTCCTGGAGTCGCGAAAGTTTGACAAATTTCTGGTGCACTTCCCGAGGTCGGGCATGCTGGAACCAATTCGTCAGCACCACTCCAAAACCCCAGTTATTGCCTGGGTCCATGGGTTTGAGACGGAGCAGTGGCATCGGCGCTGGTTCAACTTCGTTGACGATCCCAAGCAACTCCCAGCGCGCCTCGAACGTCGGCGGGCTTTCGTTGCGCCGCAGCTCGCTTTCATGAAGTGGTTGTTCACGACGACGGAACTGGACGTGACGATCGTCCAGATTTCCAAATGGTTTAAAGAGCACGTCTCAGAACCAGACGTCGGTGCCGTCCCCCGCAAGAGTGTGGTCATTCCCAACGTCATAGACACGGAACTCTTCCCGTATCGAGTGAAGTCGTCCAACCTGCGGACTCGAATTCTGGCGATTCGTCCGTATGATTCCCTAAAGTATGCTAACGACTTGACCGTGCAGGCGATCCAAATCTTGGCCGGACGGCCCTATTTCGACCAGTTGGAATTCCAGTTGTATGGGGATGGTCGACTGTGGGATCAAGTCACCGAACCGCTGCGAGGTTTGCGCAACGTTCAGCTCAACCAACGATTCCTGCTGCAGAACGAGATTTCTCATCTCCACGCTGAACACGGTGTTTTCCTTGCGCCCACTCGCTTCGACTCCCAAGGCGTCTCCATGTGTGAGGCCATGGCCTCCGGACTGGTAACCATCTCCACGAACATATCGGCCATACCTGAGTTCGTTGAGCACGAAACGACAGGACTCCTCGGTGCGCCGGAATCGGCCATGGACATTGCGGATCTGATCGAGATGCTATATCTGGATCCGGATCTGTTCCAAGGTGTCTCGGCTCGTGCGGCGGCCACCATCCGCGAACAATGTGGCGCTGATGCAACGATCTATCGTGAATTGGAGCTGATTCAGTCATGAGCCATGATGAATCCTCGATGGAGCAGCTCTGGCAGCAGCGCTACCGTGAGCTGGAGGAGACTTTCTCGATGACCATGACGGCCATCGCGGAGAGCTTGAGCCGGCCTGCCGGCCCAAGTCCTGGTGAGGGGATCCACAAGGTCTGGGCCGAAGTGGGCCCCACAGCCCTAGTGGAGGTTGTTGCCTCGTTGAGTGGGCCACCCCAAGAGGTGTCATTTCGAGTCACGGCAGGGGGCCTGGTGGTGCAGGAAGGTGGCTTTACGCCGTCCAACACACTCTCCTTCCAGCCGCGGACTTCCGGGACATATCTCGTGACGTGCACATCCCGGGCGCTGGGAACCGACTCCGTCATGAGTCAAAAAAGCGTAG
>RCNJ01000562.1_pt1 | contig 13448 bp, 13 predicted proteins | sample 2041171 | NCBI WGS metagenome assembly RCNJ01 (sample SAMN09708213, study PRJNA481090) | feces metagenome | biome: feces | host: Pygoscelis adeliae | place: Antarctica: Rookery Lake | collected 2010-03-01 | reverse complement strand
GTGATCCCGCGATGGATGCCGGAACAACCCTGGGGCGAGATGGAAGTGCTGCGTCAGGTGCGTGGGCTGGGGAACCAGAATTCCAACTGGATGTTGTCTGGGTCCCTGAACACCAGAGCGGTGCCCGAGCCTGACGGCGCGTCGGTCACGGGGGAGTGTTCGACGCCGAGCTCGGTGAGTCGCGTTTCCCACGCGTCGAGGTCGGCACGGTCGCTCACCTCGAAGCCGAGATGGTCCAAGCCTGGGCGGTGTTCGTCAAATGAGTCCGCCGACTGTTCGTGGTGCTGAATCAGCCCAATGATCAGCCCAGTCTCCTGGTGGCGAAGGACGATCATGATGCGGTTGTCCAGATCGGATCGGCTGAGTCGTTTGAGCCCCAAGGTTTCGACGTACCAGCTGGCGCTCCTCTCGACGTCCGAGACTGACAGGTCAAGGTGTGACAGCGTCGTGAACTTCGGCATCGTTGCTCCTTTGTGAGGGATCGGTCACGCACAACCGTGACCCGATGGCTCCTATTGTTCCCGGAACCGTCTTGTGGAATCAGGAAGGACTGCTCTGCGGTGCCAATCTGTCACGTACGGATACCCATGCCAGCAGCGATCTCCTTGATGGGTCTATGGTGACAGCAGACGACCTCCCCACCGAAGAAATGTGATTGCATGGAATCCAGCTCACGACACGCTCGCTCGGGACCAGCCACCGCAATGGTCGTCCTCGGGGCCGTCTTCATCGTGCTCGGCGGTCTTGTCGCCGCGGTCACTGGGCCGTTGGACTTGGTCCACGGCAGTTGGCTGGCCGCCTATCTCGTTCTGGTCTGTGGAGTGGCACAGTTCGCGATCGGGACGGTGGAGGCGGCGCAAAACAGGGGCCCGGACCCCATGCCTCGACCACGGGGATGGACTCAATTGGTGTGCTTGAACCTCGGCAACGCTGCCGTCGTCGCGGGCACGCTTACTCGGCAGCCGCTGGTCGTCGATGGGGCTGGCGTTCGGCATCGCGCTGCACGCGGTTCGGCCGTGGGCGACCACGCCACGGGGGGACGCCACGGCCGTCGTGTCGACCGGCGGCACGGCCAACACCCTCCTCATCTGGCTGTACCGCGTGTTTCTTGTGCTACTCGTGGTCAGCCTCCCCATCGGATCTGTCCTGGCGCACGTGCGCGCGGGGTGAGACAGAACCGACAACCAACGATCTGGGAAGACAGTGATCCCGGAATCAGGCCGGGTCCTCACCGTCCGCCACGAGTGACGAGCGGATGACGACCTCCGAGTTCAGCGTCCTATCCGAGTTCAGCGTCCTGTGCACCGGGCAACGGTCGGCGATCTCCAGGAGCCTCGCACGTTGGTCGTCGTCGAGGTCACCAGTGATGCGAATGCTGCGTTCAACATGATCGAGGCGTCCCGTGTGTGTCTCGCACTCCGCGCAATCACGCGCGTGAATCTTTGAGTGCCGCAGCGACACACTCACGTGGCTGAGCGGCCACTGCTTGCGGTCCGCGTACATCCGCAGCGTCATGGAGGTGCAGGCCCCCAAGGAGGCGAGCAACAGGTCGTAGGGGGAGGGACCCGTGTTCTGGCCCAGCGGCAACGGTTCGTCAGCAGAGAGCATATGGCGGCCCGCAGTGATGCGTTGGCCGTAAGGCACCTCACCGTTCTCGGACACCACGACGACACCCTCCTGTTCGCTGGGTGCCGCGGGCTCAATCGGTGGGTCCGAGAAATAGCGCTCGGCCCAGGCAGCAAGGATCGAGGCGGCGAATCTTGCGTCGGAAGGGCGGGAGAGCAGGTGGTCGGCGCCGTCAAGCGCGACAAAGGACTTCGGATGGCGGGCGGCACCGAAGATCAGCCCTGCATTCTCGATGCCCACCGTCTGGTCGATGGGTGAATGCATCACCAATAATGCTGCGGGAAGGTGCTTGATCCGCTCGGCCTGTGGCTGTGCGCGCACATCGTCGAGAAACTCCTTCCGGATACGGAACGGTCGGCCCGCGAGGAAGACTTCTGCCTCTCCACGTTCCTCGATCTCCTCCCGATTGCCCCGCAGGAGATGCAGCATGTGATCAGTGTCGGCCGGAGCAGCGATCGTCGCAACCGCCCGGACCTCAGGGATCTGTTCGGTGGCGGCCAGGACCGCCGCACCGCCCAACGAATGGCCCACCAACACCGAGGGCGCCTGATGATGTGAGCGCAGAAACCTTGCAGCATGCACCAGGTCGATGACGTTGGAGCTGAAGGTGGTGTCGGCGAACTCGCCATCTGATGCGCCAAGTCCGGTGAAGTCGAAGCGGAGCACGGCGATTCCGTGCTCGGTCAGGGACCGCGAGATCCGCGACGCCGCCATGATGTCCTTGGTACAGGTGAAGCAGTGGGCGAAAATCGCGAACGCTCGTGCGGGACCCTCCGGTCGGTCAAGGACACCTGCGAGGGCATGATCCTGGGATCCGGGGAACTCAACGTTCTCTGAGCGCATGGGGTACTCCTTCGACTTCGTACTGGGTTGAGCGGTGACCAGCGTCAAGGCTACTGACGCCGCGATGCCCGGGTTGACTCACCCCCCCTGGCAATTTCCGCTTCTGAAGGGTCTGTGGCTTCGCTGAGAGACGCAGAGAGATGAGCGTTAATTAGGCTCTTGTGCCTTGCTGCGCATCCAGTGCTCGATTTCTTCGAGGCTGCGTCCCTTGGTCTCTGGCACAAGTTTCACTGCGTAGAAGATGCCGAGTGCGCAGATGGCGGCGAACAACCAGAAGGTCACGGTTGGACCGAGCGCGTCGATCAGCGAAAGGAACGTCAACGCAACCAAGAGGTTCATTCCCCAGTTGGACATCAACGTGGCGCTCATTGCTGCACCTCGAATTTTTTGGGGATAAATCTCGGAGGGAAGAACAAAGACAACTACTCCGACACTCGCGGCAAAGGCCGCGATGTAGACGGCCAGGCAGACTACTGCGAGAATCCCGGCAGTACTACTCGTTTCAGTGTAGTGGAATACGATGCCGAGGGCTATGAGGCATGCGGTCATAACGGAAAATCCGAAGATTAGTAATTTGCGGCGTCCCGCCTTATCGATCAATGACATTCCTACCAGTGTCATCACTACGTTCACAACACCGATTCCCGACGTGGCCAAAATCGCCGAATACGTGCCGAGACCAGCATCTTTTAAAATGGTTGGGGCGTAATAGATTACGGTGTTGATTCCGCTCGCCTGCCCGATCACCGCGACGCCCACTCCAGCGATCAGCGCGGGGCGGACCCACGGTTGCAGGAGGTCGCGCACGTTGCTCGTATCGGTGTCGGCCTTTCGTGCTTCTTCGATCTCTCGTAGTTCTTGAGACGCGGTCTGGCGGTCGCGTATCCGGTTGAGCACGGCGCGGGCTTCGTCGAGTCGTCCCTTTTCGACGAGCCAGCGGGGTGTCTCGGGAAGGAATAGCATTCCGACCCCAAGTACAAAAGCTGGCACCATTCCTAAGCCGAACATCCAACGCCAACCCCCGTCGTAGGCGAACAGCGAGTTGATCAAGTACGCAGTGAGGATACCGATGGTGATCAGCAACTGGTTGAGGGAGACCAAGCGTCCTCGAAGCCGAGGCGGGGCTGCTTCCGCGATATACAACGGCACGAGAACGGAGGCACCACCAACCGAGAGTCCGAGAATGATGCGTGCGGCGACGAGGACGGTCACACTCCATGCGAAAGCAGCAGCTAGTGAACCTATGGCAAATACGATCGCGATGCCGACAAGCGTGCGGCGCCTACCCCACTTATCGGACAGCGGTCCGCAGCCGAAGGCACCGACAATTGCGCCTCCGAGGATCGAACTGACTACCACACCCTCCATGATTGGAGAAAGGGCGAAATCTTCTTTGATGAATAGTAGCGCCCCTGAAATTACGCCGGTATCGTAGCCAAAAAGGAAACCACCGACAGCCGTGATAGCGCTTATCAGGTATACAGCCCCGGGGGTCTTGACGCGTTTCTGGGAGTCCATGCCTGTCACGTTGCGTCCCCAATCGATTTTACAGCGGATGGGTCATCGGGGCATTGGTGCTGCCTTTGACTACTACTGTCCTAATTGATGGCCAGGACCCGTGCGTCCTGATATTTGGAGCACAGTACCGCACCACCGCACGAAAAGGGACCGTTTCGTGCGGATCGACAGGGCGGAGAAAAGGGTCGCCTGACCAATGCTGGAGCGGGCCTGTTCCGTGATCGGCCTGAAGGGCTACGTGCGTGATATTGACCCCGAAGCGATGGACGGAAGGACGAACTGAGATCGCGCGGGGTTCATCGTCGCTTCAAGAGGTGGATGGATCCATCCATGTTGTTCTGCCAGGCCATCTCGTCCACATCCCACGCCCGTGACGGTGTAGCCGGGCGAGTCACCCGGAAGCTCGAGGTCCGTCCCCAAGACCTCGATGTCAGCCGCGTTTTCTGCCTTAGGCAGGATGCCCGCGATGTCCTGACAGGTCCTCATCCGGGACGGTTCCGGCGAGTCATCCCTCCTGCGCAGCCACCTCGTCGTGCTCCTCTTCCCGGATGCGTTCCACCATCCACGACGCCAGGGTCGCAGTGACGGTTCCAAGGATGGCGATACCGCCGATCATGAGCCCGACGGCGGCGAGGCGGCCGGTACCGGTGACCGGATAGTAGTCCCCGTAGCCGACCGTCGTCATGGTGGTGACCGCCCACCAAATAGCGTTACCAAATGTTGTGATGTTGGCGTCGGGGTGAACTCGTTCAGCGTCGAGCACCGCCAGCGCACCGACGAATCCCAGGAGAGCTGACCCGCCGAGCACGTATGACATCATGCGGCCCCGGAGTCGCATGGTTGCGCGGTTGTCCAGGAACCGCAGCATCGTCACGAGGCGCAACAGACGTAGCGGACGCAGGAGTGGGAGGGCGATAACGGCCAGGTCGAGAAGATGTGACTTCACGTACCGACGCCAGTCGTTTGCGAGCACGAATCGAACTACGTAATCGGCGACGAAGGAGGCCCATACCGACCACGTCGTGATGTCGCAGACCAGACGGGCGGCAGACGGGATGCCCGGCCAGATGATGGGCACGGCATAGGCGATGAGAAAGGCAAATGCAGCAAGCATGAGGGGCACGTCCGTGGCACGGTCCCATTTGGCAGTCGAGGGGTTGGGAGTCACGGGGGTTGAGCGTAGGCGACGTCATCCGCACAAGGAGAATCCGAGTCCCCGCAGCCGAAGCATCGGAACGCCGCTGGTGTGCAGCACGGATGCTGCACAATCATGTTCTCTGCGGACTGACTACGGACGAAGCTGTCGACTGACTAGCGGACGACCCAGTTGCGCTTCATCGCGCGTGGTGCTCCGCGTCGGCCAGCATGGCGGACATGGCGTCGGGAATGCCCATTCGGAGGAAGGAACTCCTGAGCTCTTCCTCCAGCACATCGCGATGCTTCGTTGATGTGTCGGCCTGAGCAGGTATCTCGGCGGCCAGTTCCGTCAGGATCGCGGCGCTGGCACAGGGTGGCTGCTGATTGCATGCCTCACCATTTTGGTGCCGGTGGACGACGACAGGCCCCTTGGACAAGGCGCCGGGACTGGTCATGTGCATGACATCTCCTGCTTTAACTGACTTCGAAGCGCTCCAATCGGAGTTCCGTACGGGGGGACCCCGAGCATAGTTGACGCGCTCTTGAATCGGCGCCATTCCGCTCAAGGCGTAGCCACCGGGCATGTCCTGTCCCAGACTCTTCAGTGCGTGACATGCTGAAGTCATGACCGAGCAGCAGAAATACGACGTGGTGCACCAGTACGACGGTTGGGAAGTTCGTCTTTACCCAGCGCATCTGGTGGCCGAGGTTGACGTCCACGGGCCCTTCGACGAGGCGGTCAACAAGGGGTTTCGCTCACTCGCGTCTTTCATCTTCGGCGACAACGTCGAAAAGCAGAAGGTCGCCATGACGGCGCCCGTGGTTCAGGAACCGACGTCGCAGAAGATTGAGATGACCGCCCCGGTGGTGCAGGAGTCGAGCGGGGATGACCACATCGTCGCCTTCGTCATGCCGGCGGAGTACACGATGGAGACCCTGCCGAAACCGACGGACAACAGCATCCGGATACGGCAGGCCCCCGAACAGATGGCCGCGGTCCGAGAGTTCAGTGGTCGCTCCACCGAGACGAAGTTCGCCGAACAGCTGGACGGACTCACGAGCCGGCTGCAGGAGCATCCCGACCTGGAGATCGTGGGAGCACCGAAGTATGCCCGCTTCGACCCGCCATGGAAGCCATGGTTCCTGCGCCGTAACGAAGTGGTCGTTCCCGTGGCATACGCCAAGGACTGATCGTCTCCTCAGCACCGCCGCACGGAGCCACCAGCGCCGCGAGCGCTGGTGGTCTACCCCGCTACTGGTAACTGATGAAGTCTGGAACCGGGTCCACCTTGGTCATGGTGTCAGCCGGGCTCAGGGGGCCGGGGATGTCTTCGTCGTAGAAGTTCTTCCATCCCCAGTACTTCACCGTGGACGCGTTGGTGTGCAGAGTGCGCCACGTGGCCTGCTTCGTGGGCTGAGGCCCCTGGCCATCAACGTGGATGAGCACCGCGATCTCGGAGCGGGACTGGTCAACATCGTTGACGTCGCGCAACATCTGCACCTGGAACTGGTGGAGGATCAGCATCTTCTGCGGCAGGTTGTTCTCCTTGACCAAGTCAGCCAGCCAGGTGGCAACCTGATTGACCTCGGCAACCTCCACGTGCCCGATCTGAACCAGGTGCACCTGGTTGGCTCCGATGCGCCATTCGGGATCCAGCGCCAGACCGACGTGAGGGAGTACCAACAGTTCCTCGTAGAGCTTGGCCTGGGTCAGGAAGTCCGTCCGACCGGGCTGCAGATCGATGACGACGTACTGGCCGTTCTCCCCGGCCAGGTCCACCAACTCACGCAACGCATCTGGAGAGACCTCGTTGGAGTAGTTGCCATCCTTACCCGCCTGCGCACTGGCCACGGTGGCGATGATCTCCAGGGCCGGAACGACGGGCTGGTCGATCAGCGAGTCGTACTCGGACGCGATCGCAGCGGCTCGTTCGATCGTGGCGGGTCCATCCTGCTCGCCCAGAACACCGAGCGCAGTGGAACCGGGGTGCCCGTAGAGCGCCACGTAGGTCTTGCCGGGCAGGACGAGCTGGCCGCCACCGGGCAGCTCGGTGCCCGTGGACGCCACCTGCAGGCGCGCCGTGAGGGTTTCAGCATCGATGAACTCCGGTCCAACACCCACGGCTGCCTCGGGCTTCATCTGAGCCAGAGCGGTGACGGACTCCGACGTCGACCGGGGGTCGCCGCCCGAAACGATGACCACTTGGGCGCCGCTGGCCAGCGCAGTACCGATGGCGGCGGTGTCGCGGTCATCGCCGGTGCTCATGACTGCCACACCTGATGTGGCCTCGGGACGTTGAGTGGAGGGCAATTCGTCGCGATCGGACTCCAACTGCGGGGCAGCAGAGGGCGACGCGGACGACGAACCCGTTGTCGAAGCGTCGGCCGTGAGGATCTGGGGGTTGTCCAAGTCCATATCGGCCAAGGACGCTATGTGCTTCCCCGCTGCGACGCTGCCGTCAGCCTGGGACGCTTTGACAAGGTCGGCGAGATCGTTGTCTTCCTTGGGGACCACGACGTCGATGCCCGGGTCGCCGACGGCTCCCACCACCAGCGCCACCTCGGAGCCGAGCCGATCGATCTCGGAGGAGACCTGCGGTCCATCAACGAGGATGGGGACTCCGAGCGCAGCCGCGGCGGATGCGCCGCGCAGTTCCTCTCCCTCAGCAGCGATGACCACCACGGGAGCGCTTTCGAAGAACGTCTGCGCCGCCTGCTCGGCAAGAGCAGCTGAGGATTCGCCAGCCAGCACGACGGTGTCGCTCACTGCGGACGGGGTCGCCACGAGTGCGTCCGTGTCGGCCGATTTGTCGCTCGACACGGTCTCGGTGGCAACTACTTCGCCGCCCTTGTCGGAGTCCTGTCCGGATGCGGTGCAGCCCGTGAGGGCGAGCGTGAAGGCTGCTCCGATCGCGAGTGGACGAAGTGCAGTAGGCCAAATTTGCCGAACGGACACAGAAATCTCCCTATGTGGCTTGCTGTTTTCCCTGACTTTACGCATGTCAACGGCTTTGTGTCGCACCGGCACACCCGTGGTTGCCCGGCGGCCCCCTACGCACTCGAACTAGTATTCGCCCCATGTCGCTCACGAATGCATCGGAAGAAGCCGCCGTCACCGTCCGTCGTGTCGTGACCACAACGCTTCCGACCCGGTATGGAACCTTTGAACTGATCGGCTATCAGGGATCGGATGCTTCCGAGCACGTTGCTCTGGTGTGGAGACACGACGGTGTGTCCACCGTCGAACCGCCCCTGGTACGGGTGCACTCCGAATGTCTGACCGGTGATGCGCTGGGCTCCCACCGATGCGATTGCGGCGACCAGCTCGATGCCGCCCTGCAGGCCATCACCAGCGCACCCTCCGGCGCGCTCATCTACGTTCGGGGACATGAGGGGCGAGGCATTGGTCTCCTGAACAAACTGCGCGCCTACGCCCTGCAGGACAACGGGCGCGACACCGTCGACGCCAACACGGAGCTGGGACTGCCCGTCGATGCTCGCGACTACGGCCAGAGCGCCGAGATCCTGCGTGACCTCGGGATCAATCGGCTGCGGCTTCTCTCATCCAATCCCGCGAAGCAGATCGCCCTGGAATCACTCGGGATCACGGTGGTGGGTCGCCAGCAACTCCCGGTGCCCGAGCACGATGAGAGCTCGTCGTATCTCGCCGTCAAGCGTGCGCGCATGGAGCACGACCCGGCTCCCGACATTCATGCCTGGGAACTGTTGAGCCGAGGCATCCTCCCCGAGGGGGCCAGCGGATACGGGCAACGAGACCTTGTGGAGCGCTACGGCCCACTCCTGGAGGCCGGTGATTCCCTGGTCATCGCCCAACTGGGGCAGAGCCTTGACGGATTCATCGCCTCTCGCACCGGCGACGCCTGCTTCGTCACGGGAGAGGAGGACCGCGAGCACCTGCACCGGCTACGGGCGCTCGTGGATGCCGTGATCGTCGGAGCCGGAACCGTCACGGCCGACGACTGCCAACTCACCGTTCGCTCTGTTCCGGGGACCAACCCCGTGCGCGTCATCCTGGACCCCCACGCACGGGTTCCCCACGCCTCGAAACTGCTGACCGATCCCGCGGCACCCACGCTTTGGCTCGTCAGCGTCGAAGCTGACTTGCCAGCTCGGGTGGCTGATCACGTGGAGGTGCACAGGATGGACTCTGCGGATGACTTCAGGCCCCGGCGCGTGCTGGACTTCCTCAGGCAGCGCGGTCTGGGAAGGGTCCTCGTCGAGGGAGGTGGTCTCACAGTGTCCCGGTTCCTGCGCGACGGTGCTCTGGATCGGTTGTTCCTCACGAGCGCCCCACTGCTGGTGGGCGACGGCGTCCCGGGCATCCGCTTCGACGGCGACGACCGCCTGGCCGGCGCACTGTCCGCTCCGATGCGCAGGTTCATCCTGGGCGACGACATCTGCTCCGAGTTCAACTTCTCAGCCGCACGCACGGGCGGGATCCGCTGATCAAGAGCGGGGAGGCCATGCGGGGGGAAACGCCATCAGGTCCTCGTGGCCGACGCGGATCGTCAGGGCATCGTCGCGCAAATGGATGAGCCTCTCGGTGAGCCAGACCCCGGCCTCCATCGCCAAGGCTGGGTCGTGCTCGACCGCCGATGCGACCCGCTCGGTGAGATAGCGCTCGATCAGCTCCGCATCCGGCGGCCCCAGCTCCCAAGGGGTGGCGATGATCTGGACGTCGAATCCCGCAGCGCGGAGCACCCGTTCGGCCACTGACGTCGCGCCCGGGCCCGCCAACCCATGGCGTTCCTGGTGCGCATTGAAGACCTCGTCGATGCGGGCGTCGAGGTCCATCCGGGGGGCAAAATCAGCCCTTCCGGTGACGGTGAGACTGAACAGTGCCGTCGCCTCTTGAGCCACGACGAAGTGGCACAGGGTCTGGATTTGGCCGGTCGTGAGCACGTCGAGCACTGCGGAACACGTGATGAGAGTCGGGCCGGCATCGTTGTGAAGCGAGCCGAGATCGTCCAATTCTGTGGCAAGGCGTCGAACGCCCACCACGTCGCTGGACGGCTTCTCGATGGGGGTCAGCGCCAGCAGGTCCTCGTCACGATCGATCAGTGTCCAGCTCTGTCGAACAGCGAGCCGCGGTCCCAGCCACTCGAGGTTGGATCCCGTACCAGCACCGAGGTCCAGGACTGACACCGCTCCGCCGTCAGGGAGCGCTTTGGACAAGTGGCGTGCCAGCCGCGCAAGGACAGGCAGGGTGGGTAGCCGGGCGGCGTGGTCAGCGGGACGTCGCAACGTCAACCAGTCGCTCGCAGCCCGTTGGACGATCTGCTTCACGGCTGGAGAATCCGTACCAGTCCTGCTGCTGTATCCGCCCATGTCTGCAGACTAGGGCGACGGCAGACCGCTGCGGTTCTCCAGGCAGCCCGGATTTCTGGCTGTGAGAGCCAGTCCTCCAACGACTGCGTGAGCTGTTCGACACGATGGGGGTCCACCACTGCGCCGGGTTGATCAGGTTGCGTGGGGGATGCGCTGCCGGAGGAGCCCAGAAGCGCGTCCACGGCACCTGTGCCGACTGCCACAATTGCGGGGATTCCGCGTGCCAGTGCCTCCGTAACGACCATGCCGAACGTCTCGCTGAGGGAAGTCAGCAGGAGCAGGTCCGTACTGTCCCACAGCTTCTCCAGGGCCCCGCCCGTCAATGCTCCATGGAATACGACACGCTCGGGTCCGAAGTGGGCCGAGGCGAAGCGTCGCAATTGGGCGGCGTACCCGGGATCGATCTCGGCGGATCCCACGAGCTGCAGCGTCCAGGGCTTGTCAAGAAGTCGCGACAGTGCGCGGAGTACGAGGAGCTGGTTCTTCAGGGGAGTGAGCGCTGCGAGCACGAGCAGCTGCCGCGGCGTGCTGCCGTGTGCCAGTGGGGAGGGGGTGGTGCCCGGCACCAACACATGTGGGCGAATGCCCGGGTAGCGGTGGCCAACGTCGCTGGCCGACCACTGACTGGCGCAACTCGTCGACGTGGCAGCGTGCAGAGCCGACTGCTCCATTGAAGCGAGTTGACGACGGTCCTCATCTGAACGTGGTTCGGCAGTCAGGAGCGAGTGGATGAGGACATGCACGGTCGCGCCCGATTCCACGGCCACCTGCACCTCATGCGGGGCGGCCAACGCCATGATGCCGTCCACCACCACCGGGTCGGGGCCGTAAAGTGCCTCCGCGAATGCATCCCGGTCCCCCGACGATGGATGTGGCCATGCTCCCGGAACCCCCAGCACTTGCACAGTATGGCGCTGATCCCTGAGGGCGGCAATGACGGCGTGGTTGTAGTGCGTGCCGCCGCTGGGACCGGGAAGGTCGCGAGGCACCAGGAACACGCACCGCATGAGGATTCAGTCGAAATCGACGTCGTAGGCAGCCCACGCGCCCGGATGCTCGCGGAGCAGCACTTGCAGTCCGGCAAACCCTGACTCATCGAAGTGCGTGCGCAACTCATCGGAGATGTGGCGTGCGACGGCTTCCGTGGTGCTCAACCGGTCGACGAAGGCGGGATGCTCGTCGAGGTTCTGGTAGCGCAGCGAGTCGAGCACTGTGCCCAGCATGGAGGTGGCCTCGCCGATGTCCATGACGACGGACTGCGGTCCCAGCTCCTGTCGTCGCCACGTCACCTCCACGGCAAGCGTGGCGCCGTGCATCTGCTGCGCCGGTCCGAAGAACGGGTCCGGCAGGCTGTGGGCGATCATGATGTGGTCGCACACCGTCAGTGAGTACATCGTCGAACTCCGTTCCAGAGGGACTGTCCGCGGATTCTGTGTCCGCACCGCCACCCTATGAGGTGGCGGAGTAGTCGATGACTCGAAGCATGCCCGGCAGCGCACCGCGGGACATGTCCTCCATCACGCCCGGCAGTTCCTCGAAGGACGACGTCCCACCGATGAGGGCGTCGAAGACCGGATCCCCGAGCATCGAGAGCACCAGGTTCATCCGGTCGCCGTGGGTACGACGTGCTCGCCGCGACGCGGCGATAGTTCCCACCTGACTGCCGCGGATGTGCAGACGGCGGGCGTGGAAGTCCAGGCCCAGCGGAACGCTGGGGGAGTCGGTCCCGTACCAGGAGAGTTCGACGAGGTCTCCTTCATCCCCCAACTGCGCCAGCCCCCCGGCAAGTCCATCCTCGGTTGCTGAAGCGTGATAAACGATGTCGCATTCGCTGATGGCGTCGTCCGGATGTGCCCAATCGACCCCCAGAGCTGCGGCAAGGTGCTGTTTCGCGGGATCCGGGTCCACGAGCTGCAGACGTGCCAGTGGAAAGCCACGGAGCAGCGCAGCGACGGATGCACCGATGATGCCGGCACCGACCACGGCGATGCGGTCCCCGATCCGGGGCGCGCATTCCCACAGGGCGTTGATGGCGGTCTCCACGGTCCCGGCGAGGACGGCGCGCTCGCTCGGAACGCCGTCGGGAATGAGCGTCAACGCACCCTCTGGCACCACGTAGAGGTCCTGGTGCGGGTGAAGACAGAAAACCCGTCGTCCCTCCAGGGCTGATGGACCCTGCTCCACCACCCCAACTGACAGATAGCCGTACTTCACGGGGAATGGGAAGTCCCCTTCCTGGAACGGCGCACGCATCACTGAGGCGATCCGGGGTGGCACGACGCCCCGGTGCACGAGCATTTCAGTGCCCCGGCTGATTCCGGAGAAGAGCGTACGCACCTGCGCCTCTCCGGTGCCCGGAGCCTTGAGCGGCGCAGTCCGCAGCTCCGAGCGATGTGGAGCAGTGGTCCAGTACGAGGTGGCCAGGAGGCCGGGGTCATCGGAGGAGGGCATGCACTGATTCTGCCCGTCCGTGATCACGGTCGTCGCGTGCCGTGTTGATCACTGGGGATGCAGACCGGTTCCGCGGATATTGTTGCCGGAGAAGCAAAGATTCACAGTTGAGGGGGCCAGCATGCATGGTGGGGCTGCTCGTCAACGGGGCATCGTTGACGCCTCTGCGACAGTTGTCGCATCGCTCGTGCTCGGATCTGCCCTCAGCGTTGGCGTAGGTGCCATCCCGGCGGAGATGCTCCCCGCCGTCCTCGTCGGACTCCTCATCCCGACGCTGGCCGCTGTGAGTGTCGTGCGTCGCCGGCCAGTCGCCACCACAGCAGCCGACAGGATCACCCTTCTGCGCGGCGTCCTGGCAGGCGGATGTGCCACGCTCGTGGCCCTCTCGCTCATGGGGGAGTTGCCGCCGCGGTCATGGCCGTTGTTCCTCCTCGGGCTGCCAGCGTTCCTCCTCGACGGCGTCGACGGATGGGTCGCCCGGCGGACGGGAACCGCTTCACCTGTCGGAGGACGGCTGGACATGG
>RCNJ01000526.1_pt1 | contig 13455 bp, 7 predicted proteins | sample 2041171 | NCBI WGS metagenome assembly RCNJ01 (sample SAMN09708213, study PRJNA481090) | feces metagenome | biome: feces | host: Pygoscelis adeliae | place: Antarctica: Rookery Lake | collected 2010-03-01 | reverse complement strand
AGACCGAACGCGGACACCCGGCCAAAACACTGGTCGAGCTCTCGGAGTCGGCACAGCTGCTGGTCCTGGGCACCCGTGGCCGCGGCGCCTTCCGGGGCATGCTGTTGGGCTCCGTCAGTCAGCACTGCGCATCCCATTCAAAGTGCCCCTTCGTCGTCATTCGGCATCCAGAAAGCGACATCGGTTCCAAGTAGTCAACGGTGCGGCCGCCAGAGACCCGACGACCCCTCTGGCGGTCGCAGTCTGGCCCCGGTTGAGCGGCTTGCCGTCTTGATATGGTGGCTATCAGGTGGACGAAGCGGTCCTGCCACAAGGCACGTCCACTAAAATCGTGGCCGCAGTCTTCAAGGGTGTGCCTGGAGCACACCGGAGGTGGTGAACGAACGCATGGCAACCAAACCAGTCGTGGTCGGAGTCGATGGGTCCGAGGATTCCAAGGCAGCCCTGAAGTGGGCCGTGGAATACGGGCAACGGTACGAAGCCCCGGTGGAGGCACTGGCCGTTTGGGACATCCCGACGAGCTACGGGTACTTGGCCGCGTACGCGGAGTCCGGTGAGAAGATCGAAGAACGCACGCGCGAGCTTCTCGAAGAAACCATCACCGAAGCCGTCGGAGCGGACTCCGACGTCATCCGCAGGGCCGAACGCGGACATCCGTCCTCGACACTGGTCGAAGCGTCGAAATCGGCACAACTACTCGTCCTGGGCACCCGCGGGCATGGCGCCTTCGCGGGCATGCTGCTGGGCTCCGTGAGCCAGCACTGTGTTGCACACTCCAAGTGCCCCTTCGTCGTCGTTCCCAGCGAGAAAGAAGACAAAAAGAAGCGTAAGTAATCGCGCTGCCTGGAGTAGGTCACCTAGGACCTACTCCAGGTCCTAGAACCCAAATTCGAAGCAGATCCCCCCATCGCAGGCACGTGCCAGGGCGACGACTTCGGGCGGTCTCTCTTGGCTAGGCTGCTTGGCGCTCGGGCCTTTTGTCAGTCACCGGTCGAACTGGACGTTTGAAGAAGTACCCACTGATATCCCGCATGACTGCGTTGGTTCGACGCCCCGACATCAACAACACTGTTCCAGCTGTTAGTACACCGACGAGGACGATGGCAACGATATTATTGTCCGCCAGGATGTCGGGTAGGTACGGTTCGGCGCACAAGACAATGAAGCCATGGAGCAGGAAGACGGGCAATGTGTGTCGGCCGACTTTCGACAGTCCCATTTGCTCCTGAGTTGGCACGAGCATAAGAAAAGCCATGATCGACAATGCGGCAACTGCTAGAAGCACACTTCTGATGAGTAGTCCCTCAGCGGGACCGGTATCAAGCTGTTCGGAGCCCAATGCCGCGTGATACCACCCATGCTTGATGTCCTTGGAGTACAAGACCATGACCACTGAAATGGCACCAGCGACGGCTACGCCCTTAAGCAAGCCCGGAGCCGCCATGCACCAATTGAGGACACGCTTTCCGTAGACGTACCCAATGGCATAGAACGGTAGGAAGACGATCGCTCTACCAAGCGACAAGGGATAGCCAATCCACGGAGCCACGGTCACGCCGACGCCAAGTAGGATCGACCCCACTATCGAGGCCCGTGGAAACTTGTCAATGATCGGTGTCAGCAACAGCCACCAAATCATCGCCAACAAAAACCAGAGCATCCAGAACGGAGCGTTCCATTCGAAGTCCGCATCCGGCTTCAGAACACGCGTTGCCCCAAAATAGAGCACCTGGAAAAGGACCAGCAGCACCAAAAGCGGACCAATTCTCCGTACTAGGTTCTTCGGAGTTCCCGTGATTCCGGTGAGGAAGGCAAATGCCGGCATGTGGAACGCATAAATGAACGTCAGTGGGAGACGAACCGTATTTACAGTCCAGAAATTGGTTCCCTCGAGCATATGCCCGAGAACTACCAGCACAATCAGAAGCCCCTTCGCAATATCAAGACGCTGGTCGCGCTGCTTCAATTCAGGAGCTTTCATCACACTACGATAACAATTTTCGAGTTCAAGACCGAATGCTGCGACGTCAAGAACGTCAACGATGGCGAACTATACGATAGGTCCGAACGCCCACAACCACGACCATACAGCTGGACCTACGGACGCCCCCTAGCGACTGGCTTCACGTGAGACCGTCTCTCTTGAGAGGAAGTGTCTGACGAAAACTCCGTCGCCTCCAGCACTACATACTGTCCGTCCACGGGCAGGAACCCCCAGCCACGGTTCGAGAGTCCACCTCGGCCAAACCATGGCTTACTGAAGCAAAATTCTACCTAGTCGAGGAGCGCGTCGACAAAGTCCTCTGCGTCGAAGGGCGCCAGATCGTCTGGACCCTCGCCTAGTCCTACAAGTTTGACGGGTACCCCGAGTTGGCGCTGGATGGCGACGACAATGCCACCTTTTGCCGTGCCGTCGAGTTTTGTCAGAACAATCCCCGTCACGTTGACGACCTCGGAGAACACCTTCGCCTGGTTCAAGCCGTTCTGGCCTGTTGTGGCGTCGAGGACGAGCAGGACCTCGTTGACGGCAGCCTGCTTCTCAACGACCCGCTTGATCTTGCCCAACTCGTCCATGAGTCCGACCTTGTTCTGCAGACGGCCGGCGGTGTCGATCATGACGACGTCGACTTCCTGCTCAATTCCGACCTTTACGGCTTCGAAGGCCACGGATGCAGGATCCGCACCGTCAATGTCGGAGCGGACCGTGGGAACCCCGACGCGGGCGCCCCAGGTTGCCAGCTGTTCTGCGGCTGCTGCACGGAACGTGTCGGCGGCCCCCAGGACCACGTCCTTGTCCTCTGCAACGAGGACGCGGGCGATCTTGCCGATGGTTGTTGTTTTACCGACACCGTTGACGCCGACGACCATGACGATCGACGGGCCGGTGGGCTGCCGATCCGAAACGATCGAGCGATCCATGGTCGGGTCGACCAGTTTGATGAGTTCGGTACGAAGCATGGATCTGACCTGGACAGAGTCTCGGTGGCCTTCGATCTTGACGCGTTCGCGGAGTGCCTCGACGAGTTCCTGGGTGGGTTCGCTGCCGAGGTCAGCCAGCAGGAGCGTTTCCTCGATTTCGTCCCAGACGTCTTCGTCGATCTTGTCCTGAGACAGCAGGGTCAATAGCCCCTTACCCAAGGCGTTGTTTGACTTGACCAGCCGCGCCCTGAGGCGGGCCAGCCGACCAAGGACTGGTGTCGGGACGTCAACGGCAATGTCTTGTTTGCCTGCTGTATCCTCAGGCGCCGGCGCGGATCCCGGGCCTCCCCCACCCTCGACATCCTGCTCCGGAGCTTGTCCCGGACGCACCAGAGTGTCGGATCCATCACCACTGGGGCCTCCCTGGGCCGGATCATTCGCGTCCCGGGGCCCCTCGTACGTCCCGGGAGGAGTCTTGCGTCCGCGGAGGAAGAAGGCCGTCCCTAGCCCTACAACGAGGACCACAACGACGACGATGGCAATGATCAGGAGGGTTTCTGTAGACACCGGACAAGCTTCTCACAGACTAGGCTGTTGGCTTGATGCGAACACCCACCCTTCCCCCAAAGCAGCCGACGATCCCCCGTGAGATCAAGGTCCTGATTGCCGCAGCTTTCGTCATTGCCCTGGGCTTCGGACTCATCGCGCCGATCCTGCCGCAATTCGCCAAGAGCTTCGACGTCGGGATCGCCCAAGCTGGTTTCATCGTCAGTGTCTTCGCGCTCACCCGGTTGGCCTTTGCCCCGGTCAGTGGTCGATTGACGTCTGCGCTAAGCGAGCCCCCCGTATATGTCGGAGGCGTGCTCATCGTCGCTGTCTCGACCATTCTTTGCGGCTTTGCCCAGGACTACACCCAATTGCTCGTCTTCCGCGCAGCAGGTGGCGTGGGCTCGACCATGTTCACGGTTTCCGCCATGTCGCTCATCGCACGCCTTGCACCCACCGAGATCAGAGGCCGAATCTCTGGCTACTATGCCGGATCATTCCTCATCGGAAACATCGTGGGTCCTGTGCTGGGCGGTTTCCTGGCGGTCTTCGGTTACCGCCTGCCGTTTTTCATCTACGGCGGCGCACTCATCATCGCAGCGGCCATCGTCTATTTATCCCTTCTGGGAGTCCGTTCGGCTGCGAAACGCGGACCCCGTGACAGCCGCCCGGCGATGCGTTTCGCCGCCGCCTTTAAGAGCCCCACTTATCGGGCGGCATTGGTCTCCGGCTTCGCGAACGGGTGGTCGAATTTCGGGGTCAGAGTCGCATTGGTACCCCTCTTCGCAGCCCAAGTATTCGACGACGGGGCGGCGTTGGCAGGTCTGTCGCTCGGGATATTCGCCATCGGCAACGGCCTAGCGCTAATCGTTGCCGGGCGGATCACTGACAAACATGGAAGACGCATGCCGGTTATGGTCGGACTCACGGTGGGGTCCGTGGCGATGGCTGGGATTGGACTGACCGACAACGCGGCGCTGTTCATTGCGCTGTCCATCATTGCGGGCGCCGGCATCGGCTTCATGAACCCGGCACAGCAAGCTGCCGTGGCCGACGTCATCGGCCGCGAGCACAACGGTGGCAAGGTCATGGCCGGCTTCCAGATGGCCAGCGATTCCGGTGCCATTCTGGGACCCGTGGTCGCGGGTCTTATCGCTGACCAGATGGGTTTCGGTTGGGCGTTCGTCGTGACCGGGGTCATCGGGCTGGTTGGTGCCGGAGCATGGATCCGTGTCCCCAGGCATGACAACGCGGGTTCCACTGTTACTTGAGAGCCGACAGAACTTTCGGTTCCAGATATGGAGAAAGCGTTGCTGCATACGTTGCGGACAAGTGCGAACTGTCGAAATACGTCACGACTCCACCGTTTGCACCGTAGCAACGTTCGGGACGGCAAATATGATCGTTGAGATTAGCCGTATGGACCTCCGGGCCAAGCTTCCTTGCGGCCGCATACAGAGGGTCTTCGGGAATCCATTTATCTGGATCACCGGAACATTCTTCCATGGGCTTTTTGTTATTCGACAAACAGTCCGGAATCGACTTGATCGTGTCTTGTCCGAAAGGCGTATCGTGAAGAACCAGAACGTTGGTCCCATGGTTCTCCCACGATTTCAGCACTCCCGAGTATCCAGCCTCCAGATCGGTTTGGAACGACGACTCTGACGAGCCTGCCACCCCGTGCACGTTCCGGGCCGAAGTGATGACCAGGTCGAAGGCATCTCCGGACGTCGCTTTAACGACTCGCTGCCCCCAGGCTCGGCATCCTGCCTGAGCCTTCGCGCCCATCTCCAGATCTGCGTCGATCGGGACACAAGACGACGCGAGGAATGTGGTGATACGAAGATCCTTTTCAGCCGCTATCTTCTGCAGGGCAGGAAGCCATTGACCCGCGTGGGAGTTCCCAACGATGGCAACGTCCAGACTGCCATCGCCGTACACGCACTTGGTCATGCCTGTATAGGGCCAGCTCTCCCAGCAATCATCGGCGTACGCATCGGCCTTATCGCTTCCGGCGACGGCTGGTTCGGGCACTAGCTGGTCACGTTCAAAGGTCGGGCAGTCCTCGATCGGTTGATCCAAGGCCCGGGCGCCTAGACACGGGTCTGTACCCGATTTCACCTTGGCTACCTTCTGCTCGGACGCCTGTTCTTGTTGTCCGACATAGAAAACCGGAACCAGGGCCAAGGCAGCCACGAGAGCCATGGAGCTAGCCCCCATCGCAAAGCTGCGTGAGGGCATCCGCAACATCCGAGCTTGGCGGAAACGATCCTCGATGAAGGTCTTGCTCAATGCCGACAAACCCAGGGTAGCCACAACGATGAGGACGGAATCTATCCACCCCAAGCGTCCGTTGCCGACCCACGGAACTACAGCGATAAACGGCCAATGCCAGAGGTAGATCGAGTACGAGGCGTCGCCGGCCCACTGGATGGGTTTGATGCCAAGCGGTCCTGTAGGCGACCAGCGCGATGTGCAGGCAGGCCAAATGAACAACGCTGCCCCGAGGGTGGGCGCCAAGGCTGCAGCACCGGGGAAAGGCGTCGCCGGGGTATAAGTGGTGGCGGCCCACAGGATCAGTAACAAACCTGCCCAGGCTGCGACGATGCCCAAGACACGTCCTGGTTGCCATAGCTGATGGACGCACGCTAGTAGGGCACCGACTCCGAGCTCCCAGATTCGGGTAGTACTGACGAAGTAGGCCGCCGACGGTTCCGTGTTGGTCAGATACAGGCCGTAGGAGAACGATGCGACCGTGACCACGGCCAATGCTCCTGTCACGGCAATGCGGGAGCTCCACCGCGCTCGAGATGCGATCGCCAAGACGACCAGAATGAGAATGGGCCAGAAGATATAGAACTGTTCTTCGATGGACAGAGACCAGTAGTGCTGAAGTGGCGAGGGTGCTTCCTCAGCCGCTAGGTAGTCAGTAGAGCTTCCCGCCAGCCGCCAGTTTTGGACGTAGAAGGCAGATGCTATGCCGTCCCAGGAGACACTTCGCCATCGGCTTTCGGGCGCAACCAACCAAGTCAGACAAAGTGTAGCGACGATGACGGTGAAGGCCGCCGGAAGCAGTCGACGCACACGCCTGGCCCAGAACGCAGCGAGCAGACTTGGAGTCTTGGGCGGTTTCGAAAGGAGGTGGCTGGTGATCAGGAACCCGGAAATTACGAAGAAGACGTCGACGCCGATGTATCCACCGGTGAACGTATCGGGTATCAGGTGATAAGTGACCACCAAGGCGACTGCTATGGCGCGCAAGCCCTGTATGTCGAGCCGAAACGGCCTGCCGGGCTGTTTCTTGGTCTGTGTATCGGGAATGGTTCCGTACTCCTGTTCGGCCTTGCGCATTGATGGCAACGCTCAAGATTAGCGCTCGAGTCCCGTCCTGAACCACAAAGGCTCGCTACTTAGTCAAGCATTTACAGCCTTTGCACAGCTTCTCCGTGGAATTCTCAGATTCTTTGGCTGATCACTTTAGTCACCCCATCGCCGCGCATGGAGACCCCGTACAAAGCGTCAGCGATCTCCATCGTCCGTTTTTGGTGGGTGATGATGATGAGCTGGCTGACTTCCTGGAGCTCGCGAAAAATCATCAGCAGGCGCCCCAGATTCGTATCGTCCAGGGCGGCTTCGACCTCGTCCATCACGTAGAACGGTGATGGACGAGCCTTGAAGATGGCTACCAGGAGCGCAACGGCGGTCAATGAACGCTCTCCTCCGGAGAGTAGCGAGAGTCGTTTGATCTTCTTGCCGGCCGGACGGGCCTGGATTTCAATCCCCGTATTGAGCATGTCATCGGGGTCGGTCAACACCAGCTTGCCCTCACCCCCCGGGAAGAGTGTGGCAAAGACTTGCTCGAACTGTTCAGCGGTGTCATGGAACGCCTCAGTGAAGACCCGTTCCACCCGTTCATCCACATCACGAATGATGTCCAGCAGGTCTTTGCGACTGGACTTCAGATCCTCAAGCTGCTCCGCCAGGAACCTGTGGCGTTCTTCAAGTGCTGCGAACTCCTCCAGCGCCAGTGGGTTGACCTTGCCCAAGGAGGTCAGATCCTTTTCCGCCTTCCGCAGGCGCTTCTCCTGTTCACGACGGTCGAAGGGCTTTCCCACCGGGACCGGATTTCCGTCCTCATCCACGCCTTGACGCAAAGCCGCCCATTTATCGCTTTCCTGTTCAGGCTGTGGAACCGGCAGGTGGGGGCCATAGTTCTCGATGAGGTGATCAGGCGTCAGCCCCAACTCCTCCAGGGCCCGGGCCTCAAGACCTTCAACACGCAGCCGCTGCTGGGCGCGGGCCAATTCGTCACGGTGCACGGAATCAGTCAGCCCGGCCAACTCGCTACCCAGCTCGATTGACCGGGTTCTAACCTGCCCCAGCTCCTCCTCGATCTGGTCGCGGCGCGCTGCCAGCCGGTCACGCTCAATCGCTGCTTCCTGCAATGAGGCTTCAATGCGTTCCTGCACCAGGAAGATTGCCTGCCCGACGGACTGGGCACGTTCGCCTTGGCGACGGCGTGCAACGGCCCGTCGTTCAGCCTGCTCACGGTTGCGACGTTCCCCGACGGCGGACTTCAGCAGTGAGTCGATACGCCCCGAGAAACTCTTGACTTGTTCTTCGCTACCCCGCAGAGCCAACCGCGCGTCTAGCTCTTGCTCACGGGCTCTGGCGGCCTCAGCTTCCAGCCTGTCGCGCGTCGAGCTGTCTGGTTCTTCTTCGGCTGGGGCGTCACGAGTAGCTGCCAGTCGTTCCTCGAGCGCATTCAGGGTCTCCTGGGCTTCAGCCACGGACTGCGTGGCGACGGTGATCTGCCCCGCTGACCTTTCTTTTTCTGCAGCAGCCTGTCGAACCGTGGCTCCGAGGGTTGCTAGCTGTTCGGCAACTCCTGTGATTCGTGCATCTGATTGGTAGAGCTTTTCGAGGGCCGCATCGACAGCCGCGGCAGCCTCGCTGTGCACGGCCTCCAGGGCCGAACGGTGGAAGCGAAACTGTTCGTAGTTGGCGGTGGCCTTGTCGAGCTCGGCGTTGGTGGCATCGATGGCGGCCTGCTGCTCCAACAGCGACGACCCCGTGCCCGATCCCCCGGCGAGACTATTTGTCGAATGAACAACGCCGTCTCGCGTGACCACAGTGAACTGGGGTGCTGTGGTCAGGAGTTGAAGAGCCTCTACCCTGCTCTCAGCGACGACGACGTTCCGCAGGAGATGACGGACAGCTTCGGTCAGGCCTTCAGGAGTCCCTTGGTTGACACCAACGAGACCGGAAGCCCACAAGCCACCGGCAGGCAACGGACCCCCTTCCAAGTCGGATCCCTCCGTCGTGTCCGGAATAGGAACATCTGACACGGTCGATTGCGGAAAGATCAGATGGACACGGCCTGCTTCCTTCTCGCGGACGGTTTCCAACACTTGCTGGGCGTCGTCCCCGCTGCGGGCACTGAGCGCCTCGGCGTACGTGCCCAGCGCGGCGGCAATCGCCCCGTCATATCCTGGTTCGACATTGATCTCTGCGCTGATACGCCCACGGATGCCCGGGTGCCCAGCTGCGAGAACCTCCTCGGAGGCATCCTTCCGGTTCATCGCCGCGCGCAGGGCGTCGAGACGGGCGTGAAGGGCGGCTCGTTCGCGTTCTGCTGACTGCTCCCGCGAAACGAGTTGGTCCAACTCGCGAACACGCGATGCCAATCGTTCATCGGCCAGTTCGTGCGAGGCGTCCAGATCCTCTTCCGTGTCCTCGACACCACTAGCCTGCTGTTCCAGTTCGGTGTATTTCATCTGCGCCTCGGAACCGCGTACCCGGGCGAGCTCGGCCGATTCTCGCAGCCGCCCCAACTCACCTTCGAACGACTCGACGCGGCTGCGTGCCGAGGCGACCTTTCCGACCAACGTAGCGAGCCCTTCCCGGCGGTCCGCTATGGCGCGCATCAGCTCGGTCATTCGACGGGCTTCTTCGGCCGCGGCCTGCTCCGAATCCGCCCGGCGGATTATCGCGGATTCAAGCTCAACCGAGAATTCATCGTGCTCGAGCTCAAGTGCTTCCAAGTCAGTGCGTAGGCGCTGCGCTTGGCCTTCCAGCCGGTCGGGGTCCCGGGAAGGATCGTGGACGACATGGCTCTGCTCACCAAGGCCGCGTTCACGCTCCTTGGCCAAGTCGCCCAGGGACCTGAACCGCTCCTTCGTGGTGTTCAACGCATGCCACGTCTCACGAGCTGAATTCAGGGCAGGAAGAGTTCGCGCGGCCGCGTCCTCCAGTTCCGTGAGCCGGACTCCGACCCGGTTGACCTCAAGTTCGACTTCGTCCCGGCGTACACGAATCCGTCGTTCGTCTTCCACTTCTCGAGTCACGGCTTCCTGGAGGGTCACCAATTCGTCGGCCAGCAGCCGAGAACGGGCGTCGCGAACTTCAAATTGGACCAACTGCGCCCGACGTGCGACGTCAGCCTGTTTACCCAAAGGTGTCAGTTGGCGGCGGACCTCTCCCGTGAGGTCCTGCAGGCGCGACAGGTTGGCGGCCATCGACTCGAGTTTTCGGACGGTCTTCTCACGGCGCCTGCGGTGCTTCAGTACCCCGGCTGCTTCCTCGATGAAGCCACGACGTTCATCCGAGGTGGCATGAAGGATCCGGTCGAGTTGCCCCTGTCCGACGATGACGTGCATCTCCCGACCCATCCCGGTGTCGGAGAGCAACTCCTGGATATCGAGCAGGCGGCACGGTTGACCATTGATGGCGTATTCGGAACCACCGGCCCGGAATAGCGTGCGGGTGATCGTGACTTCCGAGTATTCGATCGGCAGGGCACCATCTGCGTTATCGATGGTCAGTGACACCTGTGCCCGTCCCAACGCCGGGCGCCCCGAGGTTCCGGCGAAGATGACATCTTCCATCTTGCCGCCACGCAGCGTCTTGGCTCCCTGCTCCCCCATCACCCACGACAAGGCATCGACTACATTGGACTTCCCTGAACCGTTCGGTCCAACCACTGCCGTGACGCCGGGTTCGAACTCAAAGGTCGTCGCCGAGGCGAACGACTTGAATCCACGAACGGTCAGGGTCTTGAGATGCACGGAGGTCTTTCGGACGGCGGGACAAAGGTATTCCTCCCTCCAATCTACTGTGTCTGGACTTCCACCACGGCTTTGCCACTCGAGGGGAGAAAAGTCACAGGCGGTGTTCATACCGCATGGCGAATGTGCGGGAACCACTTCGCAGAGTGCATAGTTAACGGTTGGAGAGTCTTCGCATCGTTGGGATGCGTCGGCGGCAGATGAATCCTATTTGGACGAAGGCTGGATATTGAGCGGCAATGCAACGTTTCGACACACCAACTCGGCGGTTATTGCCGTTACGAGTGTGGAGGCTCCTGTCGTCGTCACCTCGAGCGAATTCGATAAGCGGCTTGAGCCGAGCCTGAAGCGACTGCGCCTGTCCAAAAAGCTCCTCGAACGGGTAGCCGGTGTCAGTGAACGTCGTTGGTGGCCGGAAGGAACAGGATTCGACGACGCGGCAATCGAGGCCGGTTCCAAGGCGTTGGCCGAAGCCGGCGTCGAAGCGGGTGAGATCGGTCTGCTCATCAACACCTCGGTCACCCGGCGAAACCTCGAGCCCTCCGTGGCCGTCAAGGTCCACAACGGGCTGGGCCTGCCGTCATCGGCGATGAACTTCGATCTGGCCAACGCCTGTCTCGGATTCGTCAACGGCATGACTCTAGCCGCGAACATGATTGATTCCGGGCAAATCAAATACGCGCTGATTGTCGCCGGTGAAGATTCCCAGATTGCCCAGGAACCCACCTTCGACCGACTGAACCGCGAGGATTCGACCCGTGAGGACTACCTCCGCGAATTCGCTACCCTGACCTTGGGATCCGGTGCTGCAGCCGCCGTCATCGGCCGCGCCGACGAGCACCCGGGCTCACACCGCATCCTCGGCGGTGTCTCACGCGCCGGAACCGAACACCACGAACTCTGCGTCGGAGGCCCCCAGGGGATGTATACCGACACGAAGGGCCTGCTGGACAACGGCCTGAAACTGGTCGTGGACGCCTGGGATGAAGCCCATAAAGACGGTTGGAACTGGGGCTCCATGGACCGCTATGTCACCCACCAGGTGTCCAACTCGTACACCAACGCCATTATCAAGGCCGTGAACCTCGTCCGAGACCGGGTACCCATCACGTTCCCGAAGTGGGGAAATGTCGGTCCTGCCTCTCTTCCCATGACGTTGGCTCAAGAGGCAGACACTCTCAAGCCGGGTGACAGGGTGCTCTGCATGGGCGTCGGTTCGGGCCTGAACACGGCGATGCTGGAACTGGCGTGGTAGCAAGGAGCTGGCCCGGGGTTCGCCCCGAATTCTCCCGATACCTCACCGTCCCCTCAACAGCCTCCTGTGATCCCGCGGGATCGTCCCACCAGTGGCATGTCCTGGACAACCTGCCAGCACTGGAAGGCAGCGGTGCAACGCCGGCGGGAACCATTCTGGCGGTGCACGGAAACCCCACTTGGTCCTATCTCTGGCGCAGCGTACTCGAAGCCGCCACCGAGGCCGACGCCCCGTGGCGTGTGGTGGCGGTCGATCAACTCGACATGGGTTATTCCGAACGGACCGCCACGTTCCGCCGACTCGAGGATCGGGTTACGGACCTAGGCGACCTGAGCGCCGCACTGGGGCTCGACGGCCCCGTGGTCACCCTCGGGCACGACTGGGGAGGGGTCATCTCGCTGGGGTGGGCGACACGCCATCGTGACCAGCTGGCCGGCGTCGTCCTGACGAACACCGCAGTCCACCCCGCAGGTTTTTCCTTGCCACCGGCCCTCGGCCTAGCACTGCACCCTGCCGTTCACGGCTGGGGCACCCGCACCACGCCGGCCTTCCTGAAGATCACCCACGCACTGGCGCACCCCAGCCTGCCTTCCGACGTTGAATCCGCGTTCATGGCGCCCTATCGTTCAGCTTCGGCACGCGCAGGGGTCGCCAACTTCGTAGCGGACATCCCGGCCACCGCAGAGCATCCCAGTTGGCCCACGTTGGATCAGATCTCCACGAACATCCGGACACTCGAGGTCCCGGCCCTGATGATGTGGGGTCCACGCGACCCCGTTTTCTCCGACCGTTATCTACGCGATCTCATGGATCGTTTGCCCCAGGCGGATGTCCACCGCTTCGAAGGCGCCGGCCACCTCCTTCCAGAGGATCGTGACATCGCCTCCCCACTGCTGGCCTGGCTGGCATCAACCGAGCTCCATGAGTCAAGCGCGCAGGCTTCAAGACCCGACGGCGATCCGTCGCCGATAAGTGCTGCCGCTGCAGTCAGTCCTTCATGTTCCGACGCCGATGCCGACTTCCGCAGCATGCTTGCCGAACTCGACGCGCACCGCGATGACCACACGGACGCCGTCGTTGACATGGGGCCCACCGAAGGCGCCGTACGAAGTTCCACGTCCATGTCATGGGCTTCTCTGGCCCGACGAGTCGACGCCATTGCACACGGACTGGCAGAGCAGGGCGTCCGCCGTGGCGATCGGGTGAACCTCCTGGTCCCACCGAGTTCGGAACTGACGTCCTTGATTTATGCCTGCCTACGGCTTGGGGCAGTCATAGTAGTCGCCGATGCCGGCTTGGGCACGAAGGGCCTCGGCCGGGCAATCCGCGGTGCGGGACCCGGATACCTCATCGGCATCGAACGGGCCCTCATCGGAGCCCGCGCGCTGAATTGGCCCGGTCAACGGATATCCGCCGGGGACCTCTCCACCGTCAAACGTCGCCTCTTGGGCGTTGTCGCCACCGTCGGCGATCTGGAGAAATCAGGGATGCGCAGACTTTCGACCGGTGTTCCTGGGTTCGACCCCACGGATCCCGACGACGATGCTGCCATCTTGTTCACCTCCGGCTCCACGGGCCCGGCCAAGGGCGTCGTCTATACCCATCGGCAGCTGTCCGCCATGCGGGATACCCTCCAGGCCACCTATGGGCTGAAATCAGGAGACGCCC
>RCNJ01000525.1_pt1 | contig 13471 bp, 12 predicted proteins | sample 2041171 | NCBI WGS metagenome assembly RCNJ01 (sample SAMN09708213, study PRJNA481090) | feces metagenome | biome: feces | host: Pygoscelis adeliae | place: Antarctica: Rookery Lake | collected 2010-03-01 | reverse complement strand
GAATCTGGTCTTCTCTTTCTTACTGCGAGGTCTTCCTTTCATTCCGAATAGGGCGAAGCCATGTCCAACCTGAATGCCCTCCATGGGTCATTCAGATGAATCGCTAAATGATGATGATCAGCTTGAGGCGGAGCAATAAGTCTTTGTCGGCAGACTTTAGTTGTGGTTGATCGAGAGGGATAAGAGTGCTTGGTTTTCAACGAATGACAATGCAAGAAGCCCAAAAGCTCTGGACCAAGCCGTTAGTTACCCCTAATTCGAGAGCAGAACCTAGATATTCTACAAAGACTGCCTCGAGAACGCAGCCTACGAAGATTTTGGGAGATCGTAAAGGCGGTTTGGTATTACCATCTCTGGTGAAACAGTTTCCAAGGTATATAATGTACTTGAAAAGCCGTGGATCACTGCTCAGAACATTTCCACACCCGGGTTTAGTGCATCAGCCTTTGTCGCATGGAGTCTGCGCACTCTAACTCCAGGATCATCAAAAATTCTGCTGGTTTTTATCTGTGACCAGTGCGCCCGCCGCTTTGCCTAACCATAGTTTCTCCCAGTTATGCTAGGCGCACTTGTTCCAGCGCACCCACAAAAATGGAGCACACTCCTTCTACGCATAACCGAATCCGCCGTCCCATAATCGTCCGCGACTACGGCACACCTATATACGAGGCAAGCTCTTGTGCCGCCATGCTTGCTGCGTTGGAGGGTCGCATTGAAGGTAGGAGTTTTGGGGAAGAAAACAGTGCATTGGCTGGCCAAGTAGGATACGAGTCTCTACACGAGCGGGCTAACATGCTCCAGCGCGACGTGTCAATTGGAAACCTTATGATGAATGAAGATGTCGATAACTCTTCTTGGCCCTCATTCCTCATCGATCTCGACCTTGCAATTAGATCGCAGCGTGAGGAGCCTTCGGGAGCACGAAGCAAGACCGGCACCAGAGCTTTCATGGCCATTGGGGTACTCCTTGGCGAGAAATATTCCTTCAAGCACGATCTAGAATCGTTCTTCTGGGTAGCCATGTGGATTTGCATCCGCTATAATAGGCCGGCAGAGAAATCGACAGTTGTCCGTAGGTTTGGTAAGTGGAACTTTTTAGAGACAGAAGAATTGGCTCAAAGAAAGGAGCAATGGCCCATGAAAGATTAAGAGGATGGTAGAGGTGAATGTTAGGCCATACTACAAGCCACTTCAGCCTTGGCTAAATTGATTACGAAAGGTGGTATTTCCAAACGGCGAGAGATGGGAAAAGGAAGATAGAGGCCTGTATTCTCGGACGAAAGAGGTTCTCCGGGAAGCACGGAGACTATATAGATTTCAAACCGTCCGCAAGTCTCCAGAAGTCGAATATTGATGTTCTGAAATGTCTCGTTATTGGTCTCGAGGGTTTTTAAAAGCTGGCTGTTGCCGTCGACCGTCTTTGACGCTGACACACTTGAGAACAGCTTCTGAAGAATATGGTTCAATTTCGCCCTATCCGTCCCAAGGTGAGTGGTTACGAGTAATAAGACGTCGTATGATAGAATATATATGGCTCGCGGCTGGTAAGCAAACTTGCTGGTAAAGAATGATGCTAGTAGTAGAATGATAAGCTAGCTGACAGGGCGTACCTGAAGAGAAGCTCACCCTCTTAACAAGTATCCCGACACGGCTGTGAGTGACCTACGATAGCGTTCTCATGCCTCTCCTCGTACTCTCTCTGAGTGTTTACTGCCGCTAGCCGACTATGAGCTTGCAAGTGTATTTTGTCACTTACAAAGGCAACAGAATCTGCGTTATACCCATTGACTAAGATTCCGACCTTTGCGCACTTCAAAGCGCTTGGTATAAATCTCGTCTCAGTACTCAGGATAGCGATGAGATATCCTTATCTACACTGTTAGGGATTAAGTCGTTAGGAAGTCACTTGCTATGTACAAGTACCTAAGTAGCTTTGTACTGGGAAAATAGTCGAGCCGGAGTCAAGCGAGGGAACACATCGTCATTGTTGCCCTCACCCTCTGACCGTAATCATCCATTATAATAGTCAAGTTGACTCTATCGGTTTTAGAAATTGTGGGTGGGCCGGTGGCTTTATCATGTTATCTTCCGCCCAGATCTTAATTGAAAGGTTGGTGGCTAGAATAAGGTCCGATTACTCTCCTGCAAGTAATGCAAGGAGACAAAGTTGTGGTAGAGAGGCGAAAGCAAATGTGTGTAGACATCAAGAGCTGGGCGAGTTGGGTGTCATCTGGGACAGTACTGGATTCGTTTGCCAATGTGCAGCAGTGAGCAGCTTAACCAATTAGGCTAAGGCGGTAGGAGACACGGGTGGGAAGATCACAAGCGGTTGGGCATGGGTTATAAGATCAATGTTTCAGTCAGTTCTTTCCATCCTTTGTTATTCTCCCTACTGAACTCATATGGCGCCTCGAAATGCTTCAATTCTCCAGTTGCTATCCATGTCTGTCAGACAAACTGCAGCGTATATCAACTTCCTACTTTCTGCTCCTGCGGCTGCTCGTCGGTCTGCTCCTCGGCAGGCACTTGAACAATAGGGTGCAATCCGTAATCCTCCGTGATGGCCCGACTAGTCTCGAAGAGGCCAAAGAGCACCAAGAAAACCAAAAACTTCGCCAGAGGAACTCTGCCGGAGAAGTCGGCAATCAGGATAATGACGAGGTAAGGGAAGCAGCGTGAGCGGAGGCGCATACGCTCCCCCCTCTTCCCACTCCCAACATCTTGTTTCCTAGCTCCGTAGAGGTAGAAAGCCACAAGGCAGCCGATGCAGAACCACAATGTATGTTCGAAGGGGATGTATGCGAGTTCGAGGATCAGAAAGGGGATACCGGGGTAGTGGGCTAGGGTGTAGCATAGGACAACGGAGGATGTGCAATAGAGAAGGGCGGGGAGGGTGAGGAGGAGGTAGTGGGGGGTTTGCACTGTGGGCGGTGGTTGGTGTTGCTGGTTTGGTGGGACGCTGGATGGTGGTGTGATTTGGATGTGTGATGCGAGGATTGTTTGGGGTAAGGTGCGTAGGCTTGCGATTGCGGATATGAGGAGTCTGGATTGGAAGGCCGGATGTCGTGGAAGGGAGCTGAGAATTTTACGACGGGGAGGACGAGGTGGCTGTTCTGTCGTCTTTGTACCCTCTGGTACCTTTGATAGAGGACAAGTGGCTTGCCTTCTTTGACTCCATTCTTTGATCGTACCTTTGACAATGAAAGATGGGCGTAGGATGAAAGAAAGGACTGCATCGCCGAGGAACAACAATGCTGCGTAGTAGCTGGCACAAAGATAGACTGCGATCAGGTAGCCGAGAGCTGATTGGTTCATGACGCCGAAGTTCTGACCCGCTGGTGTCGCGATTATGCAATAGTAAACCAACAGTATTAAATCCGGCGCCAGCGAATAGAAAGCATCGAAAACCATGTCCGTCGTGACAAAAGGCTCCGTTTCTTGTGGCTGTCTTCTTCCTATTGCTTGGACGTTATTCCCCACGCCCACAACACCTTTATAACCCACCCAGGTATTCCCAACCAAGAACTGCACACGGCATTCATCCGAATATTGCATCTTTGTCCTCCAGTCGTGGTTAGCAAGCCACGTGCCGATGAATTCTTTGTCGCTACCCCCAAAAGGCAGTTTGTCTCCAACCCATCTGTGGGCTAGTAGTCGGGGGAGAAAGGCATTGTCTTTGAGGACACTGGCGCGCAGACAAAGGATATCCGCCACTGATTCAGCTACCATGCTTTCGTCGTGGTCAAGCAGCATGTCTTCATTCCTCTTGTCCACAAAACTCCTAATCAAGCTATTCCACAGCTTCGAGCTCTCGGCAGAACGCTCCACGTATCCCAACGTCGCCACAGCACCGATACGCTCCTCGCTCATTGCCTTGTAAGACTTGGGCACAAGCGAACTCATCCTCTCCTCAACTCCACGCGAATCCTTCTCCTGAAGTGGCGCAACCAGCCACTCCAACATCTCGGGCGTCCACAAAGCATCATCTCTACCAACAACAACAAGCTCCGTCTTCGTCGCCGAGAGGAGCATATGCATCACCACAGATCTTCGACCAGGCTCCTCCATGGCAAGGACCTCAATACGATGATCATCGAACGCTCCTATCACCTCGCTAAGCGCCTCGGGATGGTTCGTGATGATTATAAGCTTCGCGACAGGACACTCCAGTATACTATCGATCGTGCGACGGAAAATATATGCATTCTCAACGTCGGTAGGAAGGATGACGGTAATATCGGCCGCGCTCAATGTTGGGTCATCAGGTGGTGATATGGGCTTGTATTGTTTCAATGTTATTGCGCGCTCGAGGGAGCTGATTGCGCGGTAGGCGATGTAGAACGTGGATGTGAGGAGGCCAAAGTACTTGGTGTTTGCTTGGGCTTGTATGAAGGTCTTTGTGGCGGCGATGATTGGCGTTTTGGATGTGAGAGGCAGGCCTTTCTGGGCCTCCAGTGCTGGAGCTGTATCGGTGGATGTGGTGGGGCCAAGGAGGTTGATGAAGTTGAATCTGGAGCTTGGGTTCGTAGACGAAGTTTTGGAGTTCATCTCAAAGGGATGCGAAGCAGTCGAAGGTTCCGTCACCAGAATGAATAACGCTCTCGACGGATAGTTGCGCCAGTGTCTCGCTAGCTTGTTTTGTGAACGTTGCGTTGACGGCTGAGTGTCATTTATCGGGAGTCATAGAGTGCGACGCCTGAGTAAAACTCGAAGGTGTAGATGAATGTGTCGGCGACAAAGAGAATGAGGGTGGAAGCTGTCCAAAGTCCAAACGTGGTGTCTCGGCGGTCGATCATAAGTGTCAAGGGATACACGCGCGCTTAATACCCCAGATTTTCCAAATGTGGAAGGAGCAAGGCAGCGGTTGTGAACTGTGGACGGCCACCAGGTCGGCCTGAGCTTCAGGTGATATCGTAAGCCGACATTACGAGTAAGGCAACGAAACCGGTCAGATGATTGATAGAAGTGTAGTGTGTAAAGTTAACTATTCCTCGCCTGTATGGCAAACTGGTTTATAAATAGACAAAGAGATTGGCATGAAACTTCTGGAGCATCCGGAAGAAAGGTATACTCCTTCCACCGAAATGGCCTCAGACCGCTTTGTAAGACAATGGTCATAGCATTGTAATCATCATTAAGCGTTATATGTATCCTAAGGCATAAACAAGAACCTGAAGAGACCAGCGGCCATCTGTGTGAAAGACATACCTGACCTAATCCAATCTTCATCGAAATCATCTTCCAGCGCCTCCGTCCATCGCTACCTCCCGGCGTTCAAGTCAGAGTAAACACACTACTGGTCCCCTCAAACGCCCTGATCTTCCCACCCAAAGCCTTCCAATCCCCATAATACTTAATCCTATACTTCCCACCTTTATCCGCCGCCTTCGTCTCCCACGCAATCCAAACATCGCTTGTTCCCAAGAACCCATTAGTCCTCTTCCAATTATATACCAATTCCCAATCCTTATCATCCCTAATCCTCGCCCAAATCCCACTCGCCGTCTGGCTCTCCACCGCCGCATATGTACCTTCCAGTCTAAGATTGTTCCGGGGATTAGCACCGATAAACGCCGCCGAGACAACCGAACCAGCTGTGTAGCTCGAGCTCACGTCCGTGATCACCGCGCCCCATGGCTTAACCAAAGGCTTCCCATCGTATACAACACCAGAAATAAAAGTCAGACTATTCCCACTATTATCCGGCGGGCTAGGTCCCGGCGGCGGACCGGTCGTAGCATCACCCTTCAGATACTTCAGATTATCCAACGTAACCTGTATATAAGCATTTGACGTCCACGGCCCATACAGCGTACTCGCGCCTTCATAGCGTTGACGATTATACTCCTCGTTCGTGGTGATATAATGAGAATGTGTGTTCGCCGGCCCGCCGACAACAACCTTTGGCGTCACGCCTTCGGTGAGCCCAAGTTCAGTAGCCTTTGAGGCGACAGCTTCTTTCCAGCGGCGACCGTGCATGGTGGTGGCTTCGCCGGGGGAGACTATGATCATGAACTGTCCAACTCGGAGGACTTGGATATCAACAATATTGGGTGTCCAATCGTACGGCTTATGGATCTCTCCTACATCGAGCAAAATCGGTTTCGGCCAATGACAAGCTTTCTGAATCGCGGAAGGCGCTTTCAGTATCCCCGAGACGACTTTCCACAACGGGTTGGCGTCAGGGGCCCCGGAGTCGCCTTGTGTGAAATCGAAGGCGCCTGGACCGTCTGTTGTGCCGCTTGCGAAGGAGTAACCTAGGGCCGCGGGGCAGGTCTTTACCGTTGAGCCATTCGCCAGTTTGAAAGAGTACGTGCTCATATCGTGGGAGACATGAAAACTCTTCACACTCGCGCCCGATACATCAGTACTCTTCCCTGCCCACGAGTTATATAACCCCTTGGCAGCATCAGACTGCCTCTTCCCGATCTCAAAGCAGCTACTCGCCCCGTTATCCTTTATAGTAAAGAATGGTCCTCGTCCATGACAAGCTTGGCTCTTCCCATCCGCACAAGTCGATTTTTCGAAACTGCATTGTTGGTTTGAGCCGTCGTCGCACCAGGCGCCGAGGACGTTGGGGGAAGTGTCTCCTACGTTTGCTTGGGAGAAGCCGGCTACGAAGGACGTGCCCATGGATTGCTCAAACAGGTAGGCAGCTACGCCTTTATTGTCTCCAGACACGAGTGTATTGTTGCCTAACATGCTTGTGCCGTGCGTTGGGAACCAGGTAAGTACGCCAATAGCTTGTCCGGTTGTGTTCTTGAATTTAAGTAGTGTAAGGGCCTTTTCTACGGACCCGTCGTCGGAGGCATCATTGTTGTATCTGGCCCTCTCGGCTTCCGGGTTTGCGAGGTAGGCATAGAGAGAGCGGTTGATGTTTGCGCCTACCACTTTTGTGGTGCCGAAACTGAGGTTGCCCGGTGCTAGGCTCTCGTGTGCCCGCTTGATGGATAGAACCGTGCCACTAACGATCGCCTGAAAACTCTGCTTATCAAACCCCTTCGTTGTGATCTGTGGGAGGAGGTAGTTGAGCCATGCTCCCGGTCCAGAATGCGAGTGTGTGCCTGTCAAAGCAAAGTTGGATTTGGTGTAGTATTTGTAGTCGCCACCAAGCGCCGCAAGCGCCTTCAAGATAGCATAGCGGATCGCCGTGTCGCCTGTCGCCGTATCAAGGACGATGTAGATGAAACGGTCTGCTGGCTTGGTGGTTGAGCCGACGATGAAGGCCCGGGAGTATAGACGTTGACGGAGACCGGTGCCGACTTGGGCAAGGTCAGCGTAGCCCATGAATCCGAGCTCGACTACGGGACTGATAGCAACCGGTTAGCCATCGATCTTCAAGTACTCATGAGCTGCGAGGAGATGGTAAAGGGATATGGTGCTTACCCTGTAATATCTGCCTTCCCGACTCCAAGTAAATACTGCTCCCTCCCATCCTGAGCTTGTCGGATCTCAGGCTGCCCATTCTGTCGCCAGATGAAGTGATGTCTCCATCCTTCGGCATCTGTCGCTTCACCAGTCACAGCCCAAACACCATACACAACAAGCAGCGTAAACGAAATCAACAACAGTAACAATATCTTGTTCCTTTTCCCTCTTCTCTGTTTCGTCTCCTGCTCCGAAAGCAAACCTAGATTCTCAGTATCGTCCATGTCTAGTAAGTCATCGACTAGAAGTCGTTTGGTATCCACTATCCACCTCGGCCGCGTCGAGTCTCTTAAGTCCGGTCAGAAGTTTCTGGCTGCCTCGGGGTTGCTCGATCCCTCTTCTGATATGCGATCGTGTGCATCCTTCTCCGGCAGCCCTTCTTTCTCCTCATCCTCCCCTCCAAGCCTTTCCCGGCTACCACCTCCCATCTCGGATCTAGTGCTTCTTCGTCCCTGAACCGTCATACTCTCCCATTCGTCGTCCAATGTTGTACTCATGTAACACGTCTAGCAGATCAAGGTACACCCGCGGCCTTTGAGCTTGGCAGCATCAAGCTCATGAAGTCGGGGGAACTGGTTGGCTAAGATCCACAATAGACCTGTGACCCAAAAGCCGCCTCCATGGTCGACACAGCGCACAACAAACCAAAGGAGATGGGAAAGAGCGAGCTGCAGCCCAGTGGTTACCTTCGCTACGTCAGCGAGGTGTGGGAGCAGGGAAGCATGGCACGCGCTGGAGCGCCATTGGTCACTGCTGGCATGAGGGGAAGAGTTTACATATGAGAGAGGCGGAGTTACATGTGAAATTGGAGGAAAAGGGCACTTAGGCCCGAGTATTCAAGTTGATCACACGACCAAAAGATGCAATGCAATGAAATTTCCACAGAATGGTCACTCAGCCACAGAAATATGGAAAGCTAGATGAGGAAGCTCTTTTGGCGTATGGAAGCTGTGGACGCGGGATGCCAGGAATGAAACGGGAACTGGTGGAGCGGTCGCTGTCAGAATAAAGTTTGCGGGAGCGCCATTAGCGTACATCAGCCTTGTGTGTCTGCGAAGCTCAATCGATTCTCAGCCTTGCGTACGCGGTCAACAACAAGACCAGCCATATAACCGCTATTCCCCCAAGCATTCTGATCGTCGTACCTGAGCACTAGCAATCGTTTTTTCGTCAATCATAAGCTTCTCCATCTTAGAATGGCATCGGGATTTAGAAACGAGTCCTTCGACTCCCTCCCCTGTGAGTCGCCTTTTCGCTCTCCCCAATCGTTAGTACAGAGATGGGACACAGCTAACGCGACGCAGACATCGACGCCGAACCAACCGCAGCAGAGCGGCCCGCAGCAGAAGCACTAGTCGCGTCTGAACTCCCCTCCGCTTCAACAATTCACCCTCTGCTTCCTCCGTCGAGCGACTTTACCTCTACATTCCTCCTCGACCTCTTAGCCAAGATCGAGGCGTCGCCGAACTCGGAAAAGCCAACTAAGATCAACGGCATCGACCTCTCCCGCTACGAGGTAGTCGAGCAACCGTCTCCAAACGCCAGCATAGAGGAGATAAAGTGCGCCGTGGAGAAGAGCGCCATAAGCGCCGTGTACCTCCAACATCGTCAGAAGAACCTAGCCAAGCTCAACGAAACAGGCAAGGAAGAATGGCTCATTGGCAACGAGGCCGTCTCACAAGTGCTGGGTGGTTTAGAAAGAGAACTAGCAAGCACGAAGGAGCAGATTGACAGGTTGGCACACGAGAGGCAGACGGCGCAGAGTGCTGTGGAGGGGGAGATGAAGGGGTATGAGCGCGACTGGAGACGAGGAGTGGAGGGCGTGCTAAGGGTTGAGGTTGCGGCGGAACAAGTGAGGGGGGGGATACTGGAGAGGAGGAGGGGTGGTGCTTAGTCGATGAAGTGGTTGAGGTGCGGAAGTGAACGATCCAATGATGGAGGTGAGAGGTTGAGGAGCACCGATGACTCCTGTGGTATTACAGGCGCGGCCATCCACAATCTCCGGACGCCACGAAAATGACGGTCTGACGCAATGAACATGGTAGGACGCAGTGCTTAGTTGTTTGGGTTGATCCAGAGGTCGAGGCGCAGGATGGAGCTAACCCAAGTCTCACGCTACGTAGATCCGTGATTACCTAAATAAACTGGTTGCTTGTTCACAAATGCATGATGCGATTTTTTCCATTTTCTCTTCTTTGCAAATGAATGACGAGTCCGTCCCTCGAACCACGGACATCGGATGTGGATGCGCGTGACAGAACCGCATATTTTCCAAGCATCATTTGACAACTGGTTAGCTATTTCATGGCGGAATACTATGTACAGCGGCTGAAGGGAGGCATGAAAGATAGGCAGAGTACCACCGCATCGGGATGGGTTGTCGGCTCTCGACGTTTGATGTAGCAGCGAGGAGACTCATGGGGTGAAAACGACGTAGCGGACAGAGGCCGGTGGTAATGTGTTGATGAAAGCTGCACAACTTTGCCTCTGGAGACGCGGCTGACGCATTATCCATACGTACTGGAACTGGGTGGCAATAGGAAATGGAAGTAACTATTTGCGTTTGCTTTAAGTCGTTGGTCGGAGCACCATCTTGGGCATGCAACCCCAAGAAATATCCCTGTGCGAGGCACAGCACAGCATTATAGACTGGAGAGAACGGGCATCAGGTCCGCTCTGCCATACACAAGCCAAGGGATGAAAGCTAAGCGACTAGTTCCGCGCCAGAGTGCCCCATCAAGGACCTGCTTCCGAAGGCCCCTGTGGCGGCCTTGGTAAAACGAGCCGATCTGTTTTGCTTGACGGTCCCTGTCATTGGCTGAATCACGACGGCGCACATTCTGTTTTGTTCGAAGACCTCCGCAATTGGCTGAAACACAACGGCGCTCGTTCTGTTTTGCTCGAGGACCTCCGCAATTGGCTGAATCACCGCAGCGCTCATTCTGTTTCACTTCCGTCTTTTTACTTTGTGGAGGTCGCAAAGGCCGCGGCGGACAAACGAAAAGTCCGTCTCCAGCGCTGACTGGGTCACCCGGGTAACTGGGGGGTGAAGCTGTTGTTTGTGGCCCAGCCAATCAGCTACCTCCAACAGTCACATGCTTTACCGCATCAACGATAGGCTGCAACCAACGCCAAGCACTGGTCCGTAGCCATTAGCCACCATCACCTAAGGCGGCCTCTACAGGTGCCGGGGTGCCAGGCGTGCCGGTGGAGGAAGACATCTAGTTGGTCCGACGCCATCATTCAGTACTGGAGCGTGAGCTGCCTACATGACCTGCACAGTGGTTCTGGCGACGGTTTGGTGTATCAGGGCTCTCTGTCAAAGCGGTCCAACGCCTCGGGGATCTGAGGAGATTTTGTGGGAAATTGATATGGCCGAGCAGGCCAGAGCAGCTTCCAAGAGAGCTTCGTTGGTTTTGGCAAGGTTGATCCAGTAAGTATGACTCCGATATCGTGGATGAGAGTATTCATGGGTTACGGATGGAAGAAATGTTTTAGAATGGTAGGTGAAAAGCTCCGCATTGCCATGCCCACTAGGCGGCAACTCCACAGGAAGAGAAGTCCAGTTTGAATGTAAACCAATGATACTAACCCTACCACTAACCGCCATGCAAGTGGCGTATTATGCGGGGTTAGCCAAAAGTCCGTACGGATTCATCGTGACATAGTGCGACATCACACTGTTGAGAATTAGCTTTGGAGAGGAAGCTCAATCACCACAAGGATCAAAAACCCTTCGCAACCATAATACACCTGTAAACTACGCAGAATACTCCAGCTCATCGCTAATGAACGGCGTGTACGGCATGAGCAACATGAGCTTGAGTGATGGCCGAGAGAGCTTCCGCCCGTCAAAGGTCGCTCATACAGTGGATATTGTAACTTTCCAATGGAACGCTAATAGTGGCTTGCTTGACCGCAGTTGGGGCACCTCCATTCTTCACACTGATGGTCACAGAGACGTCCACTTGTCACATACTTGTCACATTCACGAGAACTACTACCCGTTGCATTCGGATTTTGAGGTGTTGAAAGAGGAAGAAACTAAATCGGAAGGAAAGGAAAACGAGAAGGAAAAGGAAAAGGAAGATCCAAAATAGGAATTGCGTATGTGTCGAAACTAAGGGGGGGCCACGACGGCGCCCAAATTGTAGAGGACTAAGACGAACAATACAGGACGAAAAAACACTAAACTGTAACGTGCAACAATTGGGTTTCTCTTATTTTAATATTTTGATAAGTTAGTCGTCTTTTCTTCATGTCTGATTTTTGTTTGAATATAGAAATAAAGTTTCCCATTTCCAATCTCAGTCGCTTCTGACAACCAAGCTTAAGCTTTCCTCAAGAGGACCAACTGTGAGAAGGGGGTTGGTGGTGTAGTAACACCAAACTCTTGTATTAAGCTCTGCCAACACGTCCTTCTAAGAAGGTATTCTGCCCTAGCTAAACGGCCAGTACGAATGTGGCGGCAACTGCGAGAATTGGCGAGCTCTAAAGGGTTCCTTATTTAATGCAGAGCTGCCAAATTGCCAATGTAACAATTCGCTTTAGGGACATGCATCATAGCGGTATAAAGGACAGGGCTCATCGAACTTATCTTCTCAGCTCGAGTTTCTTACGCACGACCAACAAGACCAAATCATGACACGAGCATTCGTGGTGGAAAGTTCAACGCGTGGAGGGGATAGTATAAAAAATCAACATCAGATATCCAGGACTCAGTTTTGAGATCAAATATCTCATGAGGAAACTTACAATCGAAATCCATTTTTGGTGGCACGCGATAAATCCAAAGCCTCATCCTAAGCCATCTCAACGTGAAAGAGGAAGGGATGCTCACAATTCATCCGCCCGTTACGTTTGATAAGTGTTCTATGGTTGACAGAATTCAGCTTTTCAGTTGCCCGAGCCCTCTGAATTCTACCATGCTTGGTTGTTTCAATCGCTGAAGCTTTTCACTCGTAATGAGTTCATACGACATCAATTGGTTGAGGCATTGTACGTTGATGATGGATCGATGGTTAGTCGCTCTCATTCGTGGCTTACGTTACGCCTAACTAATCAGTCGAGTTACCATCTCAGCCACACCGGCAGTATAATTTCCTCAAGCTAGGCCTTCCACCCAGCTAAAGTTGTGCAGGATGACAAGGTATGTGGATGGTCAAGTTTCAAGACACGTTGTCGTGTTTGGATGCAATCCTCCATAAGACTTACACCTTCGGCTTTTCTACCAGTTCCCTTCCACGCAACTGCGAGGTTGTTCATACTAGTTAGCGTATCTGGATGCTCTGTGCCGAGTCTCATGCTGCGAGACTTCATCACCCGCAGCTCCAGGTCTTGGGCCTCCTTCCATCTGCCTTGATCCAACTGCGCCGACGCCAGGTTAGCCATGCTGGTCAGCGTGGATGGATACTCTCTTTCTCGTCTCCATCACTTGCACCTCCAGGTCTTCGGCCTCCGTCCATCTGCCCTGATTTCAGTACGGCGATGCCAGGTTAGCCATGCTGGTCAGCGTGTCTGGATGCTCCTGGCCCAGCACCCTCGAACTCGTCTCCATCACTTGCACCCCCAGGTCCTCGGCTGGGTCCCATCGCGCCATACATTTATACGCCAAACCTACCATCGTCATACTATTAAGTCCCACATGGAGATGCTGGGCGTTAGGAGGGAGGCGAAAGAGTTCGCGCTGGCGCTGGCGGGGAGTGATGCGCGCTTTCTACGTGACCACAGAGACATCGAGCTGCCGGTCAACGGCTCGCCACCGCAGCCCATTCTGTCAGTCGTCAACGGCTTCAGCTGTCGTTTCTGGCCCTTTCTCACCATCAGCCGGGACAAGGTAAGGAAGCACGCGAACAAGGATCACTCGAAGCGGTACGAGGAGGACGAGCGCATATGCACACGGGTAAGCATGCAAAGTTGGTATGGGTGGAAGAGGGAGAGGTATTGGGTGGTTAGTGTTGGGTGGAACGCGATGTCACAATTTATAGGAGTAAACCAATGACTCGAAAGAATGATCTTAAAACAGTTGTTCCTCTACTATTAC
>RCNJ01000524.1_pt1 | contig 13522 bp, 14 predicted proteins | sample 2041171 | NCBI WGS metagenome assembly RCNJ01 (sample SAMN09708213, study PRJNA481090) | feces metagenome | biome: feces | host: Pygoscelis adeliae | place: Antarctica: Rookery Lake | collected 2010-03-01 | reverse complement strand
AAAATGCCTCGCGGTGACGTGGCCGGCCCTTGCGTAGACCGCCGCGCGGCACATTTTGCGACGCTGCGAGTTACAGGCACTGGCAGCGACGTCTGCCTCAGTCTAGGCTGATCTTCGAGAGAAGGGCCGATATGAGATCGAAGCGGAGATCACTCTCGAAGGCCATCGCGACCGCGACCATCCCTGTGTTGCAGGTTGTTGCCGTTCACCTTCGTTTCGAGGCGCTCATTTGGGAATACTACCGGGATTGCGGACAGGATACGGAGAGAGGACAATCATTGGAGTCAGGCAGGCAGTGTCGTCTGACTTCAGATGCCGCTCCATCCGGCCTTTACATGGTTGGTTGGGGCTTGCAAAGCGATCGCCTTCACAACATACATAGTACGGATATGATTCCTCCTTTTGGCAGCAGAGAGGCCGACGGCAGCGCTAAACTTTCAGCTGGAACCCAGACTCCGCTCTTGTGACCAGTCAAATTGCAACAGCCCAATCACCAGAAAGCCTCGAAATACGACTTGTGGTTGATGGAATGAGGGTCAAGCATGTGGCAGAAAGTCCACTGCCTGGCTGCAGAGCACGGAAAAAGATGAGGTGACACGGAGCCTGAAGACCAGGGAAGCAAAGGGGCTCGCGAATTCTAGCGAGTCAACAGACCTGAGCGACCGTCCGAATCTCTATATAAGCTCCTTCGTTCCGCTCGAGAGACTCGTTCTAAAGACCATTCTCCCAGTCAGCATCCTACTCTTCAGCATGGCTACCGTGGATATGAACTGTGTTATATTTTATAACCCCAAGCACCTACCGTCTCTACAACCCAGCATATCACCACCTGGAGACGCAGAGTCAACACGGAATGTTCAAGATAGCGACTCGTTAGATGACTCTTCCATCTCTTAATGAGTTGTTCCAGGCCTCCCGAAACGGAGACACCCCTCAGATGCCACATCAGAACCACAGGCCCCTCCATATCTCGAAGCGCCAACTAATGGACACGAGAGCCGCCTGCTTACTGATGCCACAACCCCGAACTCGGTCTATGTGCCAGGCAATAATCGAAGTACGTTTCTCAGCTCGCTTTTGTATGCCCATACACCTTACTAATTCCACGCAGAAGAGCCCCTAATTATCGAAGATGACAGCGACGAAAGCGACGACGAAGCCGAGGCTGGAGTTGCCGCGAGCGATCTCCAGCCTCAGCTTCTTGTCAGCATTGCGGACCAAGACGCTAGCGAGTGTGACCTGGCCACTCAAGATACTGCCTCGACCACCAGCAGCCTATTTGGCCCGTCCACTCCTCGAGACTCGGACTACCTCGGTGCCGATTGTTTCTCCAAGGATGGACAACAACGCCCCTCTTTCGCAGAGCTGGACTCGACATTCCCTGTTCAGGTTCGACGACCTTCTCCAAATTGCCCTGAGCTAGCTGAGACAACGGATCGTGATCAAATTCACTAGGGTGTCGAGAAGGCCATAGTCGACGATATGAGGCCTTCTCCACTACGCGAGGGGGCTGGTGGATCGTGCGACCGTGGCAGCGTCTGCGATATCGAGGATGAACTACGGCAAACTTTAGCAGAAGCGGGGGATCGCTGCCTTTAAGCGCAGCTCACTCCCAATACAATCAGATGGACCAGGAAAGTCAAAATAATACAGACGTTCGAGGTATTTCGAGCGAAGAACGATTGTGGGAAAAGACGATTGAACCGCAGCATTGCCAACAAAAAGCGCAAGAAGACGAAGACGAGGACGACATAGAGTCGACCAGCGGCGAGAATAACGGCCCGATCAGCTACTGCCAGCAAATAAAGAAGACCCTTCAGCACCAACGGGTGGAAGACGAGACCATAGTTGTGGCCCGTCTCTCACAAGTCCGCCAACACAGCGTCAAACCATATCATAAGGATAATGAGGATGACGAGGACGAGGACGTGCGGCCTCCAAGACGACGAAAGCGGCGCCGCATAGATTCTGACGCGACTGAAACCGCCACACAAATCCACTATAGCCCAAGCCCAGACCTGCACTGCTCGAGGTTCTACATTTTCTCGGAGCTTACCAGCCGATACGGAGTCAATTCTAGGCGCGGACTACCGAGAATATCCTCTTCAGGGCTCTCTCAAGTGCGTGAGGATCGGACGAGGGACGATTTACAACCTAGAGTTCAGGCTGCTAGATCTTCCAGATTCGTTCAGACCATCAGTTGGAGGATCAGCTCATTCACGGCTTTGCGCATCTCATGCAAAGAGGTCACGGCCAGCTCTGCAAAAGCAGAGAAAGAGTGGGCGCCTCGGATATACGGAGCAAGAAGACAATAAGCTAATGTGCCTCAAGAAGGAAGGCTTACCGTGGAAAGGGATACATCTCGCTTTTAACCGTGCTTTTCCGGGGAGGGAGAGGAGCATCGGATCGCTTCAAGTACGCTATTGCAACGAGTTAAAAGACAGAGACTCTAGATCTGATGACGATTAGGATTATTTGTTAATGGTACGGGCTTTCTATCGTCCTTGAATTACCTTGTGCGGAATGTTCCCATCAAGAATGTAACCCTGGGGAAATCTCCACATAGGTGTCGAATCACATCGGGTCGGCAAGAAAATAAGAAAGCTGAAATGGGAACTCTTTGCAGGAACAAGTAGTTATTATACATCAAGCCGCCTATTCCGGGTATCATTATTGTCGCATAATCACTTCCCCAATACCATCCCAGTAAGGAAGTTCGCCATTGAACGCCTTGATACCAATAGAGATATCGCTTTGTAAAACAATCCCATAATGCATCTTCATGCCCTCAACCTAATGGGTCACGTTGAGGCTCGCATTACTCTTAAGTTCTGCAGCTTTTTGGAGCCCATCGTCCGATGCAGAATCAATAATTTGCAGACGAGTCGTCTCCCATTTTTCCATATTCGGTCTTGGCACCGCTGGCGGCGGAGGTGGAGGTGGAGGCGGGCCAATCGAATTCGCGCAATGCTGCGCGTCAAAGTTGAGCGGCCAGCAGCTTCAAGCACTTACCCCACCCTAAAACAGCTCGTACGTTGGCACAGTTAAGGCAGCATAGCGTCCGCCGGGCGAGACTCCTTGGCTTTATTGCTTATCTAGTTACTTCTTAGAGTTCCTAGGCAGTAGATAGTCTCCTCCAAGCGCGGCCTTATACACTCCATACAGACCACTGAGTGGCCATATACTCCAAAACAATGCCAGCAACCAAAGCTTCCAGCTCTCCTGCAAGGCTTTTTGCTCGGCTTCAATGTCCACCTTCACCTTGTCATACACAGACGGCAGGTAGGTCGCATGATACTTCTCTCGCAACGCATCGTACGCCTTGCGATCGTAGATCTCGTTGAACTCTTTCTCGGTGTAGTACGCATGCGCATACAGCCACTTCTGACCGCCAAGCTCCCATACTTTACGCTCAAAGTCGCGGTTCCAATCTACGAACTTATTACGGCCTTTAGGTCCCGGGCCCCAGACTCCAAAGTTGAGCATCATTTCTGGCATTTGGCGGGATGTCTTTATGGACATGCTGTTGCGCGTCGGATCGGTAGATTTGCCGTTGTATTTCAGTGGGCAAAGCCAGAGTGGATAGTATCCAAAGTCGTGGTTGAGATACTCAATAAATTCGTCGGATCTCGAATACGGGATGGAAACGTCCTGAATGATGTATTGCGACGAAAACCCACTTTGGTGTAGTGCGTGGTACATGACGCGAGTGTGCATGAATTTGTCGAGGATCCATCGTGTAATACGGTTAAATGGAGTGATGAAATATCTGAAGGCATAGACAGCAACCCAGAACCCTCCGCGGTCGTAGCGAAAAACGTAGTCAACAATCGGGACCGCCTCAGTTACGGGACTTGCAGGCCCTTTGATGAGTCTCTTTGCGTGCAGATAGAACCAACGGTCAGTCGAGCGTGTGAACCTCTGAATTTGAACACCTTCGTTAACATCGTTTGTCAACCGCCCGCTGCAGATAACTCCACTATCTCGGGAGTACATGATTCCGTCAAGATAGTCAATTGAGGAATCATCTGTAGCGTCTTCTATCCTTTCTACTGCCTCTGATATGCTAGAGACAGGATGATAGGTCAATTCAACGTAGGCCTTGGCATCTATCAATTGCACTTCAAGAAGAGTAGTAACTCCTAAAGTTCCGAACGATGATGCGGCGCCATAGAAAAGGTCCGATCTCTCGGTGCTTGAAGCTGTCACTTTCTCACCGTTAGGCAAAACTATCTCAATCCAGTTGACAGTACGGTCAAAAAATCCGAATCTGTAACTAGTAAGTTTCGATCTTCTCAATAGAAGTCTAATGAAAATAACGCGTGAAAGTTGACTGTGCTTCGGTCGAAGGATCTGTACCTGAATGAGCTACTTTCTCCAGAGGTACCTGCAAACCCTCCTCCGACTGTGATGCCGGGAAATTCCATGACCACTGGAGGAATTAAGCCATGCTGCAGCGTAGCTTCCACAAGACTGTCCATTGGCACGTTGGGCTCTACCAATGCTGTCTTCCTCTCGGTGTCAATCTTCAAAACGCGCGACATTGCGCTCGTGTCAACCATTCTATTCCGCCGATATTGAGATTGGCGGGTGCTGTTGGTCGAGCCATGATATATGCGAAACGGCTCTTTTCGATCGTAGAACTTGCGAACGCTGGCGACAATTGCATCTACTGCCTGGTCGTGAGTATCCATGATGTTTGGTACTGTGATCTGTGAGCTGTTTTGCTGCCCCTTTATGTTTCTACGTTCACCTGGGCCGAATAAGTGAGTGAAGTGGAAGCGCCGTAATAATAAGATAGCCAGATTTCTCTATACCAGATGAAGCAGAGTGGATCGTGTTTAATTACACAGCCTCGACGGCTTTGCTATTTCGCTTATCATGAGGCGTCCCAGCGTTTAGTAAGCGATTCTGATTAGCCAATAAATATAGCAGCACCTAAGGTGTCAGGGATTGGTGACGAATTAAAAGGCGCATGCGAGGCTGTGTAGAAAAAAACCAATGATTTTCCTATCGCAAGCATTTGGAGATATCAAGGAGTAAGGCTTTTTCAATTCACCGGGATAATGTACACTACATCTGGCAAATACTCTCAACAACGTCATAGGGAAGCATCTGTTCAAAACGCCCCAGTAGCATCTTCTATTGAATTCCAATGCTGTACCCCGATTCCTGGTACTGTGGGGTTGTGGGGTGACCGAGTCTGTACTTCGGATCAGCCCGCCACGCCCACGAGAACCCCAGAGCATATAGAATAGATAGAGTATCTAGCAAAAATCGATATGCCTTATCACTCGACTTAATTGGCACAGTAAACGTTGTGTAACAGTGCTTTATTCCTATTATAGCTATCCTATCCGTGGCGACCCTACTCCTACATCTTATACAACCGTCACGAGGCTCAGCAGAGTCAAATCTTTCACCATCTCATTGGATCTTTTTTAAGTTAACACACTACGCCGCATATAGTCTCATTGCAAGCCTCACTATTAAAGTGGTTGTATATACATTCTATTCCTTCGTTAATGATATAAGAATCAGTGTGGCTAACAGACCGACAGACCAAGACCGGCCCCTTCGGTCTGTCGGTCTGGGCTTCTCACGGCTTCCTGTCTGTCGGTCTAGGTCTGAATGGCATGAGCAGCCTGGTCGGTCTAGGTCTGACAGTCCGGTCCCGATATTCTACCGTCCTACTGAAATGAATTTCAACCTTCTATTCTGGGTACACAAGCATCAATTACTACACTACAAGCCCTCTCATCAGCCAGTGCTTTTGTAGTTGATCTGCTTCGACTACCTCGGGTGCTAGCCGGTTGCGCTCGTCGGTGATCATCTTCTTTGTCTGGCTAAACACTCTCTCGCATTCAGCACTCATGCCAGGAACCGAGAACAGATCTAGGGCCATTCGATAGAAGACTGGATATTCTAATTGATGTCGGTCCCACCATTCAAGAGGGTTGGCAACGTTGAGATCTTGGGGATAAATTGGCCGTGTTTGGAAGAAGTCAAGCTCGCTAACTGCTTTGACCTTCTTCCGCTGTGCATGCAAGGAGCGGATTGATCTTTTGCCAAATGCATTGTAGTCGCTAAAATCAGCTTCGACCACATCAGTCTCGTCCTCTAGGAATTCCGCTTGGGCTTGGTTTTCAACTTCGGCCTGTCGAACATATTCATCAAACATGCTACCTGCAGCAGACTGCATGTCACTGTACCATTGTGGCCTATCCATCGCGGTTTTCCAGTGCCGCTCAAAGTAGTCGAATCCGTAAGATGGGTGAGCGCAAGCGCGGCTCGGTAGATAGGTGTACAGTCTGTTTTAACGTAATACTCTTCAAGCTTTGCCCATCCGCAGTCAATTCCCGACTTAAAATGGGACAGCTCGTCAAACTGAGTCTCCTCTGCTGCTTGCTTAAATTTAACAAACAGATAGTCCATTGTTTTGAGAGTCTCCCACACAGCACCATGCCCGCCCTCTGCACCTTGTTTGCTGGTATTGCCCTCCATAGTCCTCGTAAGGGTGTAAAACGGCTTTAGAAAGTCGTGAAATCGCTCTAATTCAGCCCAGTCTGCCGCATTAAGGAAATCTTTCGTTAAGTCACGGTGGACAGGGTCACCTTTAGGTTTTTGCCAGCGCGATTGATAGAGCTCGATGGCGCTGCGTAGTTCGAGTGCGCGTTTATCATAACGTAAATAGAGCTCCAGCGTGTCTTCCCATCAACAACAATCTCTAATGTAAATATGGCATCGTCCCCTGCAAGCTCGGCCTGTAAACGCCGAAGGGCCTGTCGTCGCTGGTCCGTACGGCGGATATAGGTAGCAAGGTTGTGGAGTCTGCCAATGGCCCCCCTCTTAGCCCAAATATCAAAACTGAATTCATCTGTAGCCCCACGAAGCTCCGCCTCAAATCTACTAATATTCGACCCAAAGATAACAGCCCGGACAACGAGGTTAATAATATGGCCAATACAACGTAAGCGGCACCGGCTAATGTCCATTGGGAACCATGTAGCAAGCGTCTATAGGCAAGTGTCATTGCTTTTAGCGTTATCAAGCATGAAACACCCAAGCTTAGAGCCCATTTCGTACCGATCGATTACCTCCTTAACATACGGGGCCATATTCTCACCAGAGTGTGGACCAACGAGGCGCGGCAGTCCAAGAAGAACATCACGCTTTTTACCTTCACCGTCAACAAAGTGGCCGGCGATGCCAATATAGTGAAACCCATTAGAAGCAGTCCAGAGATCAAAGCTTACGTGGACGCAGCTTTTCGCGTCCTTAATGAGATTAAAGATGATCTGTCGCCGGGATTCAAAGGTTTGACGGATCCGCGAACAGACTGTCGTATGATGCTCAGGAAGCAGCTGACTCGAAAGCTGTCCACCATTCGCTATCAGCCATCGAAGCCGTTCACTGGATGCTTGCCGAAAGGTGACATCTTCAAGAATGACCCAGTCCACAAAGCCAGCTTTCCATGACCTTTCATCGAAGTGGGGGGCGAGCTGAAAGCCTAAACTGGCTTGTTGCGACAGCGGACGGACAGAAGAGAACATTGATGTGGATGCCAAGGTAAATGGAGTTGTCAAGTCTGGATTACTGTTACCAAATTCAGCGGTTTGGTGCTGGCGGAGCAGGTGCCTTGCGACATGAGCTGTTCCTGATGAGGCGTATAGAGCTGTCGAATAGCTCTTCTTTTCGTGGCAGAGTCTGCAGAGCCAGTAACGTACTCCTTTGTACTCTAAATTTGCTCCGTGTCGATATAGCCATGACTCTTTCATCTTTGTGCCAATGACTCGTCTGTGACGAGGCCTCTTTTTGGCGCCTAGAAGACGTTTTTCACAGTGCCATATGTTCTCCCAATCAATATCAAACTCGCATTGGGAAGTATCGTCTGCCGTAGCCTCGTAGGTGGCATCAGTCGAGGTCGAAGGTAGATCAAACACAAGAGAGTGTGGTATAGATGACACGGGGCTCGACGTCCTTCTAGAAGATGTCATGATTTGGGTATGAATGCGATTTAAGGAACACGACGCAAATGCTGCAATAGTTTCATGGCAAGTGCAGACGCGTCAGGTTGAGTATACAGAGTTACTCTTTATTTCCACAACTTAGCCAGCCAGTGGTGGCGCTGAGACAGTTGCCAAATTAGGCAAACCTAGACCGACTCAGACCACCGCAGACAGACCGGCCTCTCCAGTCTGTCGGTCTGGCGAGAATGGCTGGTCGGACGGTCTGCAGTCTGGCAGACGGACTCAGTCGGTCTGTCAAACGGTCTGTCTGTTAGCCACACTGCAAGTATAAGTCGGAAGAAGATGGGTTCTGCAGACTGCAGAACCCATCTTCTTCCGACTTATACTTGCAATCTATCGACGTTCTAGCGCACCTTGCTTCGCAGGAAGATTCCCATGCGAAGCATATGGTATCTATAGCTCGTAGGAGAACTCGCATAGGAGCGGTCTCCCCCGGAGCTATGTGCTCCGAGGTAGGCTCTCCGAGGTGCCATTATCTCCTCAGAGAAGTCTCCTCCGACCTATGTGCACTTAGGCGCAGCCACTCCCAGGAGACCTCTCCAAGGAGACGTGGTCTCCTTGTATACCACTCCTACGCGCTCACCTCTCCCCTGAGCGTTCTCCTTCCAATTACCATCTCCTAGGCATGATGTCCTCCTAGGCACCATTTCCTACTATCGATGGGGTCCTATGGAACCTCAAAGACGGAATTGATTGCAAGGATGAGTCAGTGGATGACTGGTAAGGGTTCGCCCGGACCACCTGAGAGTAACTCGTCTAAGGTCTTTGTGGTATAGCCGGTAGCGTTCACCATGTCTGGCACACGACTGGGCTTGACCCAAAAGTGCTACGGGATTATTAGGGGTAGCACGCAGTTTGTAGCACTTCTCTCGCTGTAGAACACCTCGCGTGCTAGCGCGGTTGGGTCAGCACGCGAGGCGTGACAGAACACATGTGCCTACCCTGGAACGGCTTTACCCCACCTGGGCTGTTACGGACGCCGTGCTATCACCCTGGCCGTTGTAGCACCTCCGTTGTAAACCCGTTGCTGTGCTGGAGACACCTTATTTTCACACTAGTATTTAATGACGTAATATGTCCCGCGAGCGTCGCTGGCATACTTCTTCTCGAATACCTCTTCACAAATACCTCATATGCTTGGTTTGGTGAGCCTTGGTCGTGAGGATCGACGAAGAGGCTCTCGTTCTGATTATGAACGGCCTGTGGACATTGATCGCGAGGGTCGATAAAAGCGCCCCCGTGCTGATAAGCGTCGCCGCCATAGTTATTTTTGCCTTCTTGTCTGATAAACTGAGAGGGTATTGGGGTAGGAGCTGGCTCGCTAGGTATATTGGTATTGGCAGGTGTCGAGGCAGGAGTTGGGAGGAGCTCTGGGCCTGTAACCGCTTTCACGACCGCATCACGATCAGCTGGGTGGTTTTCCAGGTACTGCTGCAGCCAGTGGAGTACGACAGAATGACTTAGTACGAAAGGACGACGCGCCTAAAGTGAACATTAGACGTGTTGAATTGAAAAAAGCAGAAGGGCGGAAGGAACAGGCTAGACCTTGTCAGGATCTACGGTGCTCGAAGCATTCGGTAAGTCTCCGCCTTGACCTGCAGATAGCATCTCATTACAGCAATCATGAATTAGTAGTGTGTTTCCCTGGTTAACAGCCTCGTTGTAGATGATGGAACAGCCCACAATTAAATGCAGCTTCGCGAGTATGAAGATCCAAACACCCAACGGATGAGAACAGTTGTGATGTTTGATTTCAGTCCCTGCGCTAGTGGGGCAAGGCGCTAAACCAACCACCGCACTTCAGGCAGACTCGGTACGTATCGAATGCTTCTTCCCTTCTTCTAGATTCTGTGGTCCAAACACCCCAACAGATGAGAATAGTTGTAATGTTTGGTTTTGGTATCTGCGCTAGTGAGTCAAAGCGCTAAACCAAGAATGCGACCCCTGGACCGCACTTCATGCAGACTACTACCCTTCTTCCAGATTCTTCGAAATTCTAGCTTCGGATACCTCCGCAAAGTGAGGTTATGTGAGGGCTACATAGTACTGTTACGACAACTTCCCCCATTATGCTTACTCCTTCTGCAATTCCAAAAACACAGTTCTAGCCGCGAACTTAGCTATGGCGAATCCGAGAGAGGGGTCTTGTTTTAGTAGAGAGGCGATGCGGCTACCTTTAAATGATACGATTGATTTTCTCTCCGATCAAGCAAAGATGGAGATATAGTTTGACTTGCTAGCCCCCATTGCTATTAGAGCTATGGTGGGGCCATCGGGATATGAAATGGGACAGTTTGTAGGCGCCATTCCCTTTTTTCGAAAGGGATTCTGTGTGCTCAGACTACTGTTAAGACACGGCCTCCTAGTTACATCCAAGATAGCATCTAATGTGAAAGGAATATATAATTTGCTATCTCATATTAATCTAAAAGTTTATCCACAACCATGTGAGAATACTAAGAATGACATAGAAAAAGGCATAGGTTGCGTTTATCCAGTATTGTATGATAAAGGCCGAGGTTAACACAAAAATAACACGCCCAACGAAGGGTAATAGGTCGAGACCTTTCTCGCCGATGTGCTAGAGTGAAGATAACACACCCAGAAGTAGGGACAGGAAATCTCGTATGTTCGACCACGTATCTGTCATCTTGGTGATACCGTGGCTCCAGAAGTATGGTATTATCTCATCTGCCTTTAATGGCTGAATTCACTCTGCCACCCACTCTTCCGTTTCCATGAAAGCAGTCAGTTTTGAGAATGAGTCCAGCTTTGAGGCCCAGCTTGGCCGTAGAATTCCATCAGTAGTATAAGGTTGCTAGTCGCCAGCCAGCCTCTCCATTTTTGCACTGTAGCCAAGCCTAGTTCCTCGCTGATCTCATACCATTCTCCGTGATGCACCATATTCTTAGTCACTTTCTCTTCCACTTTGAGAGGTTCTCTATGTCTCTTGTGGCACTTGTGACATTTGTATTTGCTGCGGTAGTTATGTAATTCCGCCATGATCAGTTTCTCGGCCAGTTGGAAGTGCAAGAAGGGATGACTTTCAAGGTCTTCCACGCGTTTGATTGGGAGCTTGCACTCTCCATTTCATTGCTTTATTCGAGCGTGAGGCGTGCCGGATGTCATGCTAATCTTGATGTGATCAGGACACATTGGAGACGTGTAAATGTATAAATAGCCGTAATCTAGCGATTTCGTTTCTACCTTTGTGGGGGGGGTAGGCCTAAAGCTCTGCCGTCTAGCCTTGCGTTTGTCATTATACTTTAGGAGCTTAAAGATGCTGTCTAGTATATATTTCCCGATGAGCTCTTCCTTATGAAAATGAGAAAAGGTTGGTCTAGAATTTAACCCTGCTACCTGTGGCTGTATGATGGCTCTCTCCGTAGGATATCGAGACTGCGCACTTTCATCTACATTAGTAGCATAGTCTGATTCGTCAATCTCCCACCCTGATGCTTCGCTCAATGTCGTTGAGGTTTGATATTCATCAGTCATAACAGCCGCGATATCTCGAGGTTCAACCGAATCCAGCGTCGATGTCTCCTGTTTCGCTCGTTGCCTCTTCCGTAAACTCTGCGATGATGTGGTCTTGCCGGTCGAAGTAGGGCTTACCCCTACGGCGGCCGGATTAGTAGTTACATTCGCCCCAGCTGCATTTTGCTTCAATCTTAAAGATCTCCCGGGCGTTCCTTTCGGCGGATCCTGTGACGATGCTACGACATCAACGGCGCTGGAACCCGACCTCTCGTTGAGATTTGGAGGGTCAGGAAAGGCCTGACAAGTTCACAGATACAGGACAACCATCAGATCTACAGATGTAAGAGCAACCATGGATTGTGGACATATAGTTAGTGAAGCAGTTCTGGACAGGAACGGCTTACTCTCTGGAAGCAAGAAGTGGGAACACCTGTATTTATAGATGTACGCTGCATAGCTGCCATAGGGCGGCTGGGTCAGCCTATGAACCAATCAAATCAATCAATCAAATCAAATCAGGTGCCTCAGATAAGACGGTTGATATAGCAGGTGCCTTTAAAAGCAGGTACTTGACTTTTTTTGGGTACCTCTTTACTATCAAGCAAGGCATACCTGCAGCCTTCCCGCCAGCTGTGTATATCACTGAGCCACTCTTTCCCACGGCGCTGCGTATCACGATATTGAGTCACTCTCGACACTAGCTTCCACGGCGGCCTTTTAGAATATAGGCCCGTTCACCCCCATTCGCCCTCTTCGACAACAAAATAACCAACTGTAGCCATGTAAAGCCAATCAAAACATCATACGCAATGCACATGACGCCGTCGCTATTAGTCGATCGATGTGTTTCGTTTGTTAAAATTCGAAGAACCACTGGCATCGAGCAAATAGACCAGAAACTAGGAGTCATAGTACATGCACATATAGGTAAACCGACCAAACAAACAGCCACACAGCCCTCCTGGGCAGATATCACCGCCAGGAGGCCCCCCAAAGAAGCGCGCCTAACGTGGGAAAATCTCCGCAATAACGCCAGACCCGCGCTGATAGCGATTAAATCGCCACCTCCACGCTACCAGCGTGAACTGGTCATCAAGAGGGGCGCAAGGTCACGCGAGCTGGACTATTCAGGGGAAAGAATAGTGGAGGAACTCAACAGGGCCACGGAGAGGACACTAGCGAAGAAACAACCCCAGTCGGTGCGAAAACCACAGAGTGGGGATGTGGTATTGGTGTTCGATACCAGGGCCAACAGAGATGCCTGGAAGGACTGCAAAACAAAATGGATCGGGATTTTTGGAACAAAAGCATGCACTCAACAGCGACGTTATACGGTCCTCATACATGGCATAAAAATGAAAGAATGTCAAAATACAGTCAAAACTATTGAAGAAATCTACCGATCCAATGCACGCCTCAAGGAGGCAGGTGTAGAAATACTTAATGCCGTCTTCCAAAAGAGAACACTGGCTAGCAGTAACTCGACTGGGCCTCTTCTGGTCAGCGTTGCCGAACCCGAGCAGGCCAACACAATGGTACAGCAGGAAATAAACTGGAGATACCAGGCCCACAACTGCGAGCTGTTTGAGGGAAATGCACGGCCAGTACAATGCTTCCAATGTTATAAATTTGATCACATGGCAAAGTACTGCCGGCAGGCAGCACGGTGCGGGTTTTGTGGTAAAATTGGCCATGAAACAAAAGAATGTATATCAAAAGACGTTGAAGCCAAACACTATTGCATCAACTGCAAAGGGAATCACGCAGCATGGTCCAAAGACTGCCCCGTAGTGACTGAGAGACGTGTTGAGGGGTGAAGCTTGTTGACAGGAGAGGCGGCGGTAGCGGCGTCGAGGTCGTAGGCTTGTGTTGAAAAGGGTTGAGACAAGACAGAGGTCTTCTGAGGGTTCAGCGAAGGAAGCTGAGAAGGCAGTATCAATGAAGTAATATTGAACTGTGTCTGAATGTCTGTCTAAAGAAAGGCTATCTAGTGGGAGGGGAGCGAGCTCTTA
>RCNJ01000794.1_pt1 | contig 13544 bp, 14 predicted proteins | sample 2041171 | NCBI WGS metagenome assembly RCNJ01 (sample SAMN09708213, study PRJNA481090) | feces metagenome | biome: feces | host: Pygoscelis adeliae | place: Antarctica: Rookery Lake | collected 2010-03-01 | reverse complement strand
CAGATTTCGCGGAATACTGCGAATTCGGGCATCATTCCTTAGGCTGGAAGTTCACCGCCCGCCCAACGGCAGGTGTTTAGCTGTCAACAGCGCCTCGGCAACCGCCGAGGTCGCCACCCGATGAAGGGAAACATATGTCGCTCAACCGCTCCGACCTCGTGTCGGCCATTGCAGGAAAAGCTGACCTCACCAAGGCCGATGCTGACAAGGCAGTCGCTGCTCTGCAGGAAGTGCTCATTGAGTCACTCAGCAAGGGCGAAGCAGTCAAGGTCACCGGACTCCTCTCCGTCGAGCGTGTCGAGCGCGCCGCTCGCACCGGACGCAACCCACGTACGGGTGAGGAAATCGCGATCCCAGCCGGCTTCGGCGTCAAGATCAGCGCAGGCAGCCTCCTGAAGAAGGCCGCTTCAGGTAAGTGATCCTGAGCACGATCTTCTCGGTTCGATAGAGGCTGTGCCTCTGCGCCGAGGTCATGTAGCCCCGGCTCGTTGTGCGAACAACGGGCCGGGGCTACATGCTGTAATCAGGAAGATTTGACCATGGTTGCGCAGCCGCCGTACTATTAAACGAAATATGACCGCTCCCGGGCCTTAGCTCGTTATGTTCGGAGCAAGGTTTCAACCCGAGGAAGGACGATCATGGCAGTTCCGAAGCGGAAGATGTCCCGGTCCAACACTCGTGCGCGACGCGCACAGTGGAAGGCAACGGAAGTAGCACTTGTTGACACTCGTGTTGACGGCCAGACAGTGCGCGTTCCGCGCCGCCTGGTCCAGGGTGTTAAGCGTGGTTTGGTCACCGTCGAGGACTGACCTTCCCGCGTAACCAGTAACTTCACTGAAGGCCCCCACCGAATCCGGTGGGGGCCTTCAGTATTTTGGCACGCCTTTTCAGTGTTACTGCAACGCCGTTACCAGTCGTTCTTGCGTGCCAGAATCTTCATGGCCACCCAACCAAAGGGAATCCGCCCCCAGTACGTCATGACACGGAACAGGATGACGACAGTGGCCGCAATTGCCGTCGGCATGCCGACGGTCACCGCAAGGCTCCACGCCAGCACACCCTCAATCGCACCGATTCCACCCGGTGTCGGAACAGCCGCACCCGCGGCGTTACCCACCAGATAAATCACCGCAACGTCCATAATCGACACATCCTGACCGAAGGCCCGCAGCGCCGCATCAAAAGCGAAAACGTACGCCATTGTCATGCCTGCATTGCCTAGCAAACCAACAGCCAAGCGGCCCGGGTGCGACAAAATCTGACTCAACCGCGGCCAGGTCTGGCGGTACAACGGCATAGTCATCCGGCCGAGCCACCGGCGCAACTGCGGCACCAGCAACACCCCAGCAATGGCCACCGCGAGCACGCCGAGCCCCCACAAGACCGACGTCGACGGCAGACTGCGCACCAAGCCGCCGTCGCCCGTGATGACGGTCATAATGACCAAAAGCACCACGGTCACCAGGATTTGTGACACTTGCACAAGCGCAACTGTCGCCCCCGCCAAGGACATCGCCACCCCGCGGCGAGTCAACAGCCGCAGGTTCAATACCGCGGGGCCAATGCCCGCCGGCGCAGTTAACGCCACGTACGAAGCGGAGGCCTGCGTCAAAATGACCCGCCACAACGGAATAGGCACGGGAGAGAACGCGCGGAAGGCTATAGCAGCGCCCACCCACGTTGCCGCTCCGAGCAGGAAGCACACCGCCGCCCACCAGGGCTGTGCGGCAGAAAGTGCCGCTGCCACGTCTTCGAAGTTGAGTGACGTCAGCACCACAGCAACGGCGACAATACCCAGTGTCATCGTGACAATCGTGCGGGTGCCGAAGCGCACTATTTTTGCAGGTTCAACATCGGCTTCTGGTAGTTGGGCTACCAGGGCCGTGCGCAGCTCACCGAGCAGCGGCTTATGGTCGCGGAGTTCCTCACGAGTGGAGCTTGGCAGCGCAATGGACTGCAAAAGAGGTCCGATAGCCTCAATGTCGTTTTCGGACAGCACGGCGGTGGCCGAGGCAATGGCCCGCTCTGCGCCCACGCGCAGTGCCAACAGCGCCAGCATCTGCGATAGATCCAGTCGTCTGGCCAGAACGGACGAGGCGATATCTCCTGATTCCCAGCCAGTCAGCCACACTTCAGGCTTCTGCGTGGTGACATTGACCAGCACGACGTCGGAGGTCAGACCCCGGTGTGCCAAACCGTCGGCGTGCGCCAATTTAAGTTGATACCAGCAGTCCTGCAAGACCGCGTCAGTCAGATCAACCGGGTCCATATCCCGCAAAGACACCGTGTTGGCCGCATGCGACTGCACGAACAGCATGGAGTCAGCAGATTCCGCCATTCCCAGCAGCGCAGGGGTGCGAACCCCCGCAGCCCGGGCTGCGTACATCAGCAGCGCAGCTCGCTCCGCCACCGCACGCAATGACACTGCAGTACGGCCCTCAATTCCGCGCAGCCGTAGTGACCGCCATGCGCGGGCAATCAGGCCCAGCACCTGCCGGTCGCCGTCCAGTACGACCACGTCACGACGGGGGCCGACCTCCGTCGTCATGGCGTACACCCGGTTGTCTGCTGAGCGCATCAACGCGACCGCAGAAGGGTCGAAGGGTTCAGAGGGGCCCCGTGCCCCCGGCGTCGTCACTGGCAACTGTTGCAAGACGTCGCCGTCGGCATCCACGTCGATGACGGCGTCGCTCAGGTGGGCCGGCCCCGCGACGTCACGCACTCGCAGCAGCGTCTGCGGTTCAAAGCCTGCCCGCCTGACGCCTGCTATCAAGTCAGGACCGTAGGCTCGTTCGGATCGCACACCCGACAGGTACCGCACGACCAGCCCGCCAGTGCGACCCAACAGCAGGGTCACAGCTACGCCGGGCAGAGACACCTGGGCAGTAATCAGCAGGACGCCCAGGGTGATCCACAGCAGGTTCCACGACCAGTTGACGGTGCGGCGTCGCGTGCGGGGACCGGCCACAGTGAGCAGGCCGGCAATGCCCGCCACATAGGCAGGCAGCGTCAGTTGCATTTGACCGTCATTGAGCACGGACAGCCCAATAATCAAACTGTCCGCAGCCACCTGCTCGATAATTAGGTAGGCAGCAACGGCAAGCGCCAGCCCCAGCCCGGCAGCTGCCAACGCTTCAACGAGTTGCCGGAACAGCCGCCGCAATGACAGTTCAACAACCACCATGAACGGGATAACCAGCGTGACCAGGCCCTCAAGGATGGCCACTGGGAAGAACAGGATGCGGGCCAGCAGTCGTGAGAAAGCTTGCACATCGGACTGCACACCTTCAGTGGTGCCATGAGCAAAAACAGCCAAAAATAGCAGACCGGTAATGCCCATCAGGGAGAGCAGCACACTGAGTAGATCCCACGGTTGGCGGACCCGAGCGGTGGCGGTATCCACAATGCGAACGGCAGAATCCCCGGAGTCGTCAGTTGGAATACGGGGCACGTGGTGGGAGCCGACGTCGTGCACGCGGTGCGCGCTCAACTCTGAACCAGCGGGCGCAGGTTCAGTGGCGGGTACAGACATAGAGCAAAGTCTAGGTGAACTGGCCATTTACGAAGACGACGCCACCGGACAGCCCATAGGATGGAGTGGAAGCGGCGCGCCCGCCGACGCCCGCGGATTGGGGAGATCATGGGACACACGGACATTGTTGACCGAGTTTCATCCGGATTAAATCGTTCGTGGTGGTTGCCACTAGTACGCGGTCTACTCATGATCGTGTTGGGGCTGCTGCTGCGCATTGAGCCGCTCGTGGCGTTGTTCGACACCGTGGTGATAATTTTCGGTGCATTCCTTATTACTGATGCCGCCGTCGCAGCGCTTTATGGTTTTGCACGACGAGGCGAAGCCGGTATGCGTTGGTGGTTTGCGCAAGCCATTGTTGGAGCCGGATTTGGTGTCGTGGTGCTGTTCTGGCCATTTGCCAGCGTCTCGGTGCTGTATTACCTGCTGGTGGTATGGGCCATTGCCCTCGGGGTGCTCGCGACTATTGCTTCCGTTGCGTTGGTCCGCATTCGGGACCTGATCTGGCCCTGGACGTTGGCCTTTGGGCTCGTCGCTACTTTGTTCGGCCTGATGCTGCTGGTGTCTCCGCAGGATTCGCTGGCCGTCGTTGTGCTGGTCTTCGGAATCTTTGCACTCGTTTCAGGTGCAATTCACATTGTGTCTGCCTTTGCGGTGCGGGACGCACTGCGGGTCGGCGTGAAAAAGTAACGGGGCACACTCACCACTGCAGCATGACAATGGAACCGAAGACAATGGGGCCAACCAGAGAAACTCTGGTTGGCCCCATTGTCATGCTGTGGCTGATTGGATCAGACGAGTGGCTGACCTGCGGCGTCTACGGACCACTTCGGTTCCTTGGAGACGAGGTAGATGATGCCTTCGATGAAGCCCCAGATGCCTGCGATGCCGAAGGTGATGATCGACAACACGAGCTGCAGAACGGCCTTCTTGGTAAAGCCCAGGTAGAAGTTGTGCACGCCAAAGGTCCCGAGAAGGATGCCCAGCACGCCCACAACGACGCGTGACTTGGCTTCGGGGTGCGCTGGCTGGTTCGGGTACTGCTGTGCCATGTTGACTCCTAGTAAATGGGGCTATACCCCGAAATGAGGGAAGTTGCATTGTCCAGGAAGCAATTTAGCGCCTCCTGTGGGCTCAGTGCAAAGTTGTCCCAACTGGCAGCATTGAAAAATTGCGGTTTGACTCGACTAGTTTAATCCGAGTGCAATGAGGATCGATGACGGAATCAGTGCGTACCCGACGAACGCAACAATATCGAGCAACGTGTGCGCTACCACCAGGGGCATGACGCGTCGTCGGCCGAACCGGGATTGATAAAACCAGCCGAACACAATGCCCATCACCACGTTACCCAGGAATGGGCCGAAGCCCTGGTAAAGGTGGTAACTGCCGCGTAGCAGTGCACTGGTGCCAATAATAAATACTGGCGCCCAACGTAATTCTCGCAATTTCTCCATCAAATAGGCCACCACGATGACCTCCTCGAGCAGTGCATTTTTGACGGCGAGCAAAATCAGCACGGGGATGGTCCACCAGAATTGATCCAGGTTTGAGGCTTGGATCTGCACGGTAATACCCATGAGGCGGCCGATTCCGTAAAACACCAGACCGGGAATTCCGATGAGTGCTGCGAGCAGGAAGCCCAGCCCGAGGTCGCGCATTGGCTTGCTGCGATCCAAACCAATGCGGCGCAGCGCGCTGCGGCCAGGCTTGGAGAGTAAGTAGAGGGCCAAGGCGACGGGTACCAGCGCGAAGGCAATGTTGAAAAGTTGATACGTCAGGTCGAGGTATGGGCGCGGGGAGGCACTGGTGTTGATGGCCGCGGCCTGGTCGCGCAGGGGAGTGTCTGCGGTGAGGCGGGCCACGATGTTGATAATCGCGTTGATAGCCGAACGCCCTAGGGACAGACCGAGCACAATCCAAATTTCGACGCCAATGCGGCGGCGCTGCTGGCGGGTCAGCGGGGCGTGCGCGGTGTTATCGCCGTCGGAAGGACTCATGGAAGGAAGTAAAGCACCTGTGCCTTGAAGTTGGCTGGAAGTTCTCAACCCCTAACGATGAGCGCATGAGAAAGGGGGTGTTTCCAACCGGAAACACCCCCTTTTTCGAGCACCCACTGACCGGGGGGTTAGCCGGCGCGGCGCAGGCGCAGGGAGTTAGTCACCACGAGCACGGAACTCATGGCCATTGCTGCGCCAGCAATCATTGGGTTCAACAAGCCCAGCGCGGCCAGCGGGATTGCGGCCACGTTGTAGATGAACGCCCAGAACAGGTTCTGCTTGATGATTCGCAGCGTGCGGCGTGAAATGCGGATTGCCGTTGCCGCCGAACGCAGGTCACCGCTGATCAGCGTGATGTCACTAGCTTCGATGGCAACGTCAGTTCCCGTTCCCATTGCGAGCCCCAGGCCGCGCCGACCAGCTTGTGCAAGGGCAGCGGCGTCGTTGACGCCGTCACCCACCATGGCCACAACTGCGCCCTCGTCTTGCAGCCGACGCACCACGTCAACCTTGTCGGCAGGCAGCACCTCCGCAATGACGTTTTCTGCAGGGATGCCGACGGCGTGGCCAACTTCGCGGGCTGCACCGGCGTTGTCCCCGGTAAGCAGGTAGGGGCGCAGACCCAGTTTCATCAGATTGTTAATCGCATGCTGCGACGTGCGCTTAATCGGGTCGCTGAGTGTGATGACCGCCTGCGGCGTGCCATTCCATGCGACGACGACGGCGGTTGCGCCCAGCTTCTCGGCGCCGTCTACTGCGTCAGAGAAGCGCTGTGCAGCGCCGTCTGTGTCAGCGGTGCTCTCGAGTGCCAGTTCTGCCAGCACCCACTTCGGTTTACCAACCAGCACCCGGTGCGAGATGTGCGGGCCGGAGTGCGCAGTGCGCACCTGCCCTGACACGCCGCCACCGGCCGCCATCGTGAAGTCGAGGGCTTGGGTGGACCCGATGATGACGCCGTCCGCGCCTACCTCAACGGGTGCGTCGGAGGGGCTATCGCTTGCGTCGGCTGCATCCTGTTCGGCCGCGGCCGTGATGGCACGAGCAATGGGGTGCTCACTTTTCGCTTCGAGCGCCCCGGCAAGGCGCAGCGCCTCTGCGCGGGTGACGCCGTCCACGAGCGGGATGACGTCACTGACGGACATGGCGCCTTCGGTGACCGTGCCGGTTTTGTCCAGCACTACGGTGTCAATGCGTCGGGTGGACTCCAGAATTTCTGGGCCCTTGATAACAATTCCCAACTGCGCAGCGCGGCCGGTGCCAACCAACAGTGCCGTCGGTGTGGCAAGCCCGAGCGCACAGGGGCACGCAATGATCAGGACTGCGACGGATGCGGTGAACGCAGCCTGCACATTGCCACTATCGGTGCCACCGACGAGCAGCCAAGTGATGAGCGTGAGGACCGCAATAACGAAGACGATCGGCACGAACACGGCAGAGATCCGGTCGGCCAAGCGCTGAATTGGGGCCTTCCCAGTCTGTGCCTGAGATACCAGCCGGCCAATCTGCGCCAGCGTAGTTTCCTGCCCTACCCGGGTGGCGCGCACCACGAGGTGGCCCGACGTGTTGATGGTGGCACCGGTGACGTCGTCCCCGGCGCTGACATCCACGGGCATGGGTTCACCGGTCAGCAGTGAGGTGTCAATGGCGCCGGAGCCTTCGACGACGACGCCGTCTGTGGCGATCTTTTCCCCCGGCCGGACGACGAATACGTCGTCGACTGCGAGCTGATCGGCGGGAATCTCCTGTTCCGAGGTGCTGCCATCGGGTTTGGTCACACGCAGTGTGGCGCTGTTTGCGCCCAGTTCCAGCAGACTGCGCAGTGCGTCACCGGCACGACGACGCGAGCGGTGCTCTGCATAGCGCCCAGCGAGCAAGAAGGTGGTCACCACAACGGCGACCTCAAAGTAGAGTTCGGGGGTCCCGGTGTGGTCCCCAAATGCGGGGATGAGCGTGGGGGTCATGCGCATGGTGAGCGCACCCGCGCCGCCTAAGAGCAGCGCCCAGACTGACCACAGTGTTGCTGCGGTGACACCGATGGACACCAGGGTGTCCATGGTGGACGCTCCGTGCCGGCCAGCGCGTGCCGCAGCACGGTGGAACGGCCACGCACCCCACGTCACCACGGGCAGTGAGAGCACGGCAACAATCCACTGCCAACCGTTGAACTGCAACGACGGCACCATGGACAACGCCACTACAGGGATGGCGATGATCGCCGAAACCTGGAGTCGACGGAGCAGGTCTGCCCCGCGGTCGGGGGCCGGGGCTGAGGTGTCAGCCTCGACGACGCCCGACGGTGCGGCCCGATTGGCAGCTGATGCGTTGTCGGCGTTCGGGTCCCTTTGAGTGGCCGGGTCGGTGAGTACGGCGGTGCTTGACCCAGTGGGTGCGCCGACCGCTGCGGTGCTCGACGTTGCCGAGCCAGCAGCGGCGGTTGCCGGGGCTTCGGCAACCGACAGGTCGGAGTGCGTGACTCGAGCGTCGTAACCCGCTTTGCGCACGGCCTCCACGAGGTCCGAAGCGGTGAGTGGGTCGCCGTCGTCGGGTTGAGTGATTTCAACGTGCGCTGACTCCAGTGCGAGGTTCACTGTCGCCACTGCGCCGGGAACGCGGTTGAGGCGCTTTTCGACCCGGCCCACGCAGGACGCGCACGTCATGCCGTCGATGGCGAGATCAAGGGTAAGGGGAGTGGTCATGTTAGACCTCCACGTCGTAACCGGCCTCGTCGATTGCGGCGTGCGCAACATTGGCCGGGATGGGCTGGGTGGACGTGACGGTGACCTGTGAGGCGCCGCCGGTGTTGAGTTCCACGCTGACGCCGGTGACGCCGTCAATCTCTGAGAGTTCTGAGGTCACGTGCTTCACGCAGTTTTCGCAGGTCATTCCGGTGACGGCGTAGGTGGTGGTGTGCTGTGCCATGGTGAGCAACTTTCTACTGGTGGTACGTGTGGACTGTGGGTTCGGAGTGCTGATCAGTTTTAGCGGGTCAGCTACGCACGAGGCGGGCGATGGCGGCGGATGCTTCGCGCACTTTTGCTGCGCCGGCTTCGTCGGACTCTTGGGCGGCGTGTACTACGCAGTGCCCTAGGTGGTCCTCGAGCAACCCGAGACTCACTGCCTGCAGGGCTTTGGTGATCGCGGAAATTTGCGTGAGGACATCAATGCAGTAGGTGTCTTCATCAACCATGCGGTGAATCCCGCGCACCTGGCCTTCAATGCGGCGTAGGCGTTTGAGGTAGGCGTCCTTGTCTTGGACGTAACCGTGATGCTGCGAGGGCGGGACGCCGGTTGGTGCCGGGGCGGCCGTGGGGTCGTCGAGGCTATCGGTGGGGATGGCGTCGTCGAGCGTGGTGCCGGGAGATGACTCGGTCATGGCGTGCTCCTTCAGGTGAGACCTACCCTCTGAGGATACCCCCCTAGGGTATCGGAGTAAAGGTCTAAAACGACCCTTTGAGTCACTAAAAGTGGAGCAGGTCCGGCAGCGGAGCGAGGTGTCGCCGAGAAAACGTTCACCGGTGGCTTTGCTTTCGCTGCGGCCCGCGCAGCTGCGGGCAGCGCAGTCAGAATCTGGTCAACGACGGCGTCGTCGTGCGCCGCGGTGACGAACCAGGCTTCGAAAACGGACGGCGGCAATGCGACCCCGGCGTCGAGCATGGCGTGGAAGAACGCCGGGTACCGCCACGTTTCTTGGGCTTGTACATCGGCGTAGTTGCGCGGTGCGGCGGAGAAGTCGCCGTAAGCGAAGGAGAACAGGTTTCCAGCGCGCTGCACGCTATGCGGCACCCCGGCTGTGCTCAACGCGTCGCTCACCTCTGCTGAAAGAACTGACGCCACGTGATCGACCCGCGCGTAGACGGCGTCGTCGGCCGCCTGCAGCGTTGCCAAGCCAGCCGCAACGGATACCGGGTTCCCGGACAGCGTGCCCGCTTGGTACACGGGACCCAGCGGCGCGAGGTGATCCATCACCGCGGCCGGTCCGCCAAGGGCAGCAATGGGCATGCCGCCGCCAATGACCTTCCCAAAGGTGAACAGGTCGGGCGCCCAACCCTCTGTTGCGCCTTCCAGTCCCCACCAACCGGACCGCGAGACCCGAAAGCCGGTGAGTACCTCGTCGAAGATCAGCAGGGCACCATGCGCAGAGGTGATGCGACGCAGCGCGGCGTTGAAACCGTCGTCTGGCGTGACCACTCCCATATTGGCGGGCGCGGCCTCCGTGATAACCGCCGCAATGCGCGGACCATGTTCGGCGAATACTGCTTCGACGGCGGGGATGTCGTTGTATGGCAACACGAGCGTTTCGCTCGCCGCCGCCGCTGTCACCCCGGCAGAACCGGGCAGAGCCAGCGTCGCCAACCCAGACCCAGCCTCGGCCAACAGCGAGTCCACATGCCCGTGATAGCAACCGGCAAACTTCACAATGAGATCCCGACCGGTTGCCCCGCGTGCCAACCGCACCGCGGTCATGGTCGCTTCAGTTCCGGTGGACACCAACCGCAGTTTCTCCACGTCCGGCACCCGGTCGATGACTTGCTCAGCCAGTTCGGCTTCCGCCAGCGTCGGTGCACCAAAACTTAATCCTCGCGCCGCTGCCTCCTGCACCGCCGCGACGACGGATGGGTGTGCATGGCCAAGCAAAGCCGGGCCCCACGAGGCGACCAAGTCAACAAACTCCCGACCATCGGCGTCGGTGACATAAGCACCGCGCGCAGATGCAATGAACCTCGGCGTCCCACCTACCGAGCCATACGCCCGCACCGGAGAGTTCACCCCACCGGGCAGCACCCGCTGCGCCCGCGAAAAAGCTGTCTCGTTATTTGCTGCCGCGTTATCCGCGCCACCCGCAGTGGCCGCCGTCGATGCCGTCACAGTCCTACCTCCGTCAACCGATCCGCCCAGTACGTCAAAATAAGGTCCGCACCCGCCCGCTTCATGCCGAGCAGCGATTCGGCGATGGCGCGCTCGCGGTCAATCCACCCATTGGCGGCGGCGGCTTCGATCATCGCGTACTCACCCGAGACCTGATAGGCCGCAACGGGAACGGGGCTCACAGCGGCGACGTCGGCCAACACATCCAGGTACGGCCCGGCAGGTTTCACCATGACGACATCCGCGCCTTCGGCGACGTCCAGTTCTACTTCGCGCACTGCTTCGTGGCGATTGCCCGGGTCCATTTGGTATGTGCGGCGGTCGCCGTCCAGGGTGGATTCGACGGCGTCGCGGAACGGTCCATAAAACGCTGAGGCGTACTTTGCTGCGTAGGCCAAGATTGCGGTGTCGCTGTGACCCGCGGACTCCAAGGCAGTGCGCACGGCGCCCACTTGGCCGTCCATCATTCCGGACAGACCTAAGGCGTCCGCGCCCGACTCTGCGTGCAGCAGCGACATGTCGACGTAGCGCTGCAGGGTGGCGTCATTGTCAACGTCGCCAGTTTCCGTCAGCACTCCGCAGTGTCCGTGATCGGTGAACTCATCCAGGCAGACGTCGGTCATCACCACGAGTCCATCGCCCACTTCAGCGACAACGTCCCGAATCGCGACCGTGAGAACACCGTCTGGGTCGGTGGCCCCCGTTCCCAAAGCGTCCCGGGTTTCGGGTACGCCAAAGAGCATGACCCCACCAATTCCGGCTGCCGCGGCCTGCGCCACAGCGCGCCGCAAGGAATCCCGTGAATGCTGCACCACACCGGGCATCGACGTAATGGGCCGAGGTTCCGTCAGCCTTTCCCGCACAAACATGGGCAGCACGAAGTCGCTGGCGTGCAGGCGTGTTTCGCTGGTCAGAGCGCGTAGTGCCGGAGTGCGGCGCAAACGGCGTGGACGCATTGCTTGCCCGAATACGGGCTGGGATGTCAGATTTTGCGAAGTCATGTGTGCCTCCGGTGAGTGGGGAGCAGGTGAATGAGGCCGGTCAAGGTGTCAGCGAGGGACTGCACGGTGGGTTCCGGTGCGGTGCCAGCAATGGGTAATCCCAGGTCACGGGCAGTTTCTGTAGTGCGTGGGCCAATCGACACGAATAACGGTTCGTGGTCGGTGCGGCGCAGCGCCGCCCAGGTAGTGGCGGTGCTCGAGGAAGTGAGCAGCACGACATCGACTTCACCGGCGTCGTCGGGAAGTTCCGTAGCGGTGCTCCGTGACCTGCCAACCCGCTGCGCGCAGGCCGACACCAAGTTCGGGCCGCGCAATATTGGAGTGCGGCACGAAGGCGCGTGCCGCGGCTCCCGGTGCTGTGAGGGTGGCGATTAAACCGCGCGCGGATTTCTCCCAATCCGGAATGAGGTCCACTCGAATACCAGCCTCAGCGGCTCGTCGCGCAGTTGACGGCCCGACGGCGGCCACCTGCAGCGGTGCGCACAACTCACCGAGTGGCACATTCGTGTGAGCCAACAGCGCATCGACGGTGCGCTCACTAGTGAGAATCAACCAATCAAAGGCGCCCGCGCCCATGTCGCGCAGCGCCTGCTGCAGCGGGGCGGCGTCATCGGGCGGGACGAAAGTAATGAGCGGCACAATGCGTGGTTCAAAACCAGCTTGCGCAATGGCTGCCGCGAGCCGGTCGCCGGGCTCGCCACCGCGGGGCACCAACACGAGGGCGCATTGTGCTGCGGGTTGGTGAGGTGGCGCTGCGGGTTTCAAAGGTTGTGCCACGGGCTCCGGATAGTGGGGAGTGGCCGTCATGAGCGGGGCCCGATCGGGGCCAGATCAGCGGCGCCGTCAGTAAGTAGCGTGCCTGCCACCGCTCGACCCAGCGCGTCTGCCGCGTCGATGTCCGACAAGCGCACGCCACTCAGGGGTGTGCTGGCGCCGCGGCGCATCGTGCCGGAACCATCCAGGCTGGCGACCAGTGCCGTCAGGGTGAGAGTGGCGCCGTCGTCGGCAATCCTGCCCAGTGCGCCCACTGGCGCGGCACACCCGGCTTCGAGTGCGGACAGTAAGGCGCGCTCCGCCGTCACTGCTAGCCGGGTCGGTAAATGGTCCATTTCAGCCAAACCTGCGGTTGCGGTTGCCTCCGCTGTACGGCACTCCACTGCCAGTGCGCCCTGACCGGGCGCAGGCAGGAACACGTCAGCATCGAGCAGTTCGGTAATGGCAGCGTCGAGGCCGATTCGAATGAGCCCAGCAGCTGCCAGGACGACAGCGTCCAAGTCGTCGTCAGCAACCCGGCCCAAGCGGGTGCCCACATTGCCGCGAATATCCACCACGTCGAGGTCAGGACGCAGCGCGAGGAGCTGCGAACGGCGGCGGGGTGACCCTGTCCCGACTCGAGCGCCGTGCGGAAGGTCAGCCAAAGCCCAGTTGTTGCGGGCGCACAGCGCATCGCGAGGGTCCACACGTTCCGGAATTGCCGCAATGGTCAGACCCGGTGACGGGAAGGTGGGCAAATCCTTCAGCGAGTGCACTGCGAGATCACAACGATGCTCCAGCAGAGCTTCCCGCAGCGCGGCAACGAACACACCCGTGCCACCCAATTGGGTCAGCGAACCGCGGTGGCGGTCCCCCTCGGTGCGGATCTCTACTGACTCAATGGGCCCGGCGCCAGCTGCGCGTAGCGCGTCAGCAACGTGCCCGGTCTGGGTGGTGGCGAGCGCCGAAGCGCGAGTTCCAATGCGAAGGGTCACGCCCGCCAGCCTGCCAGCACTGAGGGGCCTGCCGCCATTTCGTGCTCCTACTGAGATTTCTTGCCTTGAAAGTGGTGCGAAGCAGTGCCGGGATACGTGACTTAGAGGCCGGTGGTGAGCTTGGCGTCGTCTGTCTCCACGACGGCTGGGTCCGCAGCTAATAACTGCTCCGCCACCCGCTGCGCATCAGTGACCACTGCACCCACACCCGTGCCAGCAATCCACGCACCAGTCAGGTGCAGACCAGGTAGTTGCGCGGCGTGCGCACGCACCCGATCCACCCGAGCAGCATGTCCGACGGCGATGTACGGCAACCCTGGTGGGTACCGCGTCACCTGATGGTCAATGAGGTGCTGCGGATTAAACCGCACATCGAGCAACAAACTTGCCGTGTGCA
>RCNJ01000523.1_pt1 | contig 13565 bp, 6 predicted proteins | sample 2041171 | NCBI WGS metagenome assembly RCNJ01 (sample SAMN09708213, study PRJNA481090) | feces metagenome | biome: feces | host: Pygoscelis adeliae | place: Antarctica: Rookery Lake | collected 2010-03-01 | reverse complement strand
CTGGTTGCGCGTGCCTCGGTGCCGGTCCAGGTGGGTGACTGCATCTACGCAGCCTTCGGTGAACAGTTCGTGAAAACCTGTCGGGACCAGGAATTGGTGAGGCTTGAGGTCCCCGAGGTGGGGACGATCCCAAATCCCCCCGCGGAACCGGCGCTGGTGTTCCAGACCAGTCGATCCACGGTGGTCCTGAACGACATCGTCAGGGGGGTCATGTGGATGGTGGACAAGGACATGACCCGCATCGACGATTGGGACGCCGTCATCCCGCCGGAGGAGGTTTCCATCACCACCTCGCCCACCGTCCAGACCGTTACCCCACCCGATAGGGAGAAGAACACACCGCCGGTGGCCCAGGACGATGAGCTGGCTGCCAGGGCGGGACGCTCCACGATCCTCGAAGTTCTGGACAACGACACCGATCCTGATGGGGACATCCTCACCATCACCGCCAACGGCAAGCTCTCCGGAGCAACCCTGGAGACGGTGCGCGGAGGAACCGGTCTGCAGGTGACGGTGGACGCCGACACCACGGGCGTGCTCGAGTTCACGTACACGATCAGTGATGGCCGCGAGGGAACGGATGTGGCGAGCGTCGTCGTCACCGTGCTGCCGGCAAACGCCGGGGACTCCAATAGGGCACCCTACAAACATTCGCGCGCCATACCGCTGGAAATCGGGCTGAATGACGCCGTCACCAAGAGGGTGCTGCTGGACTGGCGCGACCCCGACGGCGACAGCCTGGTTCTGGTGCGCGCATGGCTCCCGCCGGAATCAGTGGATGAGATCAGTTTCACTCCAGACGGAGAGATCAGCTTCCGCGACGTCGGCACGACAACGGGCCAGAAGAGCGTCAACGTCGAAGTCTCCGACGGTCGTGACACCGTTGTGGACGAGATGCTGCTCCAGGTGTCAGACCAAGCTGTCCCTCCCATTGCGCACGGTGATTTCGAGACAGTCGTCGTGGGTGGGACCGTCATCGTGCACCCACTGGAGAACGACGTGGGCGATCACCTCTCGCTGACGGAGGTCGAGCTGGACCAGGCATGTGCGTGCACCCTCCAGCCAAACTATCGGGAGCAGTACTTCTCCTTCACCGCCGAAACTGCCGGGGTCCACTACGTCACGTACAAGGTGAGCAACGGGCCAGTGGCGATGGGAGTGGTAAGGATTGATGTCCGGCCCAAGTCCTCGGAGAACGCGCCCGTGGCGGCGCTGGATGTCGCTCTGCTCCCGCCGGGAGGATCGGTGACGATCGACCCACTCCTCAATGACACCGATCTCGATGGTGACGTGCTGGTGGTCCAGTCTGTCTCCTCGGCCCCCGGTCTGCAGGTGGTGCTGGAGCGTCGTCACCTCGTCACGATCACCGCTGCCCACGCACCGGATGAGCCGGTGACGCTCACCTACAGGATGAGCGACGGCCAGTCCTCTGTGCTCGGGACCATCGTGGTGATTCCCACCACATCCATTGGGTCCTCCGAACCCCAGGCAGTCGACGACGAGGTGCGCATCCGGGCGGGCTCCACGCAAAGCATCGACGTGCTCGACAACGACACCTCCCCCATTGGACTCGAGCTGGAACTCGACGAGTTGGTGGACAACCCGTTGCGCGGCCGGGCATGGATTGACCGGAACCGCCTGCGCATCTCGGTTCCGGCCGGCACCCATTCCAGCAGCATCACCCTGATCTACCAGTTGCGGGACAGTGACCTCCGTGTTGCCTCAGCGAAGGTGACCATCACCGTGGTCTCCGAGGATGCCCAGAACGTGGCCCCCGCGCCGCCCCCACTGGAGGAACGTGTGCTGGCCAACACGAGCACCAAGCTCATCATTGACACTGATGGCATCGACCCCAATGGCGATTCGGTTCGTCTTCTGGGGCTCGGCTCGGGGCCGCGACTCGGGCGTGTGATGGAGGTTGGCAACGGCTGGCTCCGCTACGAGGCGTACGAGGGTTCGGAAGGCACTGATGTCTTCTCCTACCGGGTGATCGACTCGTTGGGGGCAGTCGGTGAGGGCCAGATCAGGGTGGGCGTTGCGGCCGCCGGTCCGGAGAACTCCCCACCGGTGGGAGTCATGGACGAGATCTGGGTACGTCCGGGAAGCCACGTGCAGGTGGCGGCGCTGCGCAACGACGTGGACGTCGACGGCGATGGCTTCGGGTATGTGGCCGCTGATCCTGCTGCGGGCGATGTCGTGGAGATCGACGGCGTGGACGTGGTGGAGCTGATTGAGAATCGGGATCTGTCCTTCACGGCACCCATGGAGCCGGGCACCTACGTCGGGACGTACAGGATCGAGGATGTCCGTGGCGCCCAGGGGTCCGGGGCTCTGCAGGTGCGCGTCGACAAGAACGCGCCACCACAGCCTCCGGAAACCCGGGACGACGTGGTGCCGGTGTCTGCCCTCGAGGGTCAGGAGTGGGTGGAGGTGGACGTCACCGTCAATGACCTGGATCCCGACGGCCGAACCGAGGACCTGCGGGTGGAGGTTCCCGACTACGGCGCCCAGGAGGGTGAGGGGGCCTACACCAAGGATGGTCGTTTCGTCACCGTTGAAGTGAAGGACTGGATGCAGGAGATCCGCTACGACGTCGTGGACAAGGATGGACTGCGGGCAACAGGACTGGTGTTGGTGCCCGGACTCAATGATGCGATCCCCGTGCTGAAGGATCCTCTCATGGACCTCCAGGTGGTGGCAGGACAGGCCACGAGTCTGGACATCAATGAGCTCGTGCTGGGCACCGGGGGACGCACGGTCCGATTGACGTCTGTCGACGACGTCTCCGCCACGCATGGGTCGGCTTCTGCGGACGCCAAACAGATCGAGTACACACCGGAGATTGATCATGTGGGACCCTCCTCCGTGGTCTTCGAGGTCGCCGACATCGTCAGTGACACCAGCGTCGATGCCGCCGAGGCATTCATCACGATCCCGATCACGGTTCTTCCGCCACCCAATGCGGCCAAGAAGGGTGACGGCAAGGGAGCCGAGACGTCGTACTCCTCACCCGAGCTCATCTCAGGGCTGACGCCGGTGCTGCGGGTTGGCCCAGGAGAGGGTGATGCACGCCTGGACCTCAGGCCACTGTTCCGCGACAGGGATGGACACGATTTCTACTTCGAGAAGTTTGCGGTCGTCGAGGGGGACAAGGCGATTGCGTGGCGGACCTCCACCGACAAGACAACGGTCTTCGCGAGCACTGCCACCGGCACGCAGCCGGAAACCAGCATGGTGTTGAGTGCGGATGTCGTCGACACGGCTGAGGGCCGCACGTCGTTCCAGATCCGGCTCGAGGTGATCTCCTCCACTCGCCCACTGGCCACGGCCGTAACCGACGTCGAGGAGGCGAGGGCGGGCAACGAGACGCTGGTGTCCGTGCTCGCCAATGACAGGTCCAACCTGCAGGATGACATGTCGCTGACCTTGTTGGATGCAGCCATCATCAGCGGCTCCGGCTCCGGCACCATCTCCACCGAGGGTGAGGTTGTCCGGATCGTGCCCGCCCCCGGTTTCGTGGGGACGATGACTGCCCGCTACACGATCGTGGACGCAACATTGGACCTCAACAGACGTGTCGACGGCACGATCCAGCTGACGGTCAAGGACCGGCCCAGCAGACCAGGTACCCCTCGCGACGGAGTCGCCGGCAATGGAACGGTGTCCTTCACCTACACCCCCGGTTCTGCCAACGGCTACGAGATCATCTCCAGGGTTGCCACCGCATTCAACGCGTCGAGTTCCAAGGCGGGGGAGGCCCAATGCACCAGCACCACGTGCACCGTGACGAACCTCAAAAATGGAGAGCCCTACCGCTTCGAGGTGGTGGAGCAGAATGACGCCGGATTTTCCGAAGCATCCCCCCAGTCGGCGCCCCTGACCCCGGATGTGAAGCCCAATGCTCCCGCCGCCCCGGTGATCGAATTCTCCGATGGTGCACTGAAGGTTGACTGGCGGGCCCCGGCCTGGGCGAACCCGTCCAATCCCGGCAGCGCCGTCGACGGCTACACCGTCGCCCTCCTGGACAGCGCAGGCACACAGTTGGGGACCAGGGCGATCCCGGCCACGGGCTCACCGTCGCTGGTATGGGACGGCCTCCAGAACGGGACCCGCTACCGGTTCCGTGTTCTTGCCCACAACAAGGCAGGGGAATCCCCGTTCTCCGAGATGTCCGACGTGGAGTGGCCGGCCGGTCCACCGTTGGCCAGTGCGAGCATCAACGCCACCGCGACGCAGAACCCTCTGGGGGGCGCATTCGACGTCGCCTGGGCGGCGGCCGGCACCAATGCCAACGGTGATCCGATCACAACGTTCATCGTCACCCCGGTGACGCAACAGGGCGTTCAGACCGCTCTAGCCAAGACCGTCACGGCCTCGGGCCAGGCGACACAGACAGTCCTGATCGAGGGTCTGGGTCAGAAGCCCTACAAGTTCCGAGTGGAAGCGGCCAACAAGGCCGGTCCGGGGGCGGCAGCAGCAACGGCGGCCTGGCAGACGGCATGGGAACTGCCCAGGATTGAGGGCTTCACAGCGGTGGCCGGCGACGGTGAGATCCAGATGAGCGTCCGCACCAACTACCAGGGCCGGGGCGAGGCCAACCCCCGGGCCCAGTACCGCGTTGATGGCGGCGACTGGCGCCCCTACCCCTCGAATGGCAAGGCAACAGGACTGACGAACGGACAGACCTACGACCTCTCCGCACGGTTGCTCGTCGATGGAGACCGGGCCTCGGAACCCGCGTCAGCCACCGGCAGGATGCCCCGCTCTGCGACACCCACCTGGGGGTCCATCAACGAAGCCGGGCTGACGTTCCAGGGATTCAGCGATGGAGCCGCCCGGGTGTATGTCCCGTTGCAGAAACCGGCCACGCTGATTGCATCGGGGGGCTGGGATCCCGCGGGGTACTGGTCCTCCTGCACCAGTGGCGTCTCATGCAATCCAGAGGGCAGGACCACCAACGACGGTTTCGTCGTCTCCAGCAAGACCTTGCGCGATTCTCCGGGGGCCGTGACGATCACTTTCGGCCACTCCGCGAACGACCAGACCTCCGAGACCTCCGTCAGCTTGGCGGCCCCGTTCACGGGATCGTGGAACCCGTCCACGGGGAGGCTGGACGTGCGGCTCATGTACGTGCGCAATGCCAACTGTCGGGTGACGGGCGAAGGCGTGGACAGGACGGTGCCACAGGCTGGTGCCACGTCGCTCAGCATCGCCGAGGTGATCCCCGCCGCCCCGGAGGGATCCGTGCTGCCGTCCGAACTCGATGTCACCTGCACTTTCGGCAACAATCTTTCGGCCAGCCTCGTGCTGCGCGGATGACCACGATCCACCAAGGCATGAAAGTAGATCCCAGTGAACCCGGAACAGGCACGTTGGTTCGGCGAGACGTTTGGCAGTCTCGTCGCCTCGGTCGAACGCACGATTCTTGGCAAGACCGAGGCGCTCAAGCTGGCATGGACCTGCATGCTCGCGGAGGGGCACCTCCTGCTGGAGGATTACCCGGGGACAGGAAAGACCACCCTGGCACGGGCGATGGCGCAGACGGTGCAGGGCACCAACAGTAGGATCCAGTTCACCCCGGACCTGTTGCCCTCCGACGTGACCGGCGTCACGATCTACGACCAGAAGACCGCGGAGTTCGAGTTCCACCAGGGGCCCATCTTCGCTTCGATCGTGCTGGCTGACGAGATCAACAGGGCATCCCCGAAGACGCAGTCCGCCCTGCTGGAGGTCATGGAGGAGAGCCGCGTCACCGTGGACTCGGTCTCCTACGAGGTGGGCAACCCCTTCATGGTGATCGCCACCCAGAACCCCATCGAACAGGCCGGCACGTACCGGCTGCCGGAGGCGCAGCTGGACCGTTTCCTGATGAAGACAACCCTGGGATATCCGGATCATGAGGCCACCCTGCGCATTCTCGCGACGGGTGGATCCCGACCGCGTTCCGCCGCCCTTCCGGCGATCATCACCACGGCCCAGGTGGCTGAACTGGCCGAGCTGGCCGCCACGGTCCACATCGAGGCGTCCATATTCGACTACATCGCCCGTCTCGTGGAAGCGACGCGGGAAGCCCGGGACGTGCGGCTCGGCGCCTCGGTGCGCGGCGCACTGGCGTTGGTGCGCAGCTCCAGGGTGTGGGCCGCCTCCCAGGGCAGACACTTCGTGGTGCCTGACGACGTGAAGATGCTCGCCATCCCCTGCCTCGCCCACAGGCTCATCCTGGATCCGGAAGCGGAGTTCAACGGCGTGCTCGCCGTGGATGTCGCCGCCGAGGTGCTTGGCTCCGTCGCACCTCCGACGGAGCGCAAGAACCCCTGATGGCATCGGTGGTTTCGTCCAGGTGGGAGGCGCCCGACCCCGTCGACCCGCCTTCGCTGGACAAGATCCGCGCGCTGGGCGACGTCTGGGTGCAACGGACCGGCATCCGGGTGGCGGGTTGGACGACGTGTGTGCTGGGAATCCTGGCGCTGGCCGCAGGGTTGATGTTGGGATGGCTGGAACTCAAGGTGGTGGGCATCCTGACCATCGTGCTGGTGGCCATCAGCCTGTTGTGGACCATCGGCAGAGCACGCTTTGATGTCCGGATCGTCATGCCGGAGCGTTCCGTGGTCGTGGGAACGCGGCTCAGCGGCCACCTCATGGTGCGCAATGCATCGGCGCGTCGGCATCTGGGGTCGCGTCTGGATTTGCCGATCGCAGCCCGGGTCGCCAGTTTCGTGGTGCCCTCACTCGCGGCGGGCGGGTCCACGAAACAGCGGTTCATTGTCCCCACGCAACGCCGGGGCGTGGTGCAGATCGGCCCCGCTGAATCCATCGCGGGTGATCCGCTGGCGCTCACCGGGCGATCCACGCGATGGACGGATGAGACCACCTTCTTCGTGCACCCGGTGACGGTTGCGCTGCCCGGCAGACAGAGCGGTTTCGTCCATGATCTTGAAGGGCACGCGAGTCCGCATCTGTCGTCGGCCGACATGAACTTCCATGCCCTGCGTCCCTATGCGCCCGGGGATGACCGGCGACACGTCCACTGGCGCTCCACTGCCCGCACGGGATCCTTGATGGTCCGTCAGTTCGAGGAGTCGAGGATGTCGCGGGTTGTGGTCTCGCTGGACGCTGGCCGGCTCGCCTGGCTGGACGACGACGAGTTCGAGCTTGGGGTCTCCTGCGCAGGCTCCGTTGCGGTGCAGACACTGCTGGGTGAAAGTCCTTTGGCCCTGCTGACGTCGGTGAACACACTCGCCGCCATGACGCCGTCGAAGGCGCTCGACGAACTCTCAGGGGTCGCGCTGGTGGCAGGTGGTGGCGTGGCGGATCTGATTCGGGTGACACGACGACAGGAGCCCGGCGCCTCGGTGGCCATCTTCATCACCGGATCCTCTGCGTCGACGGCACAGGTCCGGCGGGCAGGTGCCCTGTTCGACGTCGACACCCGCGTGATCGGTATCAGGGTGGAGGAGGGCAGTGCGCTGCTCGTCCGCACCGCCGCAAATGTGACCGTGGTGACGGTGGGACTTCTGTCCGACCTGCCACGCGGGATCCGACGGGCCATGGAATGAAAGCGCCAGCACGAGCGGTCGCGGCGTTGAGGGCCGGTGGTCGCCGGTTCACGGGCGCCGACATTGCGTGGCATCGCATCGGCGTTGACCTCGCAGCACTGCTGGTGTTGCTGGCGCTGATCGCAGTGGCATTCCTACCCGCCTTCGACACGGGGTGGGTGTTCGTCACGGTCTTGGGGGCCGGCGCGCTGGGAGTGGGCCTTGCCGTGGCCAGCGCTGTGTGGACGTGGAGTGCCGGCCGGGTGGCGCTGGCAGGTGTCGCCGCATGGTTCCTGCTGGGAACCCCCCTGGTGATGCCCTCGGCAGGCATCGGCGCAGTCATACCCACCTCCCGCAGTCTGAGTGGGCTGGCCACTGCGCCCGTCACGGCGTGGCGGGACATGCTGACGCTGGAGCCGCCCATCGGCGAGACGATGAACCTCCTGGCTGTCCCCGCGCTCGTGGCCCTGGGGGCAGCGCTGGCGGCCGCGCTGATCAGTCTGCGCGGCTCCCGTCCCACGTTGGCATGGGTGCCGTTGGCGCTCGGGTGGATGGTCGCCATCACGCTGGGGGCCGCCGTCGCGGTGTTCCCCATCGTGCAGGGAGTCGTCCTGGCCAGCGTCGTCTTGTTGTGGACCAGCCGCCGGCGGCTCGAGCACTCCTCCAAGGCGCTCGTTCGATCGACGGGTGCCGTCTGGGTGCGCAGCGCGCTGGGGCTGCTGACGTTGCTTGTCGCGGCCGCCGTCGCCGTGTCCCTGGCGCCCCTGGTGGCCCCGGCCACGCCGCGCACAACAGCGCGCCAAGCGGTGGAACCGCCTGTGGACGACGAGGAGTTCAGCTCGCCATTGCAGGCATTCCGTGCCAACGTCAGCACCGATGTGGACGCCCTGATCCTGACGGCGACGGGAGTCTCCGAGGGACAGGTCATCCGCGTTGCCACCCTGGACAAATTCGATGGCGTCAGCTTCAAGGTTGCCACCACCGACGACGAGGCGATCCAGAACCCCACCTTCAACCGCGTGGGGGAGCGCATCCGGGACGACACCGAGGGTGACGCGGGTGAGGTGGAGATCACCGTCCACGCACACCAGGGCGTCTGGGTCCCGACGGTGGGCCGCACCACACAGATCCGTTTCACCGGTGACAGGGACGTCGCGCTCACCGAGAGCTTCTACTACAACCACGACTCGGGTACGGCCATCACCCTGGCCGGGCTGGAAGAGGGGGACACCTACTCGTTGTCCACCCTGATCACCGAGCCCCCCAGCGAGGTCGCGATCACTGGTGCCCCGGCGGGGAGCCAGGTGATGCCGAGGGACACGGGGGTGCCCGATGAACTGCGCAGTCTGGCCCACGAGTGGACCGACGCAGAGAACTCCGCCGGGGCGAAGGCCCTGGCGCTGCGCGCCCAAATGCGCAACGGCTACTTCAGCCACGGCCAGAGCGATGAGACACCGTCGAAGTCCGGACACTCGGCCGCCCGCATGCTGGCTCTCCTGTCCAACCCCTCGGAAATGGTGGGTGACGGGGAGCAGTACGCGAGCGTCATGGTCCTGATGGCGAGGGAGCTGGGCATCCCGGCACGCGTCATCTACGGGTATCGGGCCAATGGGTCCGCCTCCGTGACGGGAGCCGACGTCGGCGCCTGGGCCGAGTTGTCGTTGGGGGAGCTCGGATGGGTGGTTTTCGATCCCACTCCCCCCGAGGAGCGGGTGCTGGAGGAGCCACCAGCGCCCATGCCTCCCACCCCGCAACCCCAAATCGTGAACCCGCCGCCCCCTGCGCAGAACCCGGAGAACCCGCCCTCGGACGACGATCTACCCATTGATCCCGGGGAGCCGCCGGAGCAGCCGAATCGCATCGACTGGGCCGTCATCGGTGCATGGCTGGTGTTCGGTGGCATCCCCCTGCTCTTCATCGTGGTGCCGCTGGTGCTGGTGGTGGGCCTCAAACTGCGACGCCGGGCGGGACGACGCAACGATCCGGACACCGGCAACAGGGTGGCTGGCGCCTGGTCCGAAGTGGTGGACCGTGCACGGGACCTGGGGCGATCCCCCTCACCGGCCGCGACCCGCTCGGAACAGGCGGAGCAGCTCGTGGAGGACTTCCCCGGCCTGCGCCCACGGACCGATCCCCATGCCATGTCCCGACAGGCGGACTGGCTGGTGTTCGCGCCGGAGGATCCCACCGTGGAGGTGGCGAAGAACTTCTGGGATGCCTCGCGGGAGGTGGAGCACGGTCTTCGTGGGTCGGTGGGCTGGCCGCGCTGGGTGCTTTCGCGTCTGTCCACGCGCTCTTTCAGGCGCGTGCGGTGAAGTGTGGAGTGCGGACGACTTCGGGGGTTGTGCCGGGTCCAGTCGCTAGGGTGAGGTTCTTGCATCAGCGCCAGCGCTGCGCAGTGAATTCAACCGGGGAGGGGGAGATCGCGTGAGCCGGTTCATCCCTCGTGGCGTGGCCGTGGGAGGTCTGGGGCGGCGTCTTCTTGCCGCGCTCATCGACGCGGCTCCCGCTGTACTCGTCGTGGTGGTGGCCACGGTCATCCTCTCCGGCCAGGAGCGCTCGGGCACCGTTTCCCTGGTGACAGTCATCATCTCGGCAGTGCTCGTGGGCGCCTACACCCTCTTCCAGTGGTGGGCGTATGCGGTGCGGGGCGCCGGTATTGGGGCACGCGTCGTGGGGCTCCGTCTCGTGGGAATCGGGGACGGGCAACCGATCGGCTGGTGGCGCTGGTTCGTCCGCCAGCTCGTCTTCTTCGCGCTCGTCGCCTCGATCCTCGGCGGCATCCTGCTCGTGGTGTTCCTGGTGATCCAGGAACGTCGGCAGGGCTGGCATGACATGGCCGCCCAGGCCATCGTCGTGCAGCCGAAGCCGGGCGAGCAGCGCCCCGCTGCCAACGGCCGCACGGCGCAGACGCCGAGCGTCGTGGGGCTCCCGCCACACCTTGCCAGCTCGTTCTCGCCGCAAGTGGGGAGCACGGACATGGGGAACCGGGGACGGGATGGGTCCACAGGTGCGGGTCCGGCCCCGGCATGGATGCCTCGGCTGGAGACCCAACCGCTCATCTCCTCGGGCCCCGGCAAGGACCCGTTCGCACGTTCAGCTCCCGCGCCATCGGAGGCACGGGGCGCGGATCTGCCGTCAACACTTCCTCCGGCACGTCCTGTCAACCAGGGCTGGATCCCCTTGCCCACGCCGTCGTCGATCATCGAGCCGTCGAAGGCCAAGCCCCGCGTGCGCCCACGCGATGTCGGTGGAGATGACGAAGACATGGACGGGACCCGCATCTCGGCGCCCGTCACTTCATCGGGACAGCGACGGGGCCACGAGGGATGGTACGTCCGCCTCGATGACGGGCGCGAGGTGGAGCTGTCGGTGACGGTGCTGCTCGGACGCAATCCCCACAAGTCGCAGGATGATGACGGCGTGCACCTCGTCCCGGCCGGCGGTGATGGACGAATGATCTCGCGCACGCACGTCCTCATCGGAACCGACGCGCGTGGCGTGTTCGTCGTGGACCGGGGATCCACCAACGGCACGGCCCTGGTCACGCGCGGCGGAGGGCTGGAACCCTGCCCAGCCGGCGTGCAGATCCGGGTGGGTGAAGGGACCCAGGTGTCCTACGGCAACAGGTGGTTCACGGTGCTGCGGCGGCCGGAGCGCGTCTAGGACATCCGTCCGGTCCGGTGGCTCAGACCTCGGTGCGATGGAAGTTCAGGTGCGATCGCGACGGCGTGGGCCCGCGCTGGCCCTGGTAGCGGGAGCCGTACTTCGCCGATCCATAGGGGTTCTCCGTGGGGGAACTGAGCTGGAAGAAGCACAGCTGACCAATCTTCATCCCCGGCCACAACATGATCGGGAGCGTGGCCATGTTGGAGAGCTCGAGAGTGACGTGTCCGCTGAACCCGGGGTCGATGAAACCGGCCGTGGAGTGCGTGAGCAAACCAAGACGCCCCAACGAGGACTTCCCCTCCAGACGCGCGGCCACACCATGCCCCAGGCTCACCAGCTCATGCGTCGACGCGAGGGCGAACTCGCCGGGGTGCAGGACGAAGGGCTCATCGGCGGGGGGCTCCACGAGGCGGGTGAGTTCGGGCTGATCGGCTGACGGATCAATGTGCGGGTAGCGGTGGTTCTCGAACACCCGAAAGAATTTGTCCAGCCGCACGTCGATGCTGGCGGGCTGCACCATGGAGGGGTCCCAGGGTTCCAACGTGATGGAGCCCTCATGGACCTGGGCAAGGATGTCGCGGTCACTCAGGAGCATGGGTGCGAGCCTAGCGTCTGGGAGTTCGTGATCACCCCGGGGCGTCGGCTATTTTGGTGGGCGGGGGTGGGAAATCATGATGACGTCAGGACTGCATGGATGGGTGGAACATGTGTTCCGCGAACCCCGCCGTTCGATGAAATCTGTTCCGGTGTCCGACGTCGATCCCCGCTACGCCGCGGCGGTTGTGGACCTTGCACTCAAGGCCGCAGAAATGGCCATCCAGACCGGAGCAGTGACCTCGGACGCCATTTCCTACGCACTGACCGTGACATCCGCGTATGAATTGACCGCGGATGTGGACGTCACCTGGACCTCCATCACCATCAGCTACCACCGCCGGGGCAGAGCGGAACCCATCACGGGGTTCCGCGGTGTCAGGCAGCGCACTCAGAACTACACCCAGCTGACGCAACTGCTGCGCCTCATCGACGACATCGGCAGCGGACAGCTGGAGCTGGATGTGGCGCGGGACAAGCTCGAAGCACTGCGCACGAATGCGCAGCCGTACCGGGCATGGGTTGTCACGCTCGGACAGGCCCTGACGGGGATCGGCGTGGCCGCCATCCTCGGCGGCAGGCCGTTCGAAATGGTCCTTGCCGGTGTCGGCAATGCCCTGATGTATCTGCTGCAGCTGGCGCTGTCACGGACGCGGCTCTCCGTATTCTTTACACAGGCTTTCGGGGCCGCGGTTCCCACCGCGCTGGCCGTGTGGATCATGCATGTCCGGGCGGGAGGTTCCAGTATCTTCTACAACGTCTCGCCCTCACTCGTCGTCGCGGCGGGGATCATCACCGCACTGGCTGGCATCGGCGTGGTCGGGGCAGCACGTGACGCGATGGACGGCAACCTCATCACCGCTGGAGCGCGCACCTTTGACGCTGTCCTGCAGACCGCTGGCATCATCGTGGGCGTCGTCATCACCCTGTGGCTTGGCATCGCGCTCGGGGTGGAGGGCTACATCGCCCCCACCGGGGGCTATGCGGCACCCTCTGCGCTGCAGGTGCTCTGGGCATCGCTGATCGCGGTGGGGCTGGCCTTCGGGTTCCAGCTGGGGCTGAGTGCCCTGCCATGGGTGGCCATCCTCGGGGCTGCGGGCTTCGCCACGTACCAATGGGCGCTCCCGCTGGTGGGCAACTGGCCGGCCGCTGCCGGTCTGGGCGCCCTGGTGGTGGGCTTCATGGCGCAGTTCATCGTGGGACGCTTCCGTATCCCGCTCATCGCGCTCGTGACCGCCGGCATCGTGACGCTCATGCCCGGCTCCGCGCTGTACCGAGGACTCTACGAACTGATGCAGGCAGTGGACGAGCCGATCAGCGTGCAGGCGCAGATCAACATTGGCAATGCGGTGATGGTGGCACTGGCGCTGGCTGCCGGCTCCACGTTCGGGGCCCAGATCGCGCGCCCCTTCGGCCTGCCGACGGCCAGACTCTTCCGCGTGGCCGAGTTGCGGGCCCTCGGCCGCAGTGGGCGGACAACCAGCAGTACCGAGGCGGTGCGATGATGCGCGGATCCGGCCACGGCGGCGCGCGCGTCATGGGAGGGATGTCGAGGGATCCATCGATCAAGAACCACGAGCTCCCCAAGGGGATCGTGCGCCGCGTGCTGGCGTACGGCGCACCCTTCAAGGGCCTCATCGCGGTGTTCCTCATCACCGTCGTCGTCGGCGCCTCGCTCGGCGTGGCGCCGGCGTTGCTCTTCAAACAAATCATCGACGACGGCGTGCTCGGCGGGGACGTCCCACTGATCATCACCCTGTCGTTGAT
>RCNJ01000521.1_pt1 | contig 13610 bp, 9 predicted proteins | sample 2041171 | NCBI WGS metagenome assembly RCNJ01 (sample SAMN09708213, study PRJNA481090) | feces metagenome | biome: feces | host: Pygoscelis adeliae | place: Antarctica: Rookery Lake | collected 2010-03-01 | reverse complement strand
CTGTAAAATCAGTACTGTCAGTACCTCTATCTATATTATTATTGTCTATAGAGGTACCTAGACTATCTAGTATAACTTGCTTCTCTTTATCATCTAACTTCTTGTTTTTAGATTTTTCAGAAATAGAGGTATCTGAGAAGTTAACTTTAGGAATTAAACTCTCTGACTGTAGTACTGATTTTACAGAATCAGTTATAAATTCATTTAATAACTTCCTACTAGTAAATCTAACTTCTGTTTTAGTAGGATGCACATTTACATCTATCTTTCTAGAATCTACATTTATAAATAACAAGAAAACCGGAAATCTCTTAGTAGTTATAAGTGTACTATAGGCTCTCTCTACAATTTTAGATATGTCATTATCTTTAATATATCTTCCATTTATAAATAGATATTGGGAGTTTCTACTAGATCTAGTATACCCAGGTCTTCCTATAAAACCATATAGCTCCATACCATCACAACTACTGCTTATATCAAATGTACCCTCTATAAAATCTTTACCTAACACACTATAAACAGTAGTCTTTAGATCGCCACGACCAGGTGTCTTTAATATAGATTTATTATCTTTTATATAGTTAAATGAAATACCTGGGTTACTAATAGCTAGTCTATATACTATGTCCCCTATATGTGTAGACTCTGTACTATTAGTTTTAAGGAACTTTTGTCTAACTGGAGTATTGTAGAATAAGTTCTTTACTATTATAGTAGTACCATCTGGACAGCCTACTTCAGTTTGTGATCTTAAGATTCCACCATTTATATTAGTTTTAATACCACTTTCATCTTCTGCAGTCTTCGTTATAAGCTCAATCTGTGACACAGCAGAGATACTAGCTAATGCTTCTCCTCTAAACCCTAAAGTCTCTACACAACTTAGGTCTTCTGCCTTAGATATCTTACTAGTTGAGTGTCTTAAGAAAGCTAATTCTATATCATCTCTATTTATACCTATTCCATTATCAGTAACTCTAATAGAAGACTTACCTCCATCCTCTATCTCTATGGTTATTGAAGTAGAGTTTGCATCTATTGAGTTTTCTAATAGCTCTTTAATTACAGAAGAAGGTCTTTCTACAACCTCTCCTGCTGCTATCTTATTTATAGTATTATCATCTAAAAGCTTTATACTTCTATTCATAATAATTTCAGTCCTAATCTTTATTTATATTTTGTACTTTATTCCACATTTTATATAATGTGTTCATAGCATCTAGAGGAGTTAAGTTAATCATATCTAATGATTTAATCTCATCTACTAATTTTTCATATCTGTTTTCAGATGCCAATAGTTCTAAAGGTGTTTCTTTAACTACGTCACTCTCACCAACCTCAACAGGTTTAGGCTCTTTATGTTCAATATATTCGAGTTCTTTAACTTCTTTAATACTTTCAACTTCGTTAGCAATGTCATTGTTGCTATCTATGCTTATACTTTTACTATCTTTATATTTATCTTCCTCATCTACTGTAACTGCATCATCCATAAATTTAATGTTTTTAATATTATTGTTTATATCATTTTCCTCTAAGCTTTTTAATATCTCACAGGCTCTATCTATAACTTCTTTTCTAACACCTGCAAGCTTAGCTACCTCTATACCATAACTTCTATCAGCTTCACCACGTACTATAGTTCTTAAGAACGTTATGTTGCCATGTTCATTTTCCTTAACAGCTATTTTATAGTTCTTAACACCATCTAACTTACTTTCAAGTTCTGTTAGCTCATGATAGTGAGTTGCAAAAAGTGTCTTAGCACCAACCTTGTTTTTATCACTTATATACTCGGTTACTGACCAAGCTATACTAAGTCCATCGTAAGTACTAGTACCTCTACCTATCTCATCAAGTATTATTAAACTATCCTTGGTTGCATTGTTTAATATGTTAGCTACTTCATTCATCTCAACCATAAAAGTACTTTGTCCTTGAGATAGATCATCTGTAGCTCCTATTCTAGTAAATATTCTATCTACTATAGATATCTCAGCACTTTCAGCAGGTACGAAACAACCTATCTGACTCATAAGAGTTATTAAAGCTACTTGTCTCATATAAGTAGATTTACCAGACATATTAGGTCCTGTTATTATAGCTAATCTGTTTTCATCTTTATCTAACAATGTATTATTAGGAACAAACTGCTCATTTTCAAGTACTTCCTCTACTACTGGGTGTCTACCACCTTTAATATCTATAAAACCTTCTGTATTTATATTAGGTTTTATATAATTGTTTTCAAAAGATACTTGAGATAGTGAATTTAAAACATCTATATTAGATACAAGCTTACTTGTAGTTTGTATTCTTTCTATTTCGCCTTTTATCTCTTCTCTCACCTCTATAAAAATATCATATTCTAAGCCTATCATTTTATCTTCCGAGCCTAGGATTTTATCTTCCATAACTTTAAGTTCATCTGTTATATACCTCTCTGCATTTACAAGTGTTTGTTTTCTTTCAAAATAATCTGGAACTAAACTGATATTACCTTTAGAAACCTCTAAGAAGTAACCAAATACCTTGTTATATTTTACTTTAAGGTTCTTAATTCCAGTTTTTCTTCTTTCTTGTTCCTCTAAATCTGAAAGCCATTCTTTACCTTTTATAGAGGCTTCCTTTAGTTCACCTAGTTCTTCGTTGTAATTAGCTTTTATAAGGTTACCTTCTTTTATGTTTATAGGTGGTTCATCTACTATAGACTTATCTATAAGTTTAAATATATCTTTAAGTGGATCTAATTTATCTCCAAAACCAGATAGATCACTATTGTTAGTTTTCATTAATAGTCTCTTTAAGTCTGGTAATCTACTTATAGATTGTTTAAGTGAGATTAAGTCACGTCCATTACAACTACCAAAGGTTACCTTACTTATTAATCTATCTATATCATTAATTCCTTTTAATATATCTTTTATATCATTTAGCATAACTATATCTTTTACGAAATAATCTATTATATTAAGTCTAGCTTCAATATCTTCTTTTTCGATTAGAGGCTCTTGTATCCATCTTCTAAGAAGTCTTGCTCCCATAGAGGTAGATGTCTTATCTAGTATGTTTAAAAGTGTACCTTTCTTACTCTGGCCTCTAATAGTCTCTACTAACTCAAGGTTTCTTCTAGTACTTATATCTAATACCATATAACTCTCTAATGAGTATACATTTACACTGTTTATATGATTTAGAGCTATTTTTTGAGTTTCATTTAAATACTCTAAAAGTGCTCCAGTAGATATAGTAGAATGTTTCTTATCTACAAGGTCTAATCCTTCTAGATTTAAAACTTCAAATTGTTCTTTAATATTATCCTCAGCTAGTGAATATTCAAAAGTCCAATCTGGATATGGATTGATTAATATATTAAATTTCTTCTTTATATCATCTACTACGTCTAGATAGTTCATAAGATCATCATTCACTATTAGCTCTGTAGGTTTAACCTTAGCAATCTCATCTATCAATATAGTAGATAATGGTTTTTTACTTTGAACTACCTCTGTTGTGTATAGCTCTCCTGTAGATATATCAACATAGGAGAAACCTAGTCCATTGTTTTTAGTATCTAGATAAGCACAACATAGATAGTTGTTACTCTTATCATCTAATGCATGGTTATCTATTATAGTACCTGGCGTAACTACCCTTACTACTTCTCTTTTTACTATTCCAACAGCATCCGCTGGATCCTCTACTTGTTCACATATAGCTACCTTATATCCTTTTTCTACAAGCTTTGCAATATAAGCAGCTGATGAGTGATGAGGAACACCACACATTGGGGTTTTACTGTCTTTTCCACCTCTACTAGTCAAAGTGATTTCAAGTTCTTTTGATGCAAGTACAGCATCTTCAAAAAACATTTCATAGAAATCACCTAATCTAAAGAATAGTATACAATCATCATATTCTTCTTTCATTTCAAAGTACTGTTTCATCATTGGCGTTGTTTTCGGCAAAATAGTACCTCCACTCTAATTATTTACTACAGCCACTCGAACATCCACTGCATTCGCTACAATCTTTTTTATCCGAGCCCGTCTCTATTATAAGTCTTGATTGACCATCTGTTATATAGGTTATTAAGTTATTTATACTTTTAAAAACCTCATCATACTTATCTTTAGCATCTGTATACGTTACCATACTTTTATTTTGATTTATTTTTTCTTGTAATTCATTTATATTTTCACGGTTTCTATTTATTTCATTCTCAGTATCGTCATTGTTCTTAGAACTGTTATATTTTTCTTTCATATTTTCTAATTGTTTTAAAAGTTCTGTAAGTTCGGGATCGTTATAATAGTCTTCTTCTGCTTTTAATAAATCCTTGTATTCTACTGATTGGGTGATAGAATAACCTAGATTTCTAGCATTATCTAAAACATCTGAATTATTTTTCATCTATTATATGTCCTTGTAAAGACCAATTATTTGCTTGATCTATCCTAACATCCACAAGAGTACCAATCAAATCTTCTGTACCCTTAAAGTGTACAGGCTTACTTGCTTCATTACGTCCTGTTAACATACCTTCACCGCTTTTATTAACTTCCTCTATAAGAACTCTTTGTATAGTGCCTTCTAATGCTATATTGCTCTCTAGTACTATAGGATTAAGTGTATCTAACAGTCTTTCGAATCTTTCATGTTTAATCTTTTCATCTATTTGGTTCTCCATCTTGGCTGCAGGAGTACCTTCTCTTATAGAATATATAAATGTAAAAGCTGAATCGAATTTAACTTCTTTTATTAAATCTAGTGTATCTTCAGAGTCTTGCTCTGTCTCACCAGGGAATCCTACTATGATATCAGTTGATATTGCTATATTAGGAATTTCATTTCTAAGTTTATTTACAACTTTAAGATAATCTTCTCTAGTATATTTTCTATTCATAGCTTTTAATACATCATTGCTTCCTGACTGTATAGGTAAGTGAACATGATTACATACTTTATCACAATCTCTAATAGCATATATTAATTCATCTGATAAGTCTTTTGGGTGTGATGTCATAAATCTTATTCTTTCAATACCCTCTACTTCATTAGCTTTTCTTAAGAGCTGTGCAAAAGTAATTTCCTCATCTAGAGTTTTACCATATGAGTTAACATTCTGCCCTAGTAGAGTAATCTCTTTGCATCCACCTTTGCTCAGTTCAGTTATCTCTTCTATTATATCTAGAGGCTCTCTGCTTTTCTCTCTACCTCTAGTATAAGGAACTACACAATAGGTACAGAAGTTATTGCATCCGTAAGTTATATTTATAAGTCCTTTGTAGTCATGAGTTCTCTCTGATGGGAGTCCCTCTATTATTTGTTTGTTGTCATCCCAAACCTCTACCATAGTTTTAGATGTCTTTTTACTGTCAGATATCAATTTAGGAAGGTTATATATATTGTGAGTACCAAATATTATATCTACATGATTATATTTTTCCTTTATAATATTTCTATTCTCTTCCTTTTGCATCATACATCCACAGATTCCTATTATAAGGTCTGGATTCTTTCTCTTTAAATGAACCAACTCTCCTATATGTCCATAAACCTTAAGTTCTGCATTCTCTCTAATTAAACATGTGTTAAATATTATTACATCTGCTTCTTTTCTATTTTCAACTGGAACATACCCAAGCTTTCCTAGTATTCCAGATATAGTCTCTGTATCTCTTTCGTTTGCCTGACAACCAAATGTTGTTGAATAATATGTTCTTCTTTGACCTGTCAGTAGAAAATGTTGTTCATTTTCGCATCTTATTTCTTCTATATATGTTTCTTGATCTAAAACTTCTTGTTTTGCCATGATATATTACCTCCTCGTTCTATCTTTCTTATCATCTATAATTATAACAAAAAAAACTAGAAATTAATCTAGTCTTTTATGATATATTCTAATTATAACACTAATTATCTATTTTATGAATTTATAAAAATGGATTATAAACATTTGCTTGTGGTGTAGTGTTTTTATATTTTTCTAAAAAATCACTTAATACACTTGAAAATTTACTCATAGCATAATCTATTTCATCTAAAGTAAGTGAAGCTATACTTAGTCTGAAACTTTCATTATCTGACTTATCTATGTTAAACACAGCACCCGGTGATATAGAGATGTTTTCTTCTAGACATTCTCTATAGAGTTGATTTGAAGAATATCCATCTGGAAGTGTAAACCAAAAGTTTAAGCCTCCCTCAGGGAGTATATAGTCTATTTCTAGAGGTACATACTTCTTTATGCATCTAACCATCTCATTAAATCTATTGATATATATATCACTAATATGTTTAAGGTTTTTATCAAAGCTACCATTAGTTAAGTAAACTTCAAAAGCTCTCTGTATAATACCAGATGTTGATATGTCACTAATATGCTTAGCTGATAGTACATCACTATATAATATCTTAGGGATAACTATAAAAGCTAAACGTAGTCCTGGCATAGATACCTTAGAAAAACTTTTTATATAAATCACTCTATCGTTTTTATCTAAAGTTTTAAGAGTAATATTGTCTCTGTCATTAAAACTTATATCACTTAGATAATCATCTTCTATTATATAAAACTCATGCTTTTCAGCTAATTCTAGTAGTCTTTGTTTTTTATTAAGTGAATAACTATATCCTGTAGGATTTTGAAAGTTAGGCATTACATATATGAACTTAGGCTTAAAACTCCTAAGTTTATTTTCAAGATCTGAAATGTCTATACCATCACTTTCCATATCTATAGAAATAGTTCTAGCAGATCTAGATTTAAAAACTGCCAATGCTCCCGAATATGTTGGATTTTCTGTAAATACAATATCTCCATAATCAATAAGTGCTTTAGATAGTATATCTATACCTTGCTGTGCACCTGATATGATTTGAATATTGTCTTCAGATGTATTAATTCCACTAGCTTCACTTAGATAGTTTTTTATAGATTTTCTTAGAGGATAATATCCTTGACTCTGTTGATATGAAAAAGCCATACCTTTATCTCTATCTAGGACCTTATTGATCGCAAGCTTTATATCCTCTATAGGAAACAAATCTTCTGGTGGTGCTGTAATAGCGAAGTTAATCATATCATTATCTTTATCTCTAAAAGACTCCTCTTCACTATTAAATTCTAGATTATTATTACTATGAACATCTTTAGCAAACGTTCCACTACCTACCTTCTTATACACATAACCTTGTTCTTCAAGAAGGTTATAAGCATTAACTATGGTAACATTATTTACACCTAGTTGTTTAGCTAAACTTCTTATGGTAGGTAGTTTAGAATTAGCTTCTATATCTTCATCATAAATCATTTTTTTTACGTCTTTAAAAAGTTGGACATATAAATATTCACTTATTTCTTTATCAAGTATTATATCTTCTATTTTTTTCATATATATCTCTCCTGTATACTCATTTTTTATATACATTATTAGTTTGAGAGACTAGTCTAAGTTTAATTCGTTTTCTAACACCCCAGATAAAAGATCTATACAGCTCTTAACGTCCTTTTTATAGATTACTTCATTAGGGCTGTGTACGTATCTGGTAGGAACAGAGATTACACCTGATAATACTCCTGATCTACTTAAGTGTATTGCACCTGAGTCAGTTCCACCGAATTCTAATACTTCTATTTGATAGTCTATATTTTTCTCTTTTGCTGTATCTATCATTAAATTCTTAACTTTAGGGTTCACTACTATACTATTATCTCTTGCTTTTATAGAAGCACCCTTGCCAAGTCCTATAGCAAATCTGTTAGCTCCAGGAGTATCTCCACTGCCTGTTATGTCAAGAGCTATACCTAAGTCAGGATCGATACTGTATGCTGCTGTTTTAGCACCTCTAAGTCCTAACTCTTCTTGTACAGTAAATACATAGTATATGTCTTTATCAGTCTCTGCTAAGTTTTTTATAGTCTCTATTGCTATATAACAACCTATTCTATTATCAAGTGCTCCTGATATTACTTGCTTGTCACTCTCTACATACTCGCTATAGTAAACACAAGAGTCTCCAATATTTATCTTTTCCATAGCTTCTTCCTTAGTATCTGCACCGATATCAATATACATGTCTTTTAATTTGATCTTAGAAAGTTTTTTCTTCTCTTCAGCATAGATAACACCTACTGTTCCATCTTCAAATATAACCTTTTGACCATATGACATTAGAGGCGAGATTCCACCTATGTTTGTAAATCTTAAGAATCCTTCTTTTTCTATATCAGTAACCATAAGTCCTATCTGGTCCATGTGAGCTGCTATCATAACCTTTTTACCTGTTCCTTTTTTTCTACAGATAAGGTTTCCAAGATTATCTACATTAACTTCATCAACATAGTCCTCTACTTCTGATTTTATAATATCTCTTATTCTATCTTCACTACCTGATGGTGAATAAGTAGTTAAAAGTTGTTTTAATAGTTCACTGTTTACGTTCATATTAGTTACCTCCTAAGTTATTAAGTAATGCTTCTAAAAGAATACTTGTGTTTTTAAGGTCTTCTTTACTTATTACAGTTACTGGCGATTTTCTATACTTACATGGTATAGATATCTTTATAGCTTGAGATCCTTTACCAGATGTTTGTATTTTGTGAGCATCTGATCTACAATCATCAAATCCAGATAACTGATATGGTATATCCTTATCATCTGCAACACCTATTACTCGTTTAGTTAATTCATTATTAAAGTAAGCACCTTGTTCCATTAAAGACAATATAGGTCCATTACCTAGTTTGTTTTCAAGAAGAGAACTGTCTAAGACAATAGTTATATCTGGATTTACACTATAGCTAGCTGGATATCCACCATATATTCCTATTTCTTTCATTACTGAAAATACAGCATAGAAAGACATATCATTATCTTTCTTTAGTAAATCCATTAATATATTACATCCTGCTCTATTATCTAGTGCTTTACCTTTAATTAAATTATCTCCGAATTCTACAAAGTCACTTTTAAAAGATACATAATCACCTATACTAACTAACTTCTCAGTTGCTTCTTTACTAGAGGTACCTATGTCTATATATAGCTCACTATATTCTAGAGGCTTTTTACGTTCACTACTCTTTTGTAAGTGTATAGGCTTAGCTCCAATTACACCTTCTATGTTTTTCTCTCCTACTATTACAGGTTTAGACATAAGTATTCTACCGTCAACGTCTCCAACCAATGTAAATCCTAATAAACCTTCTGAGTTTATACTATTTACCAGTAATCCTACTTCATCCATATGAGCCGAAACCATAATTTTTGGCTCTTCTATTTTACCTTTTTTATATGCAATGATATTACCTATCTTATCTATCTTTACATCATCTACATGAGGTTTTATTTGTTCCATTATGAATTTTCTAATTTCATTTTCATTTCCTGAAACACTGTTTAATTCAGTTAATTCTCTTAAAGACATAATATCCCCTCCAGATTATCTTTTGAAATACTAGATATAAATCTTGCTAATAATTTAGCAGAAGTCTTTACATCTCTTAAGTTGATAACCTCAGTAGAGGTATGCATGTACTTTAGAGGAATAGATATAAGTGCTGTAGGTATTCCTTCTCTAGTTATTTGTATTGCACGTGCATCTGTTCCTGTTGGACCTGGGTCAACTTCAATTTGGTAAGGTATGTTATATTCATTAGCCACTGATATCATTTGTTTACGAACCTTTGGATGCATGTTACCACCTATAGTAAGTCCTGAACCTTTACCAACATCTAACGATCTATCTTTTGATAGTTCTGGAGTACGACCAAAAGTAACATCTATAGCAATTCCTATATCAGGATTTATATCATAACTGCTTGTAGCTGCTCCTCTAGTACCTACTTCTTCTTGAACAGTCCCTACAAAGTATACATCTGCTTCATGTTTCAGTTTAGTAAGTTCTTTAGCACATTCATGCATAACAGCTACTCCTGCTCTGTCATCCAATGCTTTTCCGCTTACACTTTCATCTTCAAGTGACATAAGTTCTCTTTTTATAGTTACAACGTCACCTATATTTACTAATTCTTTAATCTCTCCACTATTATATCCTGTATCAATTTTCAAATCGTTAATACCTAACGCTTTACTTGTTTCTATTTTCTTTAAATCATCTTTTTCTGGAACTATAATACCAAAGATATCTTCTGTACCATGTATATTAACTTCTTGATAAAGAAGTACTCTAGGGTCAAATCCACCTATTGTAGTGAAGTATAAGTACCCGTCATCATCTATATCCTTAATCATAAGACCTATTTCATCTATATGAGCTGCTAACATTATTTTTATATCATCTATGTTTTCTGATCCTTTTTTCACACATACAGTATTATAAATACTATCGTTATAAACTTCTTCACAATATGGCTCAAAGTATTTTTTTACTAACTCAGATATGTTCTCTTCATATCCTGACACACCACAGCTATTGCTTATTTCTTCTAAGAAAACTTTTAATTCACTCATGTTGTCCTCCTCTTATGTATTAATGTATTAATTAATTTAAGAGACCAATGAAAATTGGTCTCTTAGATTAATTACTTATCTTTATTTGTTTTGTTTATTTGAATATGTCTCCTAATCTGTCTCCTATTGTAGGACCTTCATCATCGTCATTACTGCTACTATATTTTTTGATTGCTTCATTTTGTACAGGATCTGCTTCTTTTATGCTTAATCCCATTTTTCTTTCATCAGCATCTATATTTAATATTTTAACTTTCACAGTTTCTCCTACTTTTAAAACTTCTCCTGGTTCTTCTATATGAACATCTGATATTTCAGATATGTGAACTAAACCATCAATTCCTGGTTCTAATTCAACAAAAGCTCCAAAATCAAGAATTCTAACAATTTTTCCTTCTACTATAGATTGTTCTTTATAGTTTTCTTCTACTTCATCCCAAGGATGAGGTGTTAATTGCTTAACTCCTAATGATACTCTTTCTTTTTCTTCATCTAAGTTTAGTATTAGAACTTCTATTTCATCTCCAACATTTAATACTTCTGAAGGATTCTCAACACGCGACCAAGATAATTCTGAAATGTGAGCTAAACCATCAATTCCACCAATATCTATAAAAGCTCCGAAGTTAGTAAGTCTTTTAACTTCTCCTTTTATCTTTTGGCCTTTCTTAATGTTAGACCATACTTTTTCTTTGTTACTAGCGTCTTCTTTCGCTTCTACTTCTTTTCTAGATAAAACTATATTATTTTTAGATTTATCAAACTCTATAATTTTTGAATCTAATGTTTCTCCTACTAAAGTCTCTAAATCTTTTATGAAGCTATTAGAAACTTGAGATGCAGGTATAAATCCTCTAATTCCATTAAGGTTTACTGTAACTCCACCTTTTACAACTCCATTAACTTTAGCTGATACTACTTCACCGTTTTCATATGAAGTTTCTAAGTCGTTTAATGTTTTTTCATTGTCTACTTGCTTCTTAGAAAGAACAACGTTTCCTTCTCCATCATTTGTATCAAGAACTAAAACATCAATCTTATCTCCTACTGATACAATATCTTTAGTATCTGCTTCTGTATCACTTGATAGTTCTTCTTTTGATATAATTCCATCTGCTTTGTAGTTTACATTAACTACTACTTCTTCTTCACCTACTGTAATTACTTCACCTTCTACTATGTCACCTTTGTCTAATGATACCATTCCGTCTTCTAATAATTCTTCCATTTTGTTAATTACCTCCTCGATTATCCATGTAGGAGTAGATGCACCCGCGGTGATCCCTACTGTTTCATAATCCTTGAAATCATCCATAGGTAATTCATCTACAGTCTCTACATGGTATACGTTACCACAATATTTTTTACTTATTTCCACTAACTTCTGAGTGTTAGAACTATGGTAGCCACCTATTACTATCATAGCATCAGCTTTCTTAGCTACTTCTTCGCAAGAGTTTTGTCTTACTTTGGTGGCGTTACAAATAGTATTACATATTTCAGTGTTAGTTGATTTATTATCAATTAATTTAGATAAATTATTGAATTTCTCACTAGTCATAGTTGTTTGTGCAACTACGCAAACATTTTCAAGCTCTGGCATAGCTTCTACATCTTCTTCATTATTGATAATGTAAGCACTATCGCCACACCATCCATTTATACCTATTACTTCTGGATGATTTGGATCTCCAATTATAACTACATTTATACTTCTATCATAGCAGTCTCTTGCCTTCTTTTGTATTTTTCTAACAAAAGGACAAGTACAATCAATTAGTTCTATATCTTTATCCTCTGCAATTTTATATACGTCTAGAGGTACACCATGAGATCGTATTATAATCTTACCATAGTTTATGTCATCTACATTATCTATAACGCTAAGACCTAATTCTTCAAGTCTTTCTATAGCTTGATTATTGTGTATTAGAGGTCCAAGTGAATAAATGTCTTCCTTATACTCATCTAATACATTCATTGTAGTATTTATGGCTTCTTTAACACCAAAACAGAATCCAGAGTTTTTTGCAACAATAATTTCCAAGTTATATCACCTTAACCTTTAAATTCTTTATTATGTTGATCTAAGTTTATATATTTCTTTTAATACTTGCTTACTTAAATCTTTATATTCTTCTGATGATACTTTTCTATCAAAATATTTATCTAAATATATAGGTTTACCTATATTTATTTTTATCTCTTTGAATATTTCATATTGAGTATCAATATATATTGGTACCACTGGCGATTTACCTTTTATAGAAATCATAGCTATCCCAGGTTTTACATCTTCATTGCTTATATCTGTAACTCTTGTCCCCTGAGGAAACATAGCAAATACTTTATCATTTCTGAGTATTTTTATTGCATTTTTTATAGCACTAAGCCCTGTAGTTTCTCTATCAACAGGAAAAGCTCCTAATTTTTTTATGAAAAAGCTAAGTAATTTATTATCAAACAACTCTTTCTTAGCCATATAATTAAGATTTCTAGGAATCATAGCTGCTAAAAGTACAGGATCTGTAACTCCTATATGATTAGAACAAATTACAAGCCTTCCATCTTTTGGTATGTTTTCCAAGCCATTTACGCTAACTTTATAAAATATTTTAAATAAAAGACCACTTGATTTAGAAAAAACATTATAAAAAATCATATTATTTTACCATTTCTAAATTAATGATTTTTAATGTTCTTTCAACTGTTTCATTTACATCTTCATCAGTTGTATTTATCACAATAGCATCCTCACATTGTACAAGTGGAGAAACTTTTCTTGTGCTATCTATTTTATCTCTTGTTTCAATTTCATCTTTTATTGAATCTAAAGATACTGTATTATCACTAGACTTAAGATCTTGATATCTTCTAAAGGCTCTTTCTTCTACAGAAGCTGTTAAAAAAAACTTATACTTTGCATCTGTTAAAACTGTTGAGCCTATATCTCTACCATCCATTACTATAGATTTGTTTTTAGCCATATTTCTTTGAAGTTCAACTAATTTTTCTCTAACTTCTTTTATCTTAGCTACTTCTGAAACATTATTGCTAATATTATTATCTCTTATTTCTTCATCTACGATGTTTCCATCTAAATATATATTATTATCTTTAAAATCTATA
>RCNJ01001147.1_pt1 | contig 13613 bp, 13 predicted proteins | sample 2041171 | NCBI WGS metagenome assembly RCNJ01 (sample SAMN09708213, study PRJNA481090) | feces metagenome | biome: feces | host: Pygoscelis adeliae | place: Antarctica: Rookery Lake | collected 2010-03-01 | reverse complement strand
TTCAGGCGCTTGGGAGTGCCTGCCACGATTGCACGAACGCGCTGGATGTTTGGGTTCCAGCGGCGCTTGGTACGCACGTGCGAGTGCGAAATGGAGTGTCCGAAACTCGGACCCTTGGCGCATACTTCGCAGTTGGCGGCCACTGTCTCTCCTGATGTTCTTGCACGCCGCGAGAATCGCGACGAAAACTGGTGTGTGGGCAACGGGATGAAATCCCGCAAGTGCCCACGGTAAACCGGGGCAACCTGGTTAGAGTACCTGATGAGTTGGGCTTGGCTCAAGTTCCGCTGCCGACATCAGGTGTGGGCAATGCAGTGTGGGCAGCGTACGTCAGTACGATGGCCGCTAAGAAGAGTCCACTATGGAGGAGAGCGCACGTTGAGAGCCATGGATCTGCTGAGCGGCAGCCAGGTGGCCCAATGGGCGGATACTGCGCTGTTGACCCTTCAAGAGGCGCAGCTGAGACTGAATGCGGCAAATGTTTTCCCGGTTGCGGATTCCGATACCGGAACAAATTTGGTGTTGACCCTGCAGCAGGGACAGCACCAAGTGGCTGCCCTCGGACCTGAGGCCAGCGGTGCTGAGGCAATGCAGGCCTTTGCATTGGGAGCGCTGATGGGCGCCCGGGGTAACTCCGGCATCATCATCAGCGAGTACCTACGGGGGTTCAGCGTGCAACTGCGTGCCGGGCAAGACTTGGTTCAATGCTTAACCGGGGCAGCGCAGTCCGCTTTTTCTGCAGTGGCAGATCCGGTTAGCGGCACCATGCTGACAGCAGCGCAGGAGGCCGCAACAGCCGCACAGCGGGCGCAACAGGAGCAGGCCTCGGGGGCTGACGCGGTGCCGGGGTTGGGAACGGCTGAACACAGCAACAGCACGGCAAAGCCGATCATGCTCGCTGCCTGCGCCGGCGCCCGAAGCGCACTGGCACGCAGCCCGGAGCAACTCGATGTGCTGCAAAAGCAAGGCGTGCTTGACGCTGGGGCGTATGGCCTCACCATGGTCGTTGATGCCTTGGCGCGCGTGCTGATTGATAGCGCTGCGTTGACTATCGACCCGGGCGCGGCCGACCTACCGGAACTGCCTGACCTGACCTTTGATCCTGGGACGGAGCACCACTCCGAGCCAGCAGTTGAGCAACCAGAGGGCGCCAGCGCCTGTGGGCATTCTCATGGTGATGGTGAATTCGAGGTGATGTTCCTCGTGGAGCACCATCAGGATCCGAAGGCGGGCCTACTGGAGCGTTTGCAACGTATTGGCTACTCCGTGGTGGTGGTGGGCGGCGACGGCGTGTGGCAGGTGCACGTGCACACTGACGATCCCGCGGCGGCCCTTGCCTGCGTTGAAGATGGTCAGGCACGGCAGATTTGTATTCGACACCTCAATGACCGCTCGGATGAGGCTCCAGTGTTGCGGGCGCCGGGCATTGTGGCTGCGGTGTCGAGCCCCGGTTTGATTCCGGATATGGCGCGGGCCGGAGCCGTAGTGCTGATGCGCGGTGCTGCAGGTTGGCGCACAGGCGAGGTAGCGCGCGCCGTCGTCGACGCCGGAACGGATCGGGTTGTGGTGTTGACGCGCGAAGCCGACGTCGATGCCGTACAAGGACTGACTGACAGTGCGGCTACCTCTGGCATCAGTATTGATGTGGTGATGGCACCAACTGATCTGCATGCGGTGGTGGCGCTCACCGCAGCGGCGGAACTCCTGGACGCTGTGCCGAGTTCTGCTGGTATTCCAGCGCGTGCCGGACGCAAACTGGTGTCAGCCATGGCACAGGCCATTTCCCGGCTAGGGGAGACCCTCTCGCTCGACTTAGCAGCGGATGCGCTGCCAGCCGACTTGCAGCAGCAACTGGGCGCACTCACCACTGATGGTGGGCTCGGCTTGACCATGGTGCTGTACGGAACCGCTGTTCCAGCCGATGCTCTGCAGCACATGAGTGCGATGCTCACCGCGGAACCCGCCAAAAGTGAACTGGTGCTGCTGCCGTCTGGTGTCGCGGATGCTCGCGCGCAGATTGGCACGCTGTAGATGAGTGCCGTTGCCTCCGATCCGCAACCGCAGCGAATGCTGGAACCGTTGGGTCGCGTGCTGGGCACCCGCACCGCTAATGCCCTAGCCAAACTTGACTTGAGCACAACTGGCGACCTGCTGCGGCACTATCCACGCCGCTACGCCGAACCTGGGCAACTCACCGACATGTCACATCTTTTTGTGGGCGAACACGTCACGGTGATGGCCGAGATTGAACGTGCCACAGTGCGGCGCATGCATTCCCGCGGCGGTGCCATGCTGCAGGCGACTGTCACTGACGGCACGAGAAGTCTGAGCCTGACCTTCTTCGCTAAAGGTCCGGGGGCGCTGCGGGTGCATGAAAGCCGGCTAGTGCCAGGCCGAGTCGGGTTGTTCACCGGGACAGTCGGGGAGTATCGCGGAACCCGGCAGCTGACGCACCCGGATTACGTAATCGTGGGGCAAAGCGATGAGGTCGGTGACGAAGCAGCTGCTCTGGTTGAGGTGTCACGTCCTGTTCCGGTGTACCCGGCGGGCGCCGCAATTGCGACGTGGCGCATTCAGCGCGCGGTGCGCACGGTGCTGGACCCGCTCACTGACTCCGATCTGCCCGATCCCATTCCTGCTGACTTACGCGCCAAGCACGGGTACGGCACGCTGCTGGAGTCCTTGCATGATGTGCACGCACCTTTCGCCCTGGACCAGGCCCACCGCGGGTTAGCGCGGTTGCGGTATGAAGAAGCGTTGGTGCTGCAAACGGAGTTGGCACGTCGCCGCGCGCAGGCGGCAGCGCTGGACGCCGTCGCCCGACCCGCGCGTGCATCGGACGACGCACGTCCGTCATTGCTGCACGAGTTCGACGCCGCGTTGCCGTTCACGCTGACCGCCGGTCAGCGTGAAGTGGGGGAACAAATTGCGGAAGACCTGGCCCGGCCACACCCCATGCAGCGACTGCTGCAAGGCGACGTCGGCTCGGGCAAGACGGTGGTGGCCTTGCGCGCCATGCTGCAAGTTGTTGACGCCGGTGGCCAAGCCGCTTTATTGGCTCCCACGGAGGTTCTTGCTGCCCAGCACGCCCGCACCTTGCGCGCGCTTATGGGGGATCTCGCCGCTGGCGGTTTCTTGGGCGGTGCGGCGCACGGGACTCGGATTGCGTTGCTCACTGGGTCGCTTGCTACTGCGCCACGCCGGCAAGCGTTGGCAGATGCCGCCAGTGGGGCAGCGGGCATTGTGGTGGGCACACACGCCTTGTTGGGAGACAAGGTGCAGTTTGCCGAGTTGGGCTTGGTAGTGGTTGATGAACAGCACCGGTTCGGAGTAGAGCAGCGCGACACACTGCGCACCCGGGCGGAGGTCAGCCCACACCTATTGGTGATGACCGCGACACCGATTCCGCGCACGGTGGCCATGACCGTTTTTGGGGACTTAGAAACCTCGGTGCTCTCGGAATTGCCCGCGGGGCGGGCCCCGATCACCACCCATGTGGTGCCGGCCGAGAAGCCACGCTGGGTGGAGCGCACCTGGGAATTGGTGCGTGAAGAGGTGGATCGCGGCAACCGCGTGTATGTGGTGTGCCCGCGCATTGACGCCGACGACGCCACCCGGCAGCCGGCGCAAAAGGGTTCTCCCGACGACGCTTCTTCCGACGGGGCTTCTTTGGCTGACGCGTCTCAAATCGACGTGCTTTCTGACGACGGTTTCAACCTTGACCTTGGCGATGCCGAGGGCGCCGCCCCAAACCGGCCACCACTGCGCGCCGTCACTGAAGTTTTTGACGAACTCCAGTCCCTGCCAATTCTTGCGGGGGTGTCTAAAGCGATGCTGTACGGACGGATGGCACCGGCGGACAAAGACCAAGTGATGGCGAACTTCGCCGCCGGCAGCACCGCACTGTTGGTGTCCACCACGGTTATCGAAGTGGGAGTGGACGTCCCGGAGGCCACCGTGATGGTGATTCTTGACGCCGACCGCTTCGGCATTTCGCAACTGCACCAGTTACGCGGCCGGGTGGGGCGCAGTGCCCGTCCAAGCCTGTGCATGCTGATTTCCTCAGCCGACCCAGACTCCCCAGCAGGGGAACGCCTACAAAAGCTCGCGGAAACCAGCGACGGCTTTGAACTGGCCCAGTTCGACTTGGAATCGCGACGTGAAGGTGACGTCCTTGGTGCAGCGCAGTCCGGCGGCGCAAGTTCGCTGCGCTTGCTGCGAGTGGTGCGGGACGCAAAAATCATTGCCCGGGCGCGCGCCGACGCCGAACAGATCATTGCCACTGACCCGGATCTGGCTGAGCAGCCAAATCTGCGGGCCGCAGTGGCGGACCGGCTCAGTGATGAGGGCCGGGAGTTCATCGACCGCGCCTGACCGTTCCTGAACCTGTTGAGCCCCGCCTGCCGCGGTAAACCCGACGCTGCAATGCGCCCCTGGAGCGGCAGCGGAGGCTAATCTGGTGCTGTGACCAGGATTGTGGCCGGAACAGCAGGGGGGCGCACCCTGAACGTGCCAGAAAAAGGAACCCGCCCGACGAGCGACCGGGTACGGGAAGCACTCTTCTCCCGGCTCGAACACTTCGGAGTGCTGCGCGAAGCCCGAGTGCTCGACCTCTTCGCCGGCTCAGGCGCACTGGGCCTAGAAGCGGCAAGCCGCGGCGCCACCCACGTCACACTGGTGGAGCGCTCCAAACCTGCCGCGCAGGTGTGCCGCAGCAACATCTCAGCCCTCGGCTTGGCCGGGGTGGAACTGGTCACAGACCGCGCCGAACGCTTTGTCACCACGCCCCCAGACCAGCCGTGGGATGTGGTGCTCATTGACCCGCCATACGACTTCGACGACGCCACCCTGGTCCAGATCTTGCACACCTTTGACGCCCCGAATGCGCTCGCGGAGGGCGCCGTGGTGGTGGTGGAACGTGCCCGCCGTAGCGCGGAACCGGACTGGCCCAGCAGTTGGGACTTGCTCGCACATAAGGATTATGGCGACACCAGCCTCTGGTTTGTTGGTCCGCCACTGGATGATCAACCGGCGTGAAGCGCGTAAAGCCGACGCGGGTGTAATACCGTGGGGGGCGTGACTATCGCTGTCAGTCCTGGTTCCTTCGACCCCCTCACTCTGGGGCACGTCGACGTCATTCAACGCGCCCGAAAAGTTTTTGATGAGGTGATCGTTGCCGTTGCGGTGAACTCCACCAAAAAGCCGCTGCTTTCCCTCGAGCAGCGGTTGGAGATTGCGCGCACTGCACTTGCGGGGCTTGAGGGCGTGCGGGTGGAACCGGTGGACGGTTTGCTGGTGGACTTTTGCCAACAGGTGGGTGCCAATGCCGTGGTGAAGGGGCTGCGGGGTGGAGCCGATTTTGATGATGAGTTACCGATGGCACTGATGAACCGGCACCTGGTAGGGGTGGAAACCATGTTTATTGTGGGGGACCAGAGCCTTGCGCACATTGCCTCGTCCCTGGTCAAAGATGTGGCCCGCCATGGCGGTCGCATTGATGACCTGGTGCCGAGGGGCGTTGCGGAGAAAGTTTTTGATGCACTGAACGTGCAGAACGCACACGGGCATTTCGATGCGGCACGTGCCGCCCAAAACAATGGGAGACCCTCATGACCGAACTCGAAACTGATCAGCAGCACGATGACGGTCAGCCCGGTCTGCCAGCCTTTTTGGATGCCCTCGATGAGCTAGTTTCTCGGGCTCGGGCGATGCCTATGTCGGCGTCAGTTCTGGTGAACAAGGCTGATGCACTGGATCTGATTGACCAGATGCGCGAGATCATGCCAGAGCAGCTCTCCCAGGCGGATAGCGTGCTTTCTGACGCCGACCATGTCCTTGATGAAGCGCACGGTCAGGCGGACTCAATTCTTGCCACGGCGCGTAGCCGCGCGGCCCAGCTGGTCTCGGCTGAGCAGGTTGTGGTGCAGGCCCAGGCTCAAGCCCGCGGAATTGTCGACGCGGCCACGGAGGAGGGTCGGGTACTGCGTTCTGAGGCAGACGATTACTGTGACCGCCGGCTGGCCGACTTCGAAATCGATTTGGGTAAAATTCTGGCGCAGGTGCAGGCGGGGCGGGCCAAGTTGGCCAGCCGCTTGGCTGAGGACGAACAAGAGGACTGATCTGCGCCTTCGACGCGTAGAGTCAGTGGTTTGAGCAGGCTCAGTTGGGCCTGCTCACAAGTATTTGGAAGGCAGTTGTGGATAAAGCTCAAACCCTGGATCACCGGTCGCCGTATGTCATCGATGTGCGGGAACTTTCCCGCCGTCCTGGCAGCATGCTTGAGGTCTCACGCACCATCCCGGCGCAGGCCGATATGGGCATTGCGGTCATTGGCGTCAAAGAGGGCTCAGACGTTGACGTGAAGCTGCGCCTCGAGGCCGTGATGGAGGGCGTATTTGTCTCCGGATCAGTTGAGGCAGAAGCGTTGGGCGAATGCGTGCGCTGCCTGGAAGAGGTCGCTGAAGACATCGATACCCCGAGCGCGCCAAAGCAGCAGAAGAGGCCGGCGACGACGAGGAAGCTGAAGAAGTTTACGAACTGCAGGACGACATGATCGACCTGGAACCAGTTCTCCGTGATGCCGTGGTGATGGCGCTGCCATTCCAGCCACTGTGCAGTTCCGACTGCCAAGGCCTGTGTTCGGAGTGTGGTGTGCGCCTGAGCGACCCGGGCAATGAGGATCATCAGCATGAAATCCTTGACCCACGTTGGAAGGCTTTGTCGGGTCTGCTGACTGAAGATGACGGGGAAGCACCCGACAACTCCAGCACACCGCAGCGATGAGCGCGAAAGCGCCCGCGGCCTCTCCGGCGCAGTTACTGGACACCCTGGGCGTTGACCTTGACGGCGAACTTTTGGTGTTGGCGCTGACGCACCGGTCCTTCGCGCATGAAGCTGGCGGCATCCCCACGAATGAGCGTTTGGAATTCCTGGGGGATTCCGTGCTCGGGGTCATCGTCACTGAAGCGCTGTACCGGCGGCATCCAGACTCTCCCGAAGGTGATTTGGCGCGGATGCGCGCGGCCACAGTGTCGCAGCGTGCCCTGGCGCAGGTCGGAAAGACGCTGGGCTTGGGGCAGTTCATTCTGCTGGGCAAGGGCGAGTCCCGCACGGGCGGGGCGCAGAAGGACTCAATTCTGTCCGACACCGTTGAGGCCATTATTGGGGCGGTGTTTTTGAGCCATGGGCTGGAACGCACCCGCACCTTTGTGCATTCGTTGGTCGATCCCCTGCTGACCGACGCCGCCCGGTTGGGCGCCGGTTTGGATTGGAAAACGAGTCTGCAGGAGATCGCCGCGGCCCACGACGTTGGTGTGCCGCGTTACGAGAGTGTGTCCCGCGGGCCGGACCATGCGCGGATTTTTGTTTCTGAGGTGCTGTTTGACGATGTCGTCTTCGGCACGGGTGAGGGCACGTCCAAGAAGCTTGCGGAGCAGTTGGCCGCGGAGCAGGCTTACCAGCGGATTGACGGTTCGGATGCCGGAACTTCCTGAGGTTGAAACCGTCCGGGACGGTTTGACGCGGCACGTTGTTGGTGGCCGGGTTGAGCGCGCGCAGGTGCTGCGCGATTACAGTGTGCGACGCCAAGACGGTGGTCCGCAGGGTTTCTGTGATCAGCTGACTGGGCACACTTTGGCGGCTGCGGTGCGTCGCGGTAAATACCTGTGGTTTCCCCTGTTGGCACCCGGTGGCGAGCAGACGGACCACGCGTTATTGGCGCACCTAGGTATGAGCGGGCAGTTACTCGTGGGTGACCGGGAGCGAGAAGTGCACCGCCACCTGCGGGTCCGGCTCGAGGTCGCGATGCCTGACGCCCGCGAACTGGTGCTGGACTTTGTTGATCAGCGCACCTTTGGCTACTTGGCTGTGGTGGACCTGATTCCGACTCCGGATGGCGGTCCGGGCGGCTTGGGAGCCGCCCGTGCTGCGCTGCCGCAGCAGGTAAGCCATATTGGCCGGGATCTGTTGGACCCGGCGCTGGACCGGGGTCTGCTCGTGGAGCGAATTCGGGCCCGCAAGTCGGGCATTAAGCGCGCGCTGCTTGATCAGGAACTGACCGCCGGGATTGGCAATATTTATGCTGATGAGGCGTTGTGGCGTGCGCAACTGCATTACAACCAGCCGTGCAATGAACTGTCTGTGGAGCAACTGGCGGCGGTGCTTGATGCTGCGACGGACGTGATGACGCAGGCCCTGCACGCGGGTGGCACCAGTTTTGATGCGTTGTATGTGAACGTCAACGGCGTGTCTGGTTACTTTGACCGCTCCCTTGACGCCTATGGCCGCGAGGGGAAACCCTGCCGGCGCTGTGGGGCGCTGATCGTGCGAAATTCCTTTATGAATCGCTCGGCTTTCTCTTGTCCGGCCTGTCAACCTGCTCTCTGATTGGACCGAGGCAGGTTTTGGACAGCGGGCTGGGTACGATGGGGACCATGCGTGCCACGAACCCGTCCGAGCAGCCCGAATCCATCAGCGTCATGATTGTTGACGACCACGAAGTGGTGCGTCGCGGTATTGCCGAGGTTGTGGACCGCTCTGAGGGTTTGAGCGTTGTCGCTGAGGCAGGTTCAGTTGCTGAGGGGCTGCGCCGGGCTGAACTGGTGCGCCCGCAGGTGATTCTCGTTGACCTGCAGTTGCCTGATGGCACGGGCATCAACTTGATTACCCAGTTGAAGGCCGCGCAGAACCCGGCTCGTCCAATTATTTTGACGTCTTTTGATGACGATCGTGCCCTTGCCGAGGCCCTTGAGGCTGGTGCGGCAGCGTACTTGCTGAAGAGTGTGCGTGGCGCCGAGATCTCGGATGTCATTCACGCTGTTGCTGCGGGCCGGGTGCTGCTTGATGAGCGCACTGTGACCCGTCGTCGGGCTGAACATGATGACCCCACCGCTGATTTGACGCCGAGTGAGTTGCGGGTGGTGGACCTCATTGGTGAGGGACTGTCGAACCGCGAGATTGCTGAGCGGTTGAGCGTTGCGGAAAAGACTGTGAAGAACCACATCACGTCGTTGTTGGCCAAAATGGGTTTGCAGCGTCGTACCCAGGTTGCTGCCTGGGCTGCGGGTCGCAAGAACCGCGAGTGGGCCACCGACCCGCAGAACTAACCAGCAGCTCTGCGGCCCGTACCCATCAGGGAATTCCTGCCGTCCAGGTCATGACTGTGCCCTGACCGGCTGGGTTGGGCGCCAAAGTGAACGTGCCGCCGTGTTGGCGAGCGCGGGAGGCTAAGTTTCCAGTTCCGGAGTGGCGTTTGCTGCGGTCATCGAGCCCTACGCCGTCGTCGGTGACTTCAATGCTGATCTCACCGCCTGCGGCGACGCCGGGTAGGGAGTCGGCGCGTACGGATTGCACGGTAATGAGTGCCTGTACTGAACTGGCTTGGGCGTGGCGGGCCGCGTTGGCGAGCCCTTCGCGGACAACTGCGACGACGTCGTCTGAAAGCGGTGGCGTTATGAAGTCGTCGACCAGCCCGGTGTCGTCAGCATCGTCGCCGCCGATGGCAGTTGAGCCGATGGTGTAGCCGTCAAAGGTGACCACCAAGGAGGGGGCGAAGCTGAGGCCGGTTCGGGCCAGTGAGGCTTCCCGGCGTAGTCGTTCGACGAGGCCGGTGGCGGAGTCCGGGTCGTGCAGGGCGTGCACGATGGACCGAATTTCTCGCACGGTGGAGTCGACGTTGGTGAGGGCGTCTTCGACGACGTGAATGAGTTCACCGGGGTGTACGCCGCGTTCGGCGCGGCGGCGGATGGTTTCCAGTTGCATGCCGGTTGCGAAGAGTTGCTGGATGGCGAGGTCGTGCAGGTCGCGGGCGATGCGTTCGCGTTCGTCACTGAGTTCGGCTGCGGCTTGGACCTGGCGGGCGGATTCCAGCAGCATGGCGATTGCTGCCTGGCTGGCGAAGGTTTCTGCGGTGGCGAGGTCGGTTTCGTCAAAGGGTTTGGACCCAATTTTGCGCAGCAGCACAAGCACACCGACGGGGTCGTCGGCGTTGCCGAGGGGTGCGTAGAGGGCGGGACCGAATCGGCGCATGGTGGGCACCATGATGCCGGGTGCGGTGGAGAGGTCGAGCAGGGTGCCCCACCCGGATTTGAGGGCGCTGCCGGCGATGCCGTCTGCGGGGACTTCTAATCCGATGATTTCGTTGGCTTCCCAGCCTTGGACTATTTCAAAGAAGAGGCCGCCACCCACGCCTGCCAGGATGAGCCCGGCGGTGTCGGCTTCGGCAATGTAGCGGGACGTGGAGGCGATGTCTTCGAGGATGCCCTCTTCGTCTTTTTCCCCCGACAGCAGCAATGTCGTGAGCTCTTGGCCGGCGCGGAGCCAGCGTTCGCGGCGGGCGGCAAGTTCGTAGAGTTGTGCGTTTTGGATTGCGACGCCGGCTGCGGCGGCGAGTGCTTCGACGATTTCGTTGTCTTCGGGGAGGAATCCGCCGGGCTTTTCGGCGAGGTAGAGGTACCCATAGATTTCGGGTCCGACGCGGATGGTGGTGCCGAGGAATTGGTGCATGGGTGGGTGCCCCTCGGGGAATCCTTCGAACCAGGGGTCTTTGGTGAGGTCTTCCAGGTGCAGGGTGCCGCGGTCGGGGATTTTGCGCAGGACGCCGTGGCTGCCGGGTGGGTGCGGCATGAGGTCGGCAATGTCTTGGTCGACGCCGATTTGTACGAAGGTGGTGGAGATTCCTGCGGTGTCGAGCACGTTGATAGCCGCGTAGGGGGATCCGGTGAGGTCGGCGCAGGTTTCGACGAATTTGTTGAGCACTTCGGGTAGGTCGAGGTTGGCCGCCAGGGACAGGACTGCGTCGAGGATCTTTTTGCTCAACGCATTGGGGTCGGTTGCGGGGTCTGGGCCGTGGTGGTCAGTCATCGTCTGCTTCGCTCGGTGGTGGGGGCGCGGGGCGCTCGGGTGCAGCGGGTGGTTCGGCTTGCTCGCTTTGTTCAGCGAGCCATGCACCACGGTACTGGGCATTGGTGTCGAGCAGGTGTTGGTGGGTTCCGCGTTGGGCAATATAGGCGGGCCCGTCGACGGTTGGGGGTGCGAGCAGGAGAACTTCGTTGGCGTGGGCCAGCCCGGAGAGCCGGTGGGTGGCCACGATGATGGCGCTGCCTTGTGCCGCCAGGTGCGGGAGCAGTTCGGTGAAGAGTTGGTCTGCGGTTGCGGCGTCGAGGTGCTCTGCGGGTTCGTCGACGAGTAGAAGGTCTGCGTTGGCCAAGAGTGCGCGGGCTAGAAGGAGTCGGCGTCTTTCTCCGCCGGAGACGGTGGAGCCGTCGGGACCGAGCATGGTGTGCAGGCCGTTGGGTAGGGCTCCGAGCCAGGTGGTGAGGCCGACGGTGTCCATGGCGTGGGTGGCGTCGTCTTCGGTGACGTCGCCGCGGGCGACGCGGAGGTTTTCCAGCACGGTGGTGTGGAACAGGTGAGCATCTTCGGTGGTGAGGACGGCGCCACTGCTGCGCACTTGCCCGGTGACGGGTGGGATGAGTTCGGCCAGGGTGAGGAGTGCGGTGGTTTTGCCGATGCCACTGGGGCCGACGAGCGCAATGATGTGTCCGGCGGCGAGGTTCAGGTTGAGGTCGGTGAGGACGGCGTTGTGTCCGGGCCATCCGCAGGTGAGCGCGTGTGCGCTCAGGTGCGGGCCGGTGCCGGCGTCGACAGTTGCGGGCTGGGCGACGTCGTCGGGGGCGGGAGCATCGATGTCTGCAGCCTCTGGGCCTGCGTTGTTGGGAACAGCGGCGTCGAGCAGGTTCATGATGCGGGTTGCGGCTTGCCGGGAGCGCAGTAGCTGAATTGCGGCGGTGGGCAGCACGGAGGTTGCTTCAAAGGCAGCCAGGGGTGTGAGGACTATGACTGCCAGTTCCACTGCGGCGAGGGATCCTGCGGTGAGCGCGGGGATGCCCAGCAGGAGGGCTGCGAGCACGGCGATGCCCATGGCGAGGGGTTCGATGGCGCTGGCCAGTGCCAGTGGGCGGGCGCCGTCGTCGGCTGCTTTGACGAGGTCGGCGTCGGCTTGGGCGAGTTCTGCGAGTTGGGTGGGTAGCTCTCCGGCGACGACGAGTTGGGGTGCGTCTTCGAGGATGCGCAGGCTGGTTTCAGACATGCGGTTGCGCGCGGCGGCGCTGCGGACTTCGGTGGCTTGGGTGGCGCGGGCGGTGAGCCAGGGGGAGACGACACCTGCTGCCAGCAGGCTGATGGCCAAGACGAGGGCGGCGCTGGGCAGGAAAGCGCCCACGAGGATGACGGCGCCGAGGCTGAGTACGGCGGCGACGCCTGCGGGGATGAGTGAGCGCACCACGACGTCGCCGACGTCATCGACGTCGTGCCCAACCCGTGCGAGGAGGTCGCCGCGGCGTAGAGGTGCGACTGCGGCGGTGGGGCCGGCAGCGAGGGTGACGTACATGCGTTCGCGCAGGGTGGCCATGCCACGCAGTGCGACGTCGTGGGAGGCGAGGCGTTCCAGGTAGCGGAACACGCCGCGGGAGATGCCAAAGGCGCGGACGGCGACGACGGCGATGGACAGGTGCATGACGGGTGGCATTTGGGATGCGCGGGCGATGAGCCAGGCGGATACAGCGGCCAGGGCCAGTGCACTGCCGAGCGCACCCACTCCGAGCAGAATCGCGTTAATGACGGGACGCCAGCGCACGTCGAGTAGGCGCACGGCCCGCCAGAGCGGGTCGTGGTTGAGTTTTTCGCGGCTCAGCATGCTTTCTCCGCGTTCTCGGAGAGGTCCGTGACGTCGGTGCTGTCGGTGGTGACTGTGCTGAGTGCTGCGGAGCAGAGGTGGATGACGTTATCGGCGAGGTCGAGCAGACCTTGACGGTGGGCGATGACGATCACGGTGCGGCCTTGGTCGCGGATCGCGGTGAGTGCGGCGTGGATTTGGGTTTCGGAGGCGGAGTCCAGGTGGGCGGTGGGTTCGTCGAGGATCACGATGGGCCGGTCGCTGGTCAGGGCACGGGTGAGGGCGACGCGTTGGCGTTGCCCCACGCTGAAGCCGTAGCCGCCTTGCCCAATGGGGGTGTGCCAACCGTGGGGGAGTTGCGCCACGATGTCGGCGAGGCCGGTGAGCGCTGCAGCGTGCAGCACTTCGTCGGACATCGCCTCGTTGGACAACGCCTCGTCGGACAGCGGGTCAGTCCAGGTGGTGTTGCTGACGAGTTCGCCCAGGGTGCCCGGTGGCAGCACGGGGCGTTGCGGAACCCAGGTGAGCTGGGCGTGCCACTGCTGGGCTGGCACGTGGGCAAGGTGGTGTCGTGTGCCGTCGGCTCCGATGAGGTTGATGTGCCGGCGCAATGAGCCCGAGGAGCGCAAGCACCGTGGTGGACTTCCCGGCCCCGTTCGGCCCAGCAAGCGCAGTAATCTGCCCCGCGGTAATTGTGGCGCTGAGCTCAGCCGGAGCCAACACATCCCGGCCCGGTGCCCGGACTCCCAGCCCCACAAACTCAACCCCGATCGTTGCGGGTGCGGAAAAGGCAGCGTTTTCAGTCGACACGTCTTCGATCGAAGCCTTCCTCTTTTCCGCGCCCTCACCAATTGGCGTGTCAGTGGGCAGTGGAGACTCAATGATCTGGAATGCAGCCTCAGCCGCCGCAATGCCATCGGTTGACGCGTGGAACTGCATC
>RCNJ01000528.1_pt1 | contig 13673 bp, 15 predicted proteins | sample 2041171 | NCBI WGS metagenome assembly RCNJ01 (sample SAMN09708213, study PRJNA481090) | feces metagenome | biome: feces | host: Pygoscelis adeliae | place: Antarctica: Rookery Lake | collected 2010-03-01 | reverse complement strand
ACAATGCCTCCTCGTATCAAACGCCCTGAGCTATCACCTCAATTGTGAGGCCGTATTCTTAAACCTCATGGCCTTGGATGGTCCCTTCAAAAGATTGCAACCAAACATGAACTAGCCAAATCAACTGTTCAGTACACAGTTACGAAAGCGAAAGAGCGCTCAATCGGCTCTCAATCAGCTCTCAATCAGCTCTCAATCAGCTCTCAATCAGCGCTCAATCACCCAAGAAGGCAAACGGGTGGTATACAAAGTATTGAATTATTAAAGCAGCGCACAATTACATGGGCCGTAAATAAGTCGGCCGTACCAATACTTCTGGCACCCTACTACCGTAAGCTCAGAGGACTGTCGCAGCCACATAATGTGACTGGTTATTGGCTTCCGCGGTGACATGGGAAGTGTAATATCACTCGCCCAATCAATGACGTTCAGTTACATTCATCTTCCGCAGCGACATAGGAAGTGTATCACCACTTGCCCAATCAATGACGTTCGGTTACATTCTGCTGACGCAAAGCACACGCGGCAGCGAACCAAACCCTGTTTTCGTCGAAAAAGTGGGTACCTGGGCTCTAATCCCAGCGTATGTTGAAAGCTACCCCGCACTCGATATCAGACCATAAAATATCGCGTGGGCGGGATTTGAACTTCATAAGCATGAACACGCCACTTCTGATTTGTCACTCAGAAACCTCCATCTCCGCGGCTTCATCTCCTCGGCGGTCAAACCCCGCGATGTGCGTTTGGAACCCTTGTAGCTCCACCCGTTGGTCTACTTTCTCCGGAATGTATAGCTACTTGATGACGTTGAGACGATAGGCGTAGGGCTGTAGATCAGATATGAAAGTACATGAATGTCCTTGATCCAACTCACTCGAGCTGAATAGCAGCCAAACACACAATAATCTTACTTCCTCATCGGCATTATCAGTTCAAGATGTTCATCTCCACGCCCATTACAGCGATCAAGTCTTCAAAGGCTTCAGTTCTTCAGCTCTCCAAAGCAGTGCTCAGACCTATGTCCACTGCGGCCACTGGTACTGTCACATTAGCAATCGATCCTGAGCATGTTCTAAATGTTTCCTAGCTGCCCCTAAGTTCCCATTCTCGCGTCCTCAAGGTGCTGAGCCTCCAGCAGAGTATGCCAGGCTCCGAGCAACTGAGCCAATATCCAAGGTAGAGCTATGGGATGGAAGCCAGGCATGGCTCGTGGTCAAGCACAAGGATATTTGCAGTGTCTTGACCGACCAGCGCCTCTCTAAGCAGCGCAATCGTCCTGGTTTCCCTGAACTTGACCCTGGAGGAAAGGAGGCGGCGAAGAGAAAGCCCACGTTCGTCGATATGGATCCGCCACAACACATGCAACAGAGGTATGAAAAATACGCTATCGGAATCAAAAGCAAGGCTGACACAATTCCTCCTTAATAGAAGCATGATCGAGTCCCTATTCACCCGCGAGCACATTGATGGCATGCGTCCCCACATCCAAAAGACGGTCGATACCCTTCTTGCGGATATGATCAAAGGTGGCTGCAAGACTGCAGTGGATGTTGTAGAGAAACTCGCATTGCCAACTGCATCATATGTAAGTTCTCCGGAGATTGAAAATGAAGGAAACAACGCTGACAGAACTTTTTAGACTATATATGGTATTCTCGGTGTTCCATTCGAGGACCTCCAGTATCTCACTCAACAGGCCGCTGTCCGTAGCAATGGCAGCGCTACCGCGGCTGTGGCATCCACAGCCAACCAGTGGGTTTCCATGCATTCAAACGGACAACCTCATTTGCTAACGTATGCTTCGTGCACAGGGAACTCCTCGACTACATTGGTGGCTTAGTTGACAAGAGAGTTTCTGAACCAAACAACGATCTTATCAGCAAACTCGTCGTAGAGCAGGTTAGCAGGCTCCCGCTCCCACGCCCGTTGGCGAGACATGATTCTTACTAAACCTACCACCTTGCAGCTCAATCCAGGACACCTCCAAAGAGATGATGTCGTCCAGATTGCCTTCTTGATGCTTGTTGCTGGAAATGCTACGATGGTCAGCATGATCAACCTGGTAAGCTACTCCCGGTTCCAAAAATTTCTCAGTACTAGCAGCAGTCACTGATTACAAAATCTATTCATAGGGCATTGTAACCCTCTTTGAGAACCCATCCCAGCTTGCGGAACTGAAGAAGGATCCATCCCTCGCACCACAATTCGTTGAGGAGCTTTGCCGCTACCACACGGCATCTGCTATGGCCACGCGCCGTGTCGCAAAGGTTGACATTGATCTCGGTGGCAAGGTACAGTCTCACTCTTTGCATCCTATTACACGCGTCACTGACAGGTGGTTCTTTGAAGTCCATTAAAGCCGGGGAGGGAATCATCGCTGCCACGCAATCCGGAAACCGCGACGCGGACGTCTTCCCAAACCCAGATACCTTTGACATGCACCGCAAGCGTGGCGCAGAGTCAGCCTTCGGCTACGGATATGGCGAGCATCGCTGTGTCGCTGAGTGGCTGGCACGGGCTGAGCTTGAAATCGTCTTCTGTAAGTACCCCCCACAAAGTAGTAGCACAAAACATCGATGACTGACTTGTCTTGTAGCTACGCTGTTCCAGCGACTCCCGAACCTGAAAATCGCAGTCCCACTCAGCGAGCTGAAGTACTCCGACCCATCCAGGGATGTGGGTATCACGGAGCTCCCGGTTACTTGGTAAATGGCCAGGGACCCCAAATACATACACGACCTCGGAGTGAAATAAATTGCCTTCCGGCAGCAAGGGGCTTTTAGAACCGCACTACTTTCCCAATGCAACGGGAGTCGTCATATAGAGGCCATCCCACCTCTGTAACAAAACTATCTCTTGTCCTTCAATAGAAACTTATTGGAGCCAGAGCGGAAGACAAGAAAAATGGACTTGGGGTCAGATTTGGCAATGAAAAGGAATCAACGGGCGCGGGGGATTTATAAAATACTACGACCAAAGACAAAATGAGTCTACTGGGTCGGAAAAAAAAACATTCACAGAAATTAATTGGAATTTTCATCACCAATGCTTGATACTGGATACCATGTCTGTCACGAAGTCCCTCTGACCACAATGCGCTGGGCTTAAAAAAACAAGCGGAAGTCGTTTGTGGTTACGTCGGACAATTAACGTGTGCTGAGGGCTGATCTATAGCCATCGGGGCATGTCACAAATGGAGATTGACCGTCACCCTACTTCCCTCTCAGCTATACTGAGAAAAGAAGGCACGAAGAGATGGAAAGGTGACGTTGGCTTGTGCATCTGGATAGTTCCCGATTCCTCTATACTCTTCGTCGCCCTCGTTACTACAAACGATTCCGAAACTTCCGGCCCCTAAATCGACATAAATGTAATCTACTTGACCGATGATTCTACCTCGAAGAACCGAACGATGAAACTTGGCAACCGTGGCGAGGAGGGAAGGTTTGGTTACAGGTGACGGAGAGGCTTAGGCCTGTGAATCAAAGCCCCACGGGAAATCTGCGGCCTTATATATCTATCGATTCATATCATAACCACATTGCAAGTGTCAGCCTCGTCTATACCCAGAGAGTTTTACAAATTTAGCCGAGGTTGCTGCTGGGTAAGTTATCCGACACATCAAGCTCATTCAGATCTTCATTCGACTGACAACTGGCATGCAGATAATCAAAACAACTATTGTGTCTCTGTCGTCATTGTAAGGGCATCGATTGCAGCATACGTACGGTGAAGGATATCATGAGGTAGGCATATCTTAATTCGCTTGCTTGCGCCACGCCACTCGCTGACATTCACCCGTCTGGTTGCATATAATATATCAGCAGGCCGCGCCGCTCACCAACATCACATCCACGTTGTCGGCCCACCCAGCTCTCTCCTTCACCATCTCTATAAACATCCAGACTTACTCTTGCATCTCCTTCCTTCCACGACCGACTTTATCACAACCACAGGTACCAATCAAACTCTACTCTATACGGCATAGAACGTTCCTTTGGTCATCGGAGTCTGCCGCGCAGTCAGGCCGGGGATGTTTGTCGTACTTAATGACCACGATGCGATCGATGAGTCGCTGGACGATCAAGTTGGATGCGACAAGCTGGAGCGTCTTAGCCGCATTGTTTGAGTACAGATTGTCTTTTTTGATAATGATGGGCATGGGTGAGAGATTTTACAAATTGTCCCTGTACTCAACGCAAGCCCAATAGCCTCAAGCTGCTGGATCGCTTTGAATCGGCCATCCTGCAATCAGTCTCAACAGTCCTTGAGCAAAGGCAGGATCCACCACATGGCATGTATCACCATATGTGGGTCCGTCACAGCCTCTTCAAGTTCCAGGACCAGTTCCGTTGTCGAGAACGGAGCCATCTTCACCCCAACTTGCGGCATCACAACATCAAGATCAAGCCTTGGCGCATCCGCCTTTACAAATCGTCCAATATGGGCTTTTTTCTGACAATCAACCTTGTGCGCTGCTCTCACTGCAATTCCTATGAGGACAGTTCAAGGACGCCCCAATATGGCTTATTGACTGCTCGGAACAACTCGTCAAAAAATCCGCATCATGTTCACCTTCGCTCAAGAAACAGCTCTTTACAATTGTTGAGAATTCCGAGTATCAATCGCTGGTATAACCTCAAATCGACGACTTTCAGCTCTCATAAATCAGTTATCTTATTGCAACCTTCGCTACGTACTGTATATGTAGTTGTTAAGAGAGGTCGTCGCAATGTTTGCTTGCCTGCATGTAGCAAATAATGACGACATACCCTTCGATGCCAGCATCTCAACAACAATAAGGGCCGCAGCTCCAGGAAGTCCATGGCGTCCCTGGAGTTACTCCTGATCTAATTACACCGAACTCATTAACTAACTGAGAGGAGTCCAGGGGATTTGGGTACCGTGCTTGTCCTTGCCACCTTCACCCATCGTGATCGATTTCCATAATGCCCACCACAATTTCCAGATCCCGCGATAACTGCATTGCATCAGTCAAATCCCTGTAGTCCCAAGCTGAAGCCCATTGGTAGAGAGCATGGGCTGACACAGGAAGACACGTCAACCCAGGTACTATTGGGCAGTTATCAGCTATGAAGTTGAGCCGATTGTTTTGTCAAGTACAGTTTTAGAAAGTTTCTCCGTCACCGTCTCTACCGACCATGTCACGAAAATAGCTGCTGACAAACATACTGGCCCAATTAAACCTATGTGACGCGAGGTGAAACAAGGGCCACTGCAGTACTTCATCCGCTGTGTTGTTAAAAGGAGCCAAAGACAATCACTACCCCATAATGTGTCGTCACTGACACTACACTGCCGCCGACGATTCCTATAGATATTTACGACAAATACGCCTTCGCGGTCGAAGTCGTTGAGATCATCAGTCACCCGCAGATAATGGACATGGTTTCCAAGCAGCAACTTTTCCAGACTTCACAGACGCAGCATGAGATCTAAACTCGACTGTTCAGCTCGCTGGATAACGATATTGCAATAGTGCCAGCAGACATAACGATCCCTCTCGCGGACACGTGGATGGTGTAGATCGTCAACACCCACGTGAGGGGCCCGGAGTGTCTGCATCGCGAGTGCTTCGACCTCGAGACGTGGCTCCTGACGCAGAAGAGGCCGCCAAATCGCAGCGACAAACCATGCGTGGTCGAGGAGTCCAAGGACTGGTGGGTTCCTGCAGGATGTGAGGAGGTAGTTGGAGATGAAGGGGAGGTTATACAATAAGGTTATACTAGTGAGGAGTGAAGGCGCGTGGAGCGTCAAGCCGGAGGCGGCGCCAGCGGCGCAGAGAACGACAAATAGGGGCCAAGATGAGAAAGGGGTGGAGCTGATGAGTGGATTCAACAAACGGAGCAAGAGGGCGGCCGGTAAGGGCAAGCAGCCTGTAGAGATCATTGAACTAGATGATGACTGAGTCGCCCCTAATCTTGCGCAGGCACTCAAGCACTCCCCGCTATGCTTGCTTTCTGAGGGCTTCTCAGTGTGTTTTCAACAGAGAACGAGGGGGAACTGCCACCGGAGACCCGGGGGGGGTTTGGCGATTTGTAGGTATTGAGTTGATTCTTTATAACTGCTAAAACTGTGAGTCTGCCTAAATACATTGAGATCTCTCCATAATAAGAAGAGATGGTTCCAGGCAATCAGTTTCCACTACTCCTAAACTCTGACTGATCCATTTACGTCAAAAAGATCTTGATTTGAAGGCTGATAGTCCAATTCTACCAAGCTTACCCCATTGCTTAAGTGATTTCGAACGAGATTTCAAAGCTCATCTCGAATGTCGTCTTGGACGCAGAGACTTTCAGGGTCCATCAGTAGTGCCAATATGACGAGCGCGCCGACTAACCTGTAACGAGCATCTTGCCATCTCTTGATCTACCCAACCGTCTTCTTGACTCAATTTTGGCTCAGGCCCACCCTCCCTCTCAACTTTACATTCTTAGATACTAATTCCACCTGGGTTCTCTCAATGAGCTCTCCAGTCACCTCTGCCTGGAATATTTCAAGTAGGGAAGTGAGCAGTGTCTGGTTGGAGGGTCCCGTTCAGCAAATGGCATCTTTGATATGGCAGTTGGACCACCGTGAATAAAGACGGCGAGAATCCGATTTCGTTAACAATTTTTTTTAGATCCGAGATGTTTCTACGCACATAGTCATTATCTAATTTATCCTCGGGCAAATTTCCGTTCAGAAGTGGCTGCCCTGCCAAACCAATATCAGATATCGTTAGCTTTCTCTCATGAAGAAATGACATGGCTCGAGGCTGGCCGGTATTCTGTATTTGCCAAATCACATGTACTCGGCAAGCCCTGAAACTTGCGGATGTTAGAGTTATGGATTAGCTGCTCCAGATATGGCCCCAGTGATGCGATGCCAAAGCCGCTTGCTACCATGAGAATGCCTTCATAGTCGTCCAACGGAACGCTTGCACCGTGAGGCCCACTAGACGTGGCTAGACGATTTGTGGCAAGGAATTCCCTAGCATTGTACAGTAAGCGTTGGGTTAAGCCACGTCGAGGCTCAATGAGGAGATCTAGCTTATCCTGGCATCCACTTGCTTGAAAGATCACCACCAGCGGATGACTTTGCAAAAAGGACCAGAAGCTAGCCGAAGGTACTCAAATATTAATGCATTGTCCGGCCTTGATCTTTATCGATCTGCAGGTTTATGACAACCCCAGACGTATGGGCCATATGGGCTCGAGGAGAATGGTGGCAGAAGATGCCATTTTGATGTAGACGGATGCTGCTTTGCACTACCAGCGTTGATATAAAAAGCCCTGCAGGAAGTTACAAGAAACAGCGACGAAAGATCTAATCTGATGGTAAATATCGCCATACAGAGTATGAAAGTAACTCCTGTGAGTACTCGGTGAATTCGGAGGGATATTTAGTAGGGGGTTTGCGAGAAATAGGCTGGAGGTGCACTGTTATAGCAAGTACTGAACATGGTCTCTGGCGTACGTTTAGTAAACAAAATCGGACTCTGTGCTCACTATGACCGCGAAAGGGTTTTCCGGTTCAGGTCAAGCGATGATCTGGATGCCAATTCAACCGAGCCGTGGAGAATGTTGAAGAAGCGGGGCAACGGGCCTGCTGAGCGGCGGATGGATCAAAATCCCCGGACAATTGGACCCAGTAATCACATTAATGGGCGAAGGGGTGCCACCTTGCAGGCCAATTTCAGAAAGGCAGGTTATTCGAAAACTGGAACCGAGTGTTTTTTTACCAGGCACACGATGTTTACTATAACATATATCAGCTGCAAACCTGTTGGGAAATCGTTCGTCCGCAATGATTTATATAAATCGATTAATCCACCTGTTATGTCGTCACTAAGAATCAGTTGTTTTATTACTACCTTCGCTACGTACTAACTGATATACATGTCCATATTCTATATATCCGGCAGTTTGGGGGGTCGTTGCGATGCTTGCTTTTCTGCATGAAAGCAAACACCTCGACCTCGATCTCGATCTCGTACAAGCAAACATCTCGACTTCGGCGGCGGTCGAGGAAACATTGTTAACGACCTTCCTAAATGATACATCTCAAAAAAAAAAACAGAGCCAGCGCGAATCCATGGGGCCGGAAATCGGTGACGAGAGAGAAGTTATGGGCAGGTCAGATGGTTCGACGTTTGTGTGGTCAGATACTCTGCAAGATGAGTAACTTAAGTTATAGACTGTCCACAAGAAAGAAAACCACAAAACCACCACCGACGGCAATAGCATATGCATTGGTAATCTTCATAACGAATGATAGTCGAGCAAGAGAATAGAGAGTGAGGTATAAGTAACTTGAGAAGGGTATTGCGGGTAATTATGAAATGCAATTGAAACGAAGATGGAATAGTGGTCCTTTCTAATATCAAGCGGATGGTACCACCTAAAGACATCCAGAATCAGCCCTCAAGACGATGGTGGGAATGATTTATCATCCATCTGTAAATAAACCAACACCACTTCCGTAAAAGGGCCGTGAATTTCACTAATTCCTTTGGAAGGAAGCTTCCCAACAATAACAAATTAAGAAATCCAGAATACGGGTGAAGCTCGATTTATAACTTCTAAATGAGGACGTTGTGTATTCTATGTCAGTCGAGCAGAGGCTGGATTACCCATTGAGTATTGCGTTGGCAGTAGTGGCTTGGTAGCACCAGTTTATCTCTTGCCTGACAATCTTATTTGCATGTTCTGGTTCAGCAACACCGACCAGAAGCCGTCTGGTTGTTTGATTGCTTGTCAAAAATTTCTTTTGAAAGGCAGTTTTGAGTATGCGGGCTCAAGTTTCTTGAAGTCAAGGATTGACTTTGTAACTTTGCAATGGTGATGGTAGAGTCCTGGTACATTCGTTTCTCCATACTGTGTGCTAGCATTGGACAGTCCCTCTGCTTAAGATATGAGCCAGTGGCCAGAGTGCCAATCCAATATTTCTCGCGTCTTCTTCAACTGTCGTGTCTTTATGTAGTGTCAAATCTTAAAATTGTATCGCTGCTTTGGAGCTTTTGCACAGATTGAAGCTGTCCAAGAACGTCGCTTCTTTTAATGCTTGTTTCAGATCCTCAATTAGTTTCTGAATTGGTTGCTCAAAATTTCCTGCAACTTTATTGCAGTATGCTATAAGTTATCTCTTGAGGTATGGCGATGGTGACTTAAGCATGATAGACGCCGAACCTGAGGCAGAATTTGAGTTCTTGGTGTGGCAGGTGCAGCTGAGGGTGTCCTGGAAGCCCCTCAGCCGCAATGCTGCTCCAAGCAGGTTACTGTAGGTTGTGCTGTGGGTTATACTAGGGCCTAAGTGCTGGGGCTTTACGGCATTGTGAAGTTTGCTGTGATTTGCTTCAAACTGATGTTGGAGCGAAGTTTTGCCGTTTTGGAGCTCTGTGACAATACTGGCAATATATGCGAAAAAGTGTTGTTCAAGCCCCTTGTGACGGAATTTGCTGGGGCGCCAATACTTTAGACACTTTTTTCTCTTCACCTTGCTCCAGCCGCAGCGTTCTCCAAGGTTGTTGTCGTTGCAAGCGGCCAGAACTCAATTTTAAGCTGTCAAAATATATCTTGTCCTGAGCATCGTCTTTTCAGTGCTCTTTATGTACCATTTTAAAAAATCTGGGTACACTTCTCAGGTTGTTCCTGGAATGGGATGATCGGTGTATTAGAACCCTCTGGTGCCAGACATAAGTTCTCCAAAATTTGTGAACCATGCGTTTTGCACCAGTGATGTGAAAGATTAGTACAAGTACGAATAATATGGAGATAAACCCTTACAAAGCCCAGAATGTCCATGCCTTGCATCGCCGTTGAGACGTTGCCATAGTGATTGTTCTTCCTGTGTAGCTCTTATGCGGAGCCGGCACATCCAAGTACTGGGGCCCCAATCATTTGGAATCTTGTTCTGCTCTTACATCACGACGTGCTAGGTGTAACGCGACCTCTCACCCTTTCATAAGGAATCGAACGATATCTATCTTCCTGGCATTAAAATACGCATATTCTGGGTGACGACTCCGTGACGACTCTGTGACGACCCCAAAACCTCAACACCGCTTCACACCATCTCGAACATCCAGACACCACCATCCATCGACCACGCCTCCAAGGCGGCGAGCAGAGAGTAGACCTTGTAAGTGGCTGTACAAAAATTAGCTCATCGTCTTTTTGAACCCATATCTGTTACCAATACACCAAGTCGGAGAGATTATCTTGGTGTTGTTGTGCTCGCGGCGCTTACATAGCCGCAGTACGTGCAACGTTGTCGAAAATTTAGTGTTCTGGGAAGATGCGACTTCGTTGTAACCTACATTTTCGAGGCGGCCGCTCGAGTGGCAGAATTGTAAATGGTCACCGCCCGTGTCAATGTCCGAGCTCTGTTTGCGACTTTCCATTCCCGAAGCTTTACAACATCACAATTCCCACATGACTAGTTCTTTGACTTCGTATTGCTGGCCGTTCCTCCGAGCTCATCGCATGAACGCTTTCTGCAATGTGTCGTAACGGGGTTCGCCAAGAATATTACCAAGCAAAAACCAAGGCGTCACTCCATCCACCAAGGTTGCCACGCCGCTCCACCGAGCTTACGAAGACACCGTCATCTGCAAAGCTCGATCGCGATTCGACAATGATAAAATAAGCTATACCTGAAGCAGATAGCGAAACTCCGGCACTTCAAGAGTAGTTTGATTAGCGCACTTCGGCCGGCGTAAGATCGTGGATGATGTAGCCAAGCATTGGAGGATGCGGAGTAGCTTCAACGACTGATGCCGATATGCGGGGTTGTTCAGTCTCTCGTAACAACAGTACGAAGGAGGAGAGCACTGTCCGAAGACCTTGCGAAGAATTGGTGCTGAGTTTGGTCGTTGATATGGATCTGGAGTTGCCAATGTGGTAATACTGCTTTTCAAGGCACTTCAATGCTTCATAAGCGGAAGACTCTGGCGTCGTCAAGGTGGAGAAGCTCGACGGTGATTTTGACGTGACCTGCTAATCCTCACCACGAACTGCTGCAACAGCTCTAAATAGTGATCTAAACAAGCACTAACACCCAATCTTTCTCTTCAATCGGCCCAGGGACTCTTGGCCATTTGTTCTCGTCGCCGTTCTGCCGCGCGGAGACGACATTCCCGACTGGCTCTGTGACTGACTGGTTAACTCGAGCTTCACATCGTGCCACAACACTACCATAACCGCCACTAACCGAATCAGCACTAGACGAACAGCGATCTAGATTGTCACAGCATCCTGCGGGCAAAGCTGACTGCTGACAAATGAAAATACAACGACGTATATATGAGCTCATTGCTTCCACCATCTCAGCTCACTTCTCTCTCCATATAAATCACTTTTACAAAGCTTAGGATACCAATTCAAGCTTTAAACAACACAAACAAAGTCTAAATTCAAGTTTGTAAGCTCACCTCGACTCCAATCTCCTCAATCCATCTGGTTTCACGACCTCGCTGCCGACAGCCGTTGCGTTGTCAAACATAATAACATCACTTCTCATCCACACAACCTTCCATGAAGCCAACAGCTAACCCACATCCAGTAACCCTCGCAACACATAACATCCAAGACATCCTAAGGACTACTTCTTCACAAACATATTCAAAATGGTATTTGCGACTCGCTCCATCTGTCGTCTTTCTAGGCCTGTTGGCCAATTGTGTTCCTCTCATTTCTCCTCAACACCGTTGAGGGCAGGCGCTCCTTTTGAGGGCAGGCGCTCCTTTACTCAATGCGAATGCTGTACAACTTCAAATCAGAGGGTTGACGAGTATACACAAAAAGGTCAAGGTACTTGCTGTTCTTTACGATGGTATGTCTTCCTTCAATCCTCACATGACTGGGACAGAGCGTTGACAATTCCAGGCGGAGAGGACGCAAAGGGCTTCCCGGAGCTCCTCGGCACAACCGAAAACGAGCTCGGTCTCCGGCCCTGGCTAGAGTCGCAAGGCCACACTCTGGTCACCACGTCCGACAAAGACGGCGAGAACTCAAAGTTCGATCAAGAGGTGGTGGACGCGGAAGTCGTCATTACTACTCCGTAAGGCCGTTCCCACCCAACCCCAGTCTCCCTTTCGCGGTGCTAACGGACCCAGTTTCCACCCAGCTTACCTCACCAGCGAGCGCCTCAAGAAGGCAAAGAAGCTCAAGATTGCGATTACGGCCGGTATTGGATCTGATCACGTCGACCTCGACGCCGCGAACGAGACGAACGGGGGTATTACAGTCGCTGAAGTGACAGGCTCGAACGTCGTTTCAGTCGCTGAGCACGCAATCATGACCATCCTGGCGCTCGTGCGCAACTACACACCCGCACACGAGATGATCGAGGCTGGTGACTGGAACGTGGCCAGAGTGGCGAAGAATGAGTATGATCTTGAGAATAAGGTTGTGGGGACCGTTGGTGTGGGACGGATTGGAGAGAGGGTGTTGAGGAGGTTGAGGGGGTTTGAGTGTAAGGAGTTGTTGTACTTTGACTATCAGCCGCTGAGTGCGGAGAAGGAGAGGGAAATTGGGTGTCGGAGGGTTGAGAATCTGGAGGAGATGCTCTCCCAGTGCGATGTTGTCACTATCAACTGCCCGTTGCATGAGAAGACCAAGGGCATGTTTAATAAGGAGCTCATTGGCAAGATGAAGCCGAGGTCGTGGTTGGTTAACACGGCCCGTGGCGCTATTGTCGTTAAGGAGGATGTCGCCGACGCTCTCAAGAGTGGCCACCTCAGAGGTTACGGAGGAGACGTATGGGATGTGCAGCCGGCGCCAAAGGACCATCCACTCAGGACTGCCAAGAATCCATGGGGAGGCGGAAATGCGATGGTGCCGCATATGTCGGGAACGAGCATTGACGCGCAGAAGAGGTATGCGGAGGGCACGAAGAGGTTGCTGGAGCAGTATCTCAGTGGGAAGGAGAACTATAACCCGCACGACTTGATTGTGCATAAGGGGGATTACGCTACTAAGGCCTATGGGCAAAGAGAGAAGAAGTAAGCAGTGGTGATGGAGGTGGGAAGGAAGTGGTGGCTCACCGAGGATGGATATAAGATTGATTTTGAAATACCAAAATAAAAATAAAAGTAACTGATTACAAAATTTCGCAAACTCAACTCAGGATGAACTGACTATTGAAAGTCGTAACCATAATCGACTTTGGGAATGTTTTCAACCTCAAACTAAGAATGACTGATGTCGATATCGATTAAATTCATTGATTTTTAGAAAATGGAAATCAATTCAATGTCAAAATATTACGAAAAATCGTTAATTTACTGGAAATCAGATTTGGCGCATTCCAAATCATAATCACTGATTTTAATTTTCTGTTGAAAGCAGTGTAGATAGCCACAAGATGAAGAAGCACATTTCATATTATTATTGCATTCGCTTTCTGCTCTGCCCAATTACCTACCTATTTTAGCACTTTCATCAACTCCGTCAGCACTGTATCGTTTAGTGAAAATTGGGTTCTATATCGCGCCCTGTTTCCCGCGACTGTGTGCTGCACAACTCCTCACCATACTGCTTCAGGACTTTGGCCGCTTCCTGAAAGGTGTTTATCGCCCTCTTTACCAAGCGATTGGCTTTTCGTTGTCGTAGTCCGTGCTCTGTTATTTGTTTATGATGCTGTGGTTGATATCGCAAGAAGTGTCGAGT
>RCNJ01000519.1_pt1 | contig 13702 bp, 12 predicted proteins | sample 2041171 | NCBI WGS metagenome assembly RCNJ01 (sample SAMN09708213, study PRJNA481090) | feces metagenome | biome: feces | host: Pygoscelis adeliae | place: Antarctica: Rookery Lake | collected 2010-03-01 | reverse complement strand
GCCTGAGTCATGCCCGAACAGCACGACGCCGGCCGGGAGCCCTTCGGGTCCCGGCTGGCGCGGGCCATGAGGGAGCACGGCCCACTCTGCGTGGGCATCGATCCGCATCCGGGACTGCTGGCCGACTGGGCGTTGAACGACGACGCCGCAGGGGTGGAACATTTTGCGCTGACCGTCGTGGAGGCCCTGGCCGGACGGGTGGCCATGGTCAAACCCCAGGTCGCCCTGTTCGAACGCCACGGTTCTGCCGGGATGGCGGCCCTGGAACGGACCCTGGCCGCCTGTTCGCAGGCGGGGCTGCTCAGCCTGGCCGATGCCAAACGCGGGGATATCGGCTCCACCATGGCGGCCTACGCGGATGCCTGGCTGCGCGACGGGTCTGCCTTGGCCGCCGATGCCGTGACGCTGAGCCCCTACCTGGGGTTCGGTTCCTTGCGTCCTGCCCTGGAGGCCGCCGCCGAGAGTGGCCGCGGGGTCTTCGTCCTCGGGCTGACGTCCAACCCCGAGGGGGCCAGTGTCCAGCATGTCGGCGGGGCCGCTTCGGTGGCCCGGGGGATCGTCGAAGCGACGGCTCTCGAGAACCGGGGCGCCGTCCTGGGCTCCACCGGGCTGGTGATCGGCGCGACGGTCGGCCCCGCCCTGGCCGAACTGGGGATCGACCTGGCGGCCAGCCACGCGCCGATCCTCGCCCCGGGCCTGGGAGCACAAGGGGCGACACCTACGGACCTGCGCTCGGTTTTCGGCGAGGTCTGGGATCAACTGGTTCCAACGTCCAGCCGCGATATCCTGCGCCACGGACCCGACGTCGTTTCCCTCCGCAGAGCCGCTGCCGACGTTCAGAAATCCTTGCGCCGCTGAGTATCTGCACCTCAGACCATTGCGCCTGGTCCCAGGGTTCGCTAGGTTCGGATCACATCGTCACTAGGGACGTTCGGTTCCTGGTGACGACCGATTCCTAGTCGGCAGGGGATTACGCTATGGTTTTGAAGTCATTATCGGAGGAAGACCGCGCGAAGGCGCGGGCCAAGGCCCTGGTCTCGCGAACGCGCCGAGCCGAAGTGAAGAACAGCTTCGGCAAAGGCGAGCTGCCCATTGCCGAACTGCTTGAACTGGCCCGGAGCGATGAGGCAGTCGGACGCCTACGCGTTGCGGATCTGCTGGAGTCTGTTCCCGGGATCGGATCGGTCAGGGCCGCGGCGCTGATGGAACGCATCGGCATCTCGGCTAATCGTCGGTTGCGCGGCCTGGGCCGCAAACAGCAGGCGGCGCTGCGGTCCCACTTCGACGACACGCCGCCACACGCAAAAAAGTAACAAAGGACACCATGCCGGCTTCCAGCCACCCGCCAGTCACCGTCCTCGCCGGCCCCACGGCAGTGGGCAAGGGGACCGTTTCCACCTACATCCGCGATCACTATCCGGAGGTGTGGCTCTCTGTTTCGGCGACGACGCGCGACCCCCGGCCGGGTGAGCAGGATGGTGTCCACTACTTCTTCGTCGGCCCCCAGGTCTTCGATGAACTGGTCGATGCCGGGGACATGCTCGAGTGGGCGGTGGTCCACGGTCGCAACCGCTACGGGACGATCCGCACCAAGGTGCAGGAAGCCGTCGCCGCAGGACGCAGGGTCCTGTTGGAGATCGACCTGCAGGGCGCACGCCAGGTCAAGGAGTCGTTGCCGGAGGCAAAATTCGTCTTCCTGGCCCCGCCCAGCTGGGAGGAATTGGTCCGCAGACTCATCGGACGCGGCACCGAATCGGAGGAGGAACAGCAAAGACGGCTCGATACCGCTAAACTGGAACTTGCTGCCGAATCCGAATTCGACGTCACCATCGTGAACGACGACATTCGGCGTGCAGCCGACGAGCTGGTTTCCCAGATGGGCCTGACTCCGCACGAGCGGTAGTCGGGGTCAACCGGCACCGACGAACACCACACAGAATTTGGAGGCTTCGTGTCTACGAACACCGAAGGCATCATCAATCCGCCGATCGACGAGCTGCTGACCACCACGGATTCCAAGTACGCCTTGGTGATCAACTCGGCCAAGCGTGCCCGGCAGATCAACGCCTACTACTCGCAGCTGCACGAGGGCCTGTTCGAGTACGTCGGCCCGCTGGTCGACACCCAGCTGAACGAAAAGCCGCTCTCCATCGCCTTGCGTGAAATCAACGAGGGCCTGCTGCAGGTCAAGCCGATCGCAGCCGAAGACGCCGAGTAGCAACACCCCGTGACGGCCCAGCAGCGCATAGTCCTCGGAGTAGGCGGCGGGATCGCCGCCTATAAGGTTGCGGCGCTGCTGCGCCTGTTCACCGAATCAGGCCACCAGGTCGATGTGGTTCCCACCGAATCCTCGCTCCGATTCGTCGGCAAGGCCACGTGGGAGGCGCTCTCCGGGCGACCGGTGCGCACCAGCGTGTTCGAGGCCGTGGAGGACGTGAACCACGTCCGCCTCGGCCAGGACGCCGACCTGATCGTCATCGCCCCGGCCACAGCCGACCTATTGGCCCGCCTGGCCGCCGGGATGGCCAACGACCTGCTGACCAACACGGTGTTGGCCAGCAGGGCACCGGTCGTCATCGCCCCGGCCATGCACACCGGGATGTGGGAGAACGCGGCCACTGCCGCCAACGTCGCCACACTGCGCTCCCGGGGGATCACCGTCATCGACCCGGCCGTGGGACGCTTGACCGGAAAGGATACCGGGGCCGGGCGCCTGCCCGATGCCGAAGACCTTTTCGACGCCGTACAACGGTTCCTGCCTTCCAGCACACCGAAGACCCCCACGGATGCCGGTGCCCACGCCGGGACCCCCTCAACGCAGGAGCAGCCGCTGGCGGGCCGAACCATCGTCGTCTCCGCCGGGGGCACCCGGGAACCTCTGGACCCCGTACGTTTCCTGGGCAACCGCTCCTCGGGCAAACAGGGCACGGCCATCGCCCGGGCAGCCCTCGCCGCCGGAGCCGATGTGAGGCTGGTGGCCGCGCACCTGGAGACCGACGTCCCCGAACGCGTCGAACTCTCCACCGCCTCCACCGCCTTGGAACTGCGCGACGCCGTCATCGATGCCTGCCGTGGAGCCGATGCGGTGGTCATGGCCGCAGCCGTTGCCGACTTCCGTCCCGCCGACTATGCCGGCACCAAGATCAAGAAGACCGGCGACGACGGCGCCCCCAGCGTGACGCTGGTGCGCAACCCGGATATCCTTGCCGGGCTCGTCGAAGAGCGCCGGGAGAATCCCGATGCCGGTCCTGCCCTCATCGTCGGGTTCGCGGCCGAAACCGGTGACGCGCAGGGCTCGGTGCTGGAGCACGCCAGCGCCAAACTTCTGCGAAAGGGCTGTGACCTGCTGGTCGTCAATGAGGTCTCCGCCACGCTCGGCTTCGGCACCGAGGACAACACGGTGACCATCCTGGCCGCGGACGGCGGCCCATATACCCGGATTGCCGGGACCAAGGACGAGGTTGCGCGTGGGCTGATCACGACGGTGGGCACCATTTTGAACCGGTAGAGTGATCGGGTGACTTCCCAGAATCCCTCCTTGCGCCTGTTCAGCTCCGAATCCGTGACTGAAGGCCACCCAGACAAGATCTGCGACCAGATCAGCGACGCCATCCTCGATGAGATGCTCGCCCAGGACCCGAACTCCCGCGTCGCCGTTGAAACGTTGGTCACCACGGGTCTGGTGCACGTCGCCGGCGAGGTCACCACCGCCGGGTACGTCGAGATCCCGCATCTGGTGCGCAAGACCATCCTGGACATCGGCTACGATTCCTCGGCCAACGGATTCGACGGGGCCCGCTGCGGCGTCTCGGTCTCCATCGGCCAGCAGTCCCAGGAGATCGCCGACGGCGTGTTCAACTCGTGGGAACAGCGCGAAGGCACCGGGGAAGACCCCCGTGACGCCCAAGGTGCGGGGGACCAGGGCATCATGTTCGGCTACGCCTCGGATGAGACCCCTGTCTTGATGCCCACCCCCATCTGGTTGGCCCAGCGGCTGTCCGAAAAGCTCACCGAGGTCCGCAAGACCGGGGCCCAGCCGCTCTTGCGACCCGACGGTAAAACCCAGGTGACCATCGGCTATGACGGGGACGTCCCGGTTTCGGTGGAGACCATCGTCGTCTCCTCCCAGCACGCCCGCGAACTCGAACTCGAGGCGTTGCGCACCGATCTGCACGAACTGGTGGTCCGTCCGGTGCTGGCCGGAACCGATCTCGACATCTCCAACACCCGGATCATCCTGAATCCCTCGGGCCCGTTCATCATCGGCGGCCCCGTCGGCGACGCCGGGCTGACCGGACGCAAGATCATCGTGGACACCTACGGCGGTTTCGCCCGTCACGGCGGAGGTGCCTTCTCCGGCAAGGACCCCTCCAAGGTCGACCGTTCGGCAGCGTATGCCATGCGCTGGATCGCCAAGAACGTCGTGGCGGCCGGTCTGGCACGCCGCGCCGAAATCCAGGTCGCCTACGCCATCGGCGTCGCCCGGCCCGTCGGCCTCTACGTCGAGACCTTCGGCACCGAAACCGTTGATCCGCTGAAGATCGCCACCGCCATCGAGGAGGTCTTCGACCTGCGCCCGCTGGGTATCATCGAAGACCTGGACCTGAAGCGTCCCATCTACCAGCGCACCGCTGCCCACGGCCACTTCGGCCGCGAGGAACCGGGCTTCACCTGGGAGCAGACCAACCGCGTCGACGCGCTGCGCCACTACTTCAACCTCTAGGAGGGCCCGCGTGGACCGGTCAGCGTCCGAGCCCGAGCAGCCCACGTTGCTGCAGGGTTTCGACCTGCGTCGGCCCCTGCCAACAGGGGTCACCCCGGCGGCCTCGCTGCCCGTCGCCCGGGTGCTGCTCGATACCCAGGTGCCCCATCTGGACCGGCTCTACGACTACCTGGTGCCTGCCGAGCTGGAGGCCCGGGCCGTCCCCGGGGTCCGCATCCGGGCCCGTTTCGGCGGACAGGAACTCACCGGCTATCTCGTTGAACGGCTCGCCGAAACCGACCCCGGAGTGAAGTTGCAGCCGTTGGGCAAGATCGTCTCCGGCGAGGTCGTCCTGCGCCCCGACGTCCTGCGGCTCTGCCGGGCGGTGGCGGACCGCTATGCAGGAACCCTTCCCGACGTCGTCCGCTCCGCCATCCCGCCACGGATGGCGCGCGTCGAAACCGAGACCAGCGCCGCCGACGCCTCCGATGCGCCCCGGGCCGCACCGCCGACAGCTCCGACCGGCAGCATCCCCTCGGTCCCGCCGTCGTGCCTTCCGCAGTACGACGGCGGAACCGGGTTCCTGGAGGCGCTCACCGAGGGCGGCGCACCACGGGCCGTGCTGAGCGTGATGCCGAACCAGCCGGGGAACTGGCCGGCCCTGCTCACCGAAGCAGTGGGGGCGTGTCTGGATTCGGGGCGCGGGGCCCTCGTCGTCGTACCCGATGCCCGTGACCTGGATCGGGTCGCCGAGACACTGACCGCGACCCTGGGACCAGCCGCCGTCGCCCGGCTAAGCGCCGAGGACGGGGCGACCCCGCGCTACCGCGAATTCCTGCGCGTCTCCCGCGGGCTGGCGTCCGTGGCGGTGGGAACGCGTTCGGCGGCCTACGCCCCGGTCCATGACCTGGGTCTGGTCGTGTTGTGGGAGGACCAGGATTCCAGCCACGCCGAACCACGGGCCCCGTACCAGCACGCCCGCGAAACGCTCTTGCTGCGCTCCCAGCTGGCTGGGTGCGCGCTGCTGATGGCCGGCACCTCTCGCAGTGCCGAGGCCCAACGACTCGTGCTCACCGGGTGGGCCGCCGAGCTGTCGGCACCGCGGGCGCTGTTGCGTGCGCAGGCACCCCGGGTGGTCGCCAGCTCGGATTCCTTCGAACAGGAGCGCGATCCCGTGCTGCACGCCGCCCGCCTGCCGCGTCTGGCCTGGACGACGGCGTCGAAGGCGTTGGAGCACGGCCCGGTCCTGGTGCAGGTGGCCCGGACGGGTTTCCTGCCGGCAGTGCGCTGTGAACGCTGCCGCGAACCGGTGCGTTGCACCGAATGCTCAGGCCCGCTCGGACTCGATCATTCAGGTGCCGTACCCCGCTGCCGCTGGTGTGGGGTACAGGCACCGAACTGGACCTGTCCCACCTGCGGGGGCCATCGTCTGCGGGCCGCGGCCATCGGCGCCGACCGCACCGCAGAGGAACTGGGCCGGGCCTTCCCGAAGGTCCCGGTCGTCAGCGCCACCGGTGGTCTGCCACGACGTCGCGTCCCCGGATCCCCCTCACTGGTGGTCGCCACCCCGGGAGCCGAGCCGATGGCCGAGGGCGGCTACGCAGCAGTGTTGCTGCTGGACGGGGACCGCATGCTCGCCCGCGACGAACTACGCACCGGGGAGGAAGTGCTCCACCGCTGGCTCGCGGCGGCCTCGTTGGCCCGGTCATCGCGCGACGGCGGTGTCGTCGTCATCGCCGCGGGGGAGTCAGATCCGGTTCGGGCCCTGGTGCGCTGGGATGCCGCCGGCTTCGCCGAACGCGAGCTGAACCTCCGTCGCGAACTGGAACTGCCCCCTGCGGTGCGCACCGCCTCGCTCTCGGGCCCCGCGCAGGCGGCCGATGCCTTCGCCGAAGCACTCGAACTGCCCGAGTCGGTCAGGCTCACCGGCCCGGTGATCGAAGAGGAAGGGGTCCACCGGTGGCTGCTGTTCTTCGGCTACGGCCAGGGCGGACCGGTCTGCGCGGAACTGCGTCGGGTCAAGGCTAGGTCCTCGGCCAACCGGGATCCGGTGGTCAACGTCCGCGTCGACCCCCAGGGCATGCTCTAGTTCGGGGCCGCGAGGAAGGCCTTGATCATCCGGGCCGCGGTGCGTGGACGTTCGTAGTGGATGAGGTGTCCCACCCCGGCGATGACTTCGATCCGTGCCTGCGGGAACCTGGCAGCCAAGGCATACTGTCCCGGGACGGAACCGAGGTCGTCGAGTTCGCCGACGATGAGCAGTGCCGGTGCCTGCACGTCGGCGGCCACATCGCGGACCGTATCGGAGATCGAGGAGGCGAAGGCCTCCTGCAGGCTGGCCCGGGTGGCGAAGCTGCTGAAATAGCGCCGGTGCTGGTCCACCACGTAGGCCTGGGTCACTGGGTCGCCCGAGGTGCCCAGGGTGGCCGACATCAGGTCAACAATCAGCCGGTTGCGGAGCACCGCCAGGCCCCACCGTTCGGGCAGCAGACGCCCGGCCGCGTAGTAGCCGGCAGCCAGCCGGGAGAAGATGGCCTGGCGGCCCTCCAACGCGGGTTCGCAGATCGGATTGATCAGCACCAGGGAGGCGAACGTGTCGGGATTCGCGGCGAGGTAGTGGGCGGCGATGATCGAACCGAAGGAGTGCCCCAGCAGGATGGCCGAGGTCGGGATCCCCAGATCGGCACGCAGCGTATCGATGACACCGGCATAGGTCGCCGCATCGTGGCGGGCGTCGGCGAAGGCCGTGGAATCACCAAAACCCGGTAGATCGGGAACGATGACGGTGTAACCGGGGAGGTTGCGCACCAGCAGGTCCAGCCCGTGGTGGTCTCCACGGAAACCGTGGATGGCCAGGACGATCCCATGGGATGGTCCGCGGGAGGGGTAGGTCCTGACCGACAGGTCCGAACCCAGGTGTCGGTGACCGGTGACCCAGGGGGTGCGGTAGTCGGTGGGGAAGCTCATGAACCGAGCCTATCGGCCCGCCGCGTGCCGGATCCGACGTGGCACACGGTTCGGTCGGTAGCGCTCAATTCATCAACCGCCAGGCGGTGCCCTCGTCGATCACCAGATCGGTCATCAACCGGCCCTCCAGCGCCCCACGTACGGCTTCCAGCTTGCCGCGACCGGCGACGATCGCCAGGCGTTGGGGAATCCTGCGCAGGGCCTCCAGCGGTGGGCCGGTGGAGCGGTCATTCATCGCAATCGAGTCGTCGCTGCCATCGCTGCGATAGAAGACGGTCGCCACGTCGCCGACCACCCCCTGATCGCGCAGCCCTGCGGCGTCCCGGGCGCTGACATAGCCTCCACGGTAGATCTGACTGGGAACCGCAGCGTCGATGGACCCCAGTCCGAAGACCGCCAAACGGATCTCCGAACGGGTGTCCAGAACCCGGCGGACCGAGCGTTCCTGCCACATGGCGGCCCGCGTCTCGGCCCGATCGAAGAAGGCGGGAACCGGGAACTGCTCCACCCGGGCGGTGAAGGCCGCACCGAACCTGAACAGGATTTCACTGGCATAGGAGATGCCGGTCGTCTGCGGGTTGGCGGCGCCGTTGAGCTGGACGAAGACCGTGTCATGGGTGGGTTTATGGACCAGATGCCGACTCAGCGCCGTCAGCGTGGAGCCCCAGGCCAGGCCAACGGTCATTCCCGAGGAAATCAGCGGCTGGACCACATGCGACCCGTGGGCGGCCACGCGTTCGAGGACCTCGGCCTCGGATAGCGAACCGTCGGTGGGCACCACGTGGGCGCGGACCCCGTAGCTGGATTCAAGCTCCTTCACCAAGGACGTGGCCCGACCCCGCGGTGGGTTCAACTCGATCTTCACCAGACCAATGCGCTTGGCCAGGGACAGCAGGCGGGACACCGTCGACCGGGAGACCCCCAGGTCCCGGGCAATGGCCTCCATGGTCAGTTCCTGGACGTAGTAGAGCTGGGCCGCACGCAGGGCATCACGCTCCCGCCGGTCACCGGAAATGTGTCGTACGCCATGAACGTTCGGCTCACCCGTTCCGTCTCTCGGGTCCTCTCCCAGCGGGTCACGAGTCATGATTCCTCCGGTTCCTGCACGTTTGTGCAATTTGATTGACGGCTACGTTCTGCACTGGCAAGACTACTTCTCGGTGCCCCGTTCACGGGACCAACAGTTCCATTTAGCAGCAAAGGACAGATCAGAGTGTCATCCACGCAAGAAACCCGCCCGGCCGTCTCACTCCTGAAGGACCGCCCCCAGGCGCAGGTCCTCATTGTCGGGGGAGGCATCAACGGCGTCGCCACCTTCCGCTACCTGGCCCTGCAGGGAATCGACGTCGCGCTGGTCGAGCGCGGAGACTACTGCCAGGGGGCCTCCGGCGCCTCCTCCCATATGATCCACGGCGGCATCCGGTACCTCGAAAACGGCGAGTTCCGCCTCGTCCGCGAATCGGTGCAGGAACGCAACACGCTGCTGGCCATCGCCCCGCACTACGTCAAGCCGCTGCGCACCACCATCCCGATCTTCTCCACCTTCTCCGGCATCCTCAGCGCCCCGGCGCGGTTCTTGACCCACCGCAACGGCAAGCCCCAGGAACGCGGGGCACTGCTGATCAAGGCGGGGCTGATGATGTACGACGCCTTCGCCGGCTCAGGACGCCTCACCGAACGCCACCGCTTCCACGGCCGCCGCCGAGCCCTGCATGACCTGCCGGCACTGCGCCCCGACGTGAAGTACGCTGCCACCTACTTCGACGCCTCCGTGCACAACCCCGAACGCCTCACCCTGGACGTACTCCACGACGGACTGCGCGCCAACCCCGATTCACGCGCCTCCAACTACGTTTCCCTCATCTCCGAGCACGACGGCGTCGCACAACTGCGCGATGAACTCACCGGCGAGGAATTCGACTTCAACGCCCCGGTGATCGTCAACACCACCGGAGCCTGGGTGGATTCGACCAACGACGCGCTGGGCCAGGACAGCCGCTTCATGGGCGGGACCAAAGGCTCGCATATCGTGCTGGACAGCCCCGAACTGCTCGCCGCCTGCGCAGGACGCGAGATCTTCTTCGAGCACGAGGACGGGCGCATCGTACTGATCTACCCGATAGGGGACCGGATCCTGGTCGGCACCACCGACATCGAGGCCGATATCAACGAACCCGCCCGCTGCACCGACGAGGAGGTCGACTACTTCTTCGACCTGATCAACCATGTCTTCCCCGACGTCGCCGTCTCCCGTGAGGAGATCGTCTACCGCTTCTCAGGCATCCGCCCGTTGCCGCACCACGACGACACCCAGCCCGGCTTCGTCTCGCGCGACTACCGCATCGAAAAGCGCCCCGGCGCCCGGGGCTCCACGGTCCTGAGCCTGGTCGGTGGCAAATGGACCACGTTCCGGGCCCTGGGCGAACAGCTCGGCGGTGAGGTCCTTTCCGTGCTGGGGCGGGCTTCTGGGCCGGATACGAGCGCATTGGCCATCGGTGGCGGCGTGAACTACCCGCGGAACGACGTCGAACGTGAACAGTGGATCTCCGCCAGGACCCAGCGGGCCAGCCGCGAACGCCTGGCGGTCCTGCTCGAACGCTACGGAACCCGTGCCGACGAGGTCCTGGATGCCAGCGGAGCCGATGACGCACTGCTTCTGAGCAGCGACGAACTCAGCGTCGACGAACTGGGCCACATGGCCGCCCACGAGCAGGTGGGGCGCCTGGTGGACGTGTTCATCCGCCGGACTTCGCTCGCCTTCCGTGGCCTGGTCACCACCGAGCTCATCGACGAATGCGCCGACGTGTTGGCGCCCGTGCTGGGCTGGGACGCCGCTCGCCTCGAGTCCGAACGCGCCGATACCCGCCGCGTCCTGTCCGAAGAGCATGGAGTCGCCTTCACGCAGGCATCTGCGTAGCCAACACAGCGAAACACCACCGTGCCGGACCGTGCTGATGAGCACGGTCCGGCCCCATGATTTCCGCGCCGGCAGCCGCCGGGAGCCGGATCACCGCGGGAGCATCGAATGATGCCCTGACAACTGAAATCAACATAGGAGTCAACGATGTCTCTGCAAGTTTTTAGCGCCGAAGCGCTCGGCACCATGCTGCTGATGCTGCTCGGCTGTGGCGTGGTGGCCAACGCCGTGCTCAGGGGCGCCAAAGGCAATAACGGCACCTTCCTGATGGTCAACTTCGGCTGGGGACTGGGTGTCTTCGCCGGCGTGTGGGTCGCTGCCGCTTCCGGCGCCCACCTCAACCCGGCCGTCACCGTCGGGCTGCTGGTCAACCCCAACGTTGATGAGTACGCCCCGGGTGTGGCCATCACGCTGGCGAGCACTTTGCTCTACTTCGCCGCCCAAATGGTCGGCGCCATCATCGGCGCCGTCCTGGCCTACCTCTCCTATAAGCAGCATTTCGACGCCGAGGAGGACCCCGCAGCGAAGCTGGGCGTGTTCGCCACCGGCCCCGTCTACCGGCATAAGGGCTGGAACCTGCTGACCGAGATCATCGCGACGTTCGTCCTGGTCTTCGTCATTGCCGGCTTCGGACTGACCCCCAACGGACTGGGCCCACTGGCCGTGGCCCTGATCGTGGTCGGCATCGGCGCATCCCTCGGTGGCCCCACCGGATACGCCATCAACCCGGCCCGTGACCTGGGCCCCCGCATCGCCCACGCCTTCCTGCCGATCAAGGGCAAGGGCCCCAGCGACTGGGGCTACTCCTGGATCCCGGTCGTCGGTCCGCTGATCGGTGGGGCCATCGGTGGCCTGGCCGGAGGCGCCCTCTTCTAGGGAACGAGACCGCGCAGCTCATCACCCGTACTTCGAAGGGAAGAAACCCATGACCCAGAACATCATCGCCATCGACCAGGGCACCACCAGTTCGCGTGCCATCATCTTCGACCACGACGGGGCCATCGTCTCCGTCGGACAGAAGGAACACGAGCAGATCTTCCCGAAGGCAGGGTGGGTCGAGCACAACGCCGAGGAAATCTGGACCAACGTCCGTGAAGTCGTCGGCAGCGCCCTCTCCAAGGCCAACCTGACCCGGCACGACATCGCCGCAGTGGGCATCACCAACCAGCGTGAGACCACGGTGGTCTGGGACAAGAACACCGGCAAGCCCGTCTACAACGCGATCGTCTGGCAGGACACCCGGACCCAGAACACCGTCGACGAGCTCTCCGCCGACGGTGGCGGGGACCGTTATAAGGACCGGGTCGGCCTGCCACTGGCCCCCTACTTCTCAGGCACCAAGATCAAGTGGATCCTGGATAACGTCGACGGGGTCCGTGAACGTGCCGAAGCAGGGGACCTGCTGTTCGGAAACACGGATACCTGGGTGACCTGGAATCTGACCGGCGGCACCGACGGCGGCATCCACATCACCGATGTCACCAATGCCTCGCGCACCCTGTTCATGGACCTGGAGAAACTGGCCTGGGACGAGGAGATCCTCGCCGATTTCGGCGTCCCGGTCTCGATGATGCCCGAGATCAAGTCCTCCTCGGAGGTCTACGGCACGGTGCACACCAACCAGCTGCTGCGCGAGGTCCCGGTCGCGGGCATCCTCGGTGACCAGCAGGCGGCCACCTTCGGCCAGGCCGCCTTCAACGCCGGCGAGGCCAAGAACACCTACGGCACCGGTTGCTTCCTGATCTTCAACACGGGCGAGGACATCGTGAAGTCCTCCAACGGGCTGCTCACCACCGTTGCCTACCAGCTCGAAGGCGAGAAGCCGGTGTATGCCCTGGAGGGCTCGATCGCCGTCGCCGGATCCCTGGTCCAGTGGCTGCGTGACAACATCGGCATGATCTCCTCCGCCGCAGAGGTCGAGGACCTGGCCGGGCAGGCCGAGGACAACGGCGGCGTCTACATCGTGCCGGCGTTTTCGGGACTCTTCGCCCCCTACTGGCGTCCCGATGCCCGGGGTGCGATGGTCGGACTCACCCGGTTCGCCAACCGCTCGCATATCGCCCGGGCTGCCATGGAGGCCACGGCGTTCCAGACGCGGGAGGTGCTCGACGCGGTCAACGCCGATGCCGAGGTGCCGCTGACCGAATTGCGGGTCGACGGCGGCATGGTCGCCAACGAGACCCTGATGCAGTTCCAGGCGGACATGCTCGGCGTCCCGGTCGTCCGACCGCAGGTCACCGAGACGACAGCCCTGGGTGCCGCCTACGCCGCCGGACTGGCCGTCGGGTTCTGGACGGACCGCGATGAGCTGCGTGCCAAGTGGGCCGAGGACAAGCGCTGGGAACCCGAAATGGAACACGGCGAACGCGACCGTCAGATGCGGCTGTGGAAGAAGGCCGTCACCAAGACCTTCGACTGGGTCGATGAGGACGTGCTCTAGCGCACCAACCACCGATCGTTCTCTGATGGCGGGGCCGTGACACCCAAGGTGTCGCGGCCCCGCCGTGCTGTAGACTGGCCCCATGTCAGCAGTCCTACTTCTTTCCTAGCCGGGCCCGACCGTCCGGCTGCCCCTTGTATGCCAAGGGGCTTTTTCATGTTCGGCTTCCGTTGGATCCCCCCGGGGAACACCGGCGGTGGCCGGGACTGGCTGATCGACCGAATCTGCACTACCAGAAGGCGAACCCACCGTGAGCACAGAGGCACCCGGAACCCCGGACACCGGCACCACCTACAGCTTCAGTGAGCTGGAGGCACGGTGGCAACCCGTGTGGGAGGAACTGGGAGTCTTCACCCCCAAGGACGACGGCAGCGCCGAACGCCGCTACGTCCTGGATATGTTCCCCTATCCCTCGGGTGACCTGCATATGGGCCATGCCGAGGCCTTCGCCATGGGTGACGTCGTTGCCCGCTATTGGCGCCAGCAAGGTTACGACGTCCTGCACCCGATCGGTTGGGACTCCTTCGGCCTGCCCGCGGAGAACGCCGCCATCAAACGCAACGCCCACCCCGCGGAGTGGACGTATAAGAACATCGAAACCCAGGCAGCGTCCTTCAAGCGCTACGCCATCAGTGCCGACTGGTCACGGCGCATCCACACCTCCGACCCGGAGTAC
>RCNJ01000517.1_pt1 | contig 13717 bp, 12 predicted proteins | sample 2041171 | NCBI WGS metagenome assembly RCNJ01 (sample SAMN09708213, study PRJNA481090) | feces metagenome | biome: feces | host: Pygoscelis adeliae | place: Antarctica: Rookery Lake | collected 2010-03-01 | reverse complement strand
TACGGGTACTGGAACAGCGACAAGATCGCCATCCGCTCCATGCAGGCCTACCCGGTCACCGAGCAGGAACAACCGGCGATGTACCGGATCGTCAACCAGCTCTCCATTACAGCGGGTCAGCCCATGCCGCGGCTGTTCGTCTCCCCGACCGCGGCGCCGAATGCGTTCGCCACCGGACGGAACCCGCAGAACGCCGCCGTGTGCTGCACGGAGGGCATCCTGAACCTGCTTGACGAGCGCGAACTACGTGGAGTGCTGGGCCATGAGCTCATGCACGTCTACAACCGGGACATCCTCACCTCCTCCGTGGCCGCCGCCGTCGCCGGTGTCGTGACGTCGGTGGCCCAGTTCATGCTCTTCTTCGGTGGAGGGGACCGCCGCAACGCCAACCCGCTGGCGATGATCGCCACGGCATTGTTGGCGCCGCTGGCGGCCTCGCTGATCCAGCTGGCGATCAGCCGGACCCGTGAATACGATGCCGACGAGGACGGTGCCACGCTGACCAACGATCCACTGGCCCTGGCATCGGCGTTGCACAAGCTCGAAGCCGGAGTCCAGCGGGCCCCGTTGCCCGAGGATCAGCGCCTGGTCAACACCTCCCACCTGATGATCGCCAACCCGTTCCTCGGCGGCGCGAAGAAGCTCTTCGCCACCCATCCGCCCATGGCGGACCGGATCTCCCGTCTGGAAAAAATGGCGGGACGTCCGCTGGAATAAGAGGGGGGTACCACTTTCGCCAACGCCGGGTGGCCGTTGGTCGGTCGTTGGATCGCGGAATATCCATTTGGTCATTGCGCAAGGGTTGCGTATCGTCATCTGCATAGGTAAGGCTTACCTAGACACCTTGACGTCCACCCGGAAGCTCCATGATGATCGCGAATTTCCTGATCGGCCTGCGGGAAGGGCTTGAAGCCGTCCTGATCGTGGTGCTCCTTCTGGCATACCTAGGCAAGACCGGACGGACCCATCTGGTGCCGCGGGTCATGGCCGGCGTCGGTGTCGCGGTTGCCGTGTCACTGGCCTTCGGGGCCCTCCTGACGTTCGGCCCACGCGGCCTGACCTTCGAAGCGCAAGAGGCCATTGGCGGAACCCTTTCCCTGGTCGCCGTCGGATTCGTGACGTGGATGATCTTCTGGATGGCCCGGACATCGCGGTCCATGGCGACCGATCTGCGCCATAAAGTAGACGACGCAGCCGACGGGAAGGCCTGGGTGCTGGTCCTGGTTGCTGCCTTGGCCGTCGGCCGCGAGGGCCTGGAAACCGCCCTGTTCATCTGGGCCGCAGCCCGCGCCACGGGCGAGACCTGGGAACCGATTGCCGGTGCCGCCCTCGGCCTCGCCGTCGCCGTCGTCCTGGGCGCCCTGATCCACCGCGGTGCCGTCAGGATCAACTTCGCAAAGTTCTTCACCTGGACCGGGGCGGCACTGATCATCGTTGCTGCAGGTGTCCTGGCCTATGGCATCCACGACCTGCAGGAAGCCGGCATCCTGCCGGGTCTGCACCGACTGGCCTTCGACGTCTCCCACATCATCCCTCCCTCGAGCTGGTACGGCACCGTACTCAAGGGGGTCTTCAACTTCTCCCCGGCCACCACGTGGCTCGAGGCCATCGCTTGGACCAGTTACGTCGTCCCGGTCTTCTACTTCTACTTCCGTGGCCTGCGCCGCGGGTCCCCGAAGTCCCGGACCGGTTCATCGGCCGGTACCGCCGTCGGCTCGAACGCCTGAATCCCCGTCGCCTCCGCGAATCCGCCCAGACCCTGCAAGGATCCCCATGACCCCGAACCGCACCCTCCCCGCCGTCGCCGCCCTGGCGGTGGCCGCGCTCGCCCTGGCCGGTTGCACCGACAATAATGCGACCGCAGCCGGTGGAGACGGCGCCATTGCCGTGACCAGCACCGAAGACACCTGCGAGGTCAGCACCGATACCGTCCCGGGCGGCACGCTCAAATTCTCGGTGAAGAACGAAGGAACCCAGGTCACCGAGTTCTACCTGCTGGCCGAAGACGGCCTGCGCATTGTCGGGGAGGTGGAGAACATCGGACCCGGTTTGAGTCGGGATCTGGTCGTTGTCGCTCCCGAAGGGAAGTATGCCACCGCCTGCAAACCAGGCATGGTCGGCGACGGCATCCGGGCGGACTTCGCCGTGGGCCCGGTGCCCGAGGGCCAGGAGATCAGCGCCGACCGGGCCGCCTTGCAGGACACCGCCACAACGCAGTACAGCGCCTACGTCAAGGACCAGACCGACCAGCTGCTGGTCGGCACCAAGAAGTTCGCCCGGGCCTTCGCCGATGGTGAGACGGATCAGGCCCAGAAGCTCTACGCCTCGACGCGCATGCATTGGGAGCGCATCGAACCGGTGGCCGAATCATTCGGTGACCTGGACCCGATCCTTGATGCCCGGGAAGCCGATCTGGAACCGGGCCAGGACTGGACCGGTTGGCACCGTGCGGAGAAGGACCTCTGGCCGCCGAAGAGCGACTACCAGGCCATGAGTTCCGCGCAGCGCCAGAAGATCGCCGATCAGATGGTCGCCGATACCGAGGAGCTGCAGGCCCGCACGCTGGAGACCGAGTTCACCGCAGACGCGCTGGCCAACGGAGCCAAGGAGCTCCTTGATGAGGTGGCCACCGGGAAGGTCACCGGCGAAGAGGAGATCTGGTCCCACACGGACCTGTGGGACTTCCAGGCCAACGTCGACGGCGCCCGCATCGCCTACGAGGACCTCAAACCGTTGCTCGACCGCGACGACGCGAAGCTCGATGCCAGCCTCGAGAAGAACTTCACGGCGCTGCAGAAGCTCCTGGACCAGTACAAACGAGGAGACGGGTTCGTGTACTTCGACGAATTGACCAAGGCCCAGACGCAGGAGCTCGCCTCAGGCGTCGACGCCTTGGCCGAACCGCTGTCCCGGCTGACCGCCGCGGTGGTGAAGTAGCCGTGGAGGAACAACAGCCCGACGGCGGAACGGCGGAGGAGCAGGAGGGACCACGGCGCGGTCTGCGACGTCGAACCCTGTTCGCGGCGGCCGGCATTGGCGGGGTGGTCGGTGTCGCCGCGGGAGCCACGGGCGCCTCGGCCGTGGAACGTGCGTCTACTCCGGAAGCGGATCAGGACGTCGTTCCCTTCCGTGGGGAGCATCAGGCCGGAATCGAGACCGAAACGCAGGACCGGATGCATACGGCTGCCTTCGACGTCACGACCACTGACCGGGACGAGCTGATCTCGCTGTTGAAGGATTGGACGGCGGCCATCGAATCGATGACCGGTGGGCAGCCGGTCGGCGGACCCGATGGAGCCACCGGTGGCGCCTATGACGCCCCGCCGGAGGACACGGGGGAGGCACTGGATCTGCCGGCGAGCCACCTGACGGTGACCATCGGTTTTGGCCGCACCCTCTTCACCCGAGACGGGAAGGACCGTTTCGGTCTGGCCGACCGGCTGCCCGAGGCACTGATCGACCTCCCGCACTTTCCCGGGGATGCGCTGGAGGAGAACCGCAGCGATGGCGACCTGGTGGTCCAGGCCTGCGCCGACGACCCGCAAATTGCGGTGCACGCCGTCCGCAACCTGGTGCGGATCGGCTTCGGTCGGGCTCGTGTGCGGTGGAGCCAGATCGGCTTCGGACGCACCTCATCCACCTCGACCGACCAGGTCACCGCGCGAAACCTCTTCGGTTTTAAGGACGGGACCGCGAACGTCAAGTCGCAGGAAACCCAGGCCCTGGCCGACCATGTGTGGGTCTCAGGGGCTACGGGCGGACAAGCTTGGATGAACGCCGGGACCTATATGGTGGCCCGCCGGATCCGGATGCACATCGAGACCTGGGACCGCACCTCGCTGCGCGAACAAGAACTGGATATCGGCCGGACCAAGCGCGAAGGTGCCCCCCTGTCCGGTGGTGCCGAGTTCGATGATCCCGACTTCGACACGAAGGGTTCCGCTGGCCCGCTGATTGCCGGGGACTCGCACGTTGCCCTGGCCCACCCGAGCCGGAATGGGGGTGTGAGGATGCTGCGCCGCGGATTCAACTACACCGACGGCTCCGATGGTCTGGGGCGGCTCGACGCCGGTTTGTTCTTCATTGCCTACGTGGTGGATCCACGCACCCATTACGTGCCGATGCAGATGGCCATGGCCAAGAACGATCTGCTGGTGGAGTATCTGAAACACACGGGGTCAGGGCTCTTTGCGGTTCCCCCCGGGGTCACCGAGCCGGACGGCTACCTCGGCCAAGGACTATTCGAGTCCTAGGGCCAGGGATGGATGCAGAGGGGCCGCAGTCCGTGAGGATTGCGGCCCCTCTGCGGTCCGTGAGGTGACGCTCTAGCGGAAATTCACGAACTGCAGGTCGACTTCCTCGAATTTGCGCAGCATCTCCATGGTGGCCTGCAGATCATCGCGGGACTTCGAGGAGACACGCAGCTCATCGCCCTGGATGGTGGACTTCACGCCCTTGGGTGCCTCGTCGCGGATCTGCTTATTGATCTTCTTCGCGATGTCCTGGGCGATCCCCTCCTTGATGGAGGCCTCGATCCGGTACTCCTTACCCGAAGCGTACGGTTCCCCGGCGTCCAGCGACTTCAACGAGATCTTGCGCTTGACGAGCTTGGACTGGAAGACGTCCAGCACTGCCTTGACGCGTTCCTCCGAGCTGGCCTTCAGCAGGATGTTATCGCCGCTGAAGTCCAGCTCGGCTCCGACGCCCTTGAAGTCATAGCGCTGCGAGATTTCCTTCTGAGCCTGGTTCATCGCGTTCGAGACTTCCTGGCTGTCGACCTTGCTCACGACATCGAATGTGGATTCACTGGCCACAAGTCCTCCTCAAGTTGGTTTCCTTCATTGACCTCCAGCCTATCGGCAGGGGCCATCCGGGGCACCCCGTCAGGTGCCGGGAGCCCGGCTTCAACTCCTCTCCGGAGCGCGGATGGGAAGCCGATTCGATTCTTGGCGGGAAATTCGGTAAAGTTTCTACTCGTTCCATTGCGGAACTTCGGCAGATTTCCCGAGTGGCCAAAGGGGGCTGACTGTAAATCAGCTAGCATCGCTTTCATTGGTTCGAATCCAATATCTGCCACCCACGGTCCCAATCAGGACCGTTGAAGACCCCGGACTCATGAGTCCGGGGTTTTCTCATGTCCGGGACCGGCCCTCCCCGGGACAGCCCCAGCGACCTTCTTCAGGCCGCCAGCTCGTTGCCGACGTGTCTGATGTAGAGGTCCCACAGGATCAGGTGCGCATCCCGACTGGCTTTCATCACGGTCCCGTAGTGGGCCCATTGCCAGGCGGTCGCACCATTGGAATCCGGGGGAGCGGGAGAACAATCGCCAGGCGTCCGCCAACCGGCAGGAGACCACAAGGCGTGGATCGGGCCGGCACTGGTGGCAGCCGAGGAGCGGTCGTCCAGCGGATGCGGAAGGCGCATGCGTCGCTGGATCCGCGGGGCTTCACCGACGGCAAAGATCTCCGACTTGGACACCTCCATCACATGGGGCATGAGTCGTTGATACTCATCCGCCAGTTCGCAGCTGGCCCGGATGGACTCCCGCAGAAGTTCACCTTCGATCACGAACAGCAGCGTGCAACGTGGCATTTGCGTTCCTCCCTCGGCAGCGGTTCCCTATGGAAACGAGCCTAGGGAGATGCCGGGGCCCGGGACAGGGGGAGCGCCAAGCTGTGGAAAACCCTTCCACCGAACGACGCCGGGGCAGACATGCGGCAGGGTGGAAGGCTACCGTGGAGGCATGGCTACCATCGACATCACCGAAGATCAGTTCCAGCAGACCATCCAGGACAACGACATCGTCTTCGTCGATTTCTGGGCTTCCTGGTGCGGACCCTGCAAGCAGTTCGCACCGATCTTCGCGGCGGCTTCGGAAAAGCACGAGGGCATCACCTTCGCCAAGGTGGACACCGAAGCCGAGCAGGGGCTGGCAGCGGCAGCGGGCATCACCTCGATCCCCACGCTGATGGCGTTTCGCGACCGGGTGTTGGTGTTCTCCCAGCCCGGAGCCATCGGGTCCTCCCAGTTTGACGATCTGATCGAGGCCGTCAAAGGCATCGACATGCAGGAAGTCCACGCCCAGCTCGCCGAGCAGACGCCCGGCCAGTAGGGCTGCGGCGACCCCCGGGGGAGGGGACCAAGCAGCTGTTCGGGGCTGATATGTTGTGGATCACAGACGTTTGGACCGCAACCCTTGAAAGGTGCCGTCGATGATGGATACCGACAACCCAGCCAACGCCGATTCGTATACCCACGGGGGCAACGACCCCGCGGTCCTGGAACAGAGCATCGGGGAGAACTTCCGATCGGTGGCTGCCCGGTTCCCGGATCATCCGGCCGTCATCGAGGCATCGACCGGACGCAGCTGGACCTATGCGCAGATGGACCTGGCCACCGACCAGCTCGCCCGGGCACTGATCTCCGCGGGCATCGGCATCGGCGACCGGCTGGGCATCTGGAGTCCGAACTGCGCCGAGTGGACGCTGCTGCAATACGCGACCGCCAAGGCCGGGATCATCCTGGTGAACGTGAACCCGGCCTACCGCCTGGAGGAACTCTCCTTCGTCGTCGGGCAATGCGGCATGCGGGCCCTGGCCGTCGCCCCGTCGGACCAGATCAGTGACTACACCTCGATGGCCCGGGCCGTAGCTGGACAGGACAACCCCCTGCAGGATCTGATCCACCTGCCGGGCCCCGACGGCATGGACCCGGCGGGCGGTCAAACCGCGGCGGATGCCGCCGGGGACGCCGGTCGGGAGTTCACCTGGGACTCCTTGCTGGACTTGGCCGATCAGATACCGCAGGCGAGCCTGGAAACGATCCTGGAATCCCTGGATTCCCATGATTCGATCAACCTGCAATACACCTCGGGGACCACCGGATTTCCCAAGGGTGCGACGTTGAGCCACCACAACATCCTGAACAACGGCTTCCATATAGCCGAGCTGCTCGGCTACACCGAGAACGACCGCGTGGTGCTGCCTGTCCCGTTCTTCCATTGCTTCGGCATGGTCATCGGCAACCTGGGTGCGCTCTCCCATGGGGCGGCAACCGTCCTGCCGGGTCGGGCCTTCAAACCGGATGAGACGCTGCAGGCCGTGCAGGACCACGGAGGCACCAGCCTGTATGGGGTGCCGACGATGTTCATCGCCGAACTAGCCCTTCCCGATTTCGCCGACTACGACCTCTCCACCCTGCGCACCGGGGTCATGGCCGGGTCGACCTGCCCGGAGGAGGTCATGGAACGGGTGATCTCCGAGATGAACATGGCAGAAGTGGCCATTTGCTACGGAATGACCGAAACCTCCCCGGTCTCCACGATGACCCGCACCGATGATTCCCTGGAACGCCGCACCCAGACCGTCGGCCGGACCATGCCCCAACTCGAATCCAAGATCGTCGATCCGATCTCCGGGGATGTGGTTCCCCGTCGTTCGACCGGTGAGTTGTGCACGCGGGGCTACTCGGTCATGAAGGGCTACTGGGAGGAACCCGAGAAAACGGCCGCGGCCATCGACTCCGACGGATGGATGCACACCGGGGACCTGGCCTCGATGGACCAGGACGGCTATGTGCGGGTCGAGGGTCGCATCAAGGACCTGATCATCCGCGGCGGCGAAAATGTTTCACCGCGGGAGATCGAGGAGTTCCTCTACCGCCACCCGGATGTCCAGGATGTCCAGGTCATCGGGGTTCCCGACCAGAAGTACGGGGAGGAGATCATGGCCTGCATCATCCTGCACGAAGGGGCACAGGAGATGACCCTGGAAACGGTGCGTGAATACTGCACCGGGCGGATCGCCCACTTTAAGATCCCCCGCTACGTGCAGATCCGCAGCAGCTTCCCGATGACGATTTCGGGCAAGATCCGCAAGGTGGAGATGCGCCAAGAAGCCATCCGGCTGGTCGCCGGCAACTAGCCTGGAAAACCCGGCTCAACGGCCTCGGTGGTCCATCGGCGCCAGCCGGGGCCCGAAGGACGGTTTGCGGAATCCGGTCAGCCCGATCAGCCGGACCACGCGTTGGCGGTGCCCCGCGAAGGGGGCCAGCAGCCGAAGCATCCCGGCATCGTCGGTGGCCCTCCCTGCCAACGCATGACCGATGTAGGCGGCCAGATGGAAATCACCGACGGACACCGCATCGGGGTGCCCATGGGTGCGCTGCAGGGTCTCGGCGGCAGTCCACGGGCCGATTCCGGGAACCGACTGCAGCTTCCGGCCCGGGTCCTGGGCGAGGCCGAGGGCACCGAGCCGGTTGATGCCGGCCGCCGCCTCGGCAGCACCTAACACGGTACGACGACGTGAATCGTCCACCCGGGCCCGATGCCAGTCCCAGCCGCCGATGAGTCGCAGCCGGTGGGCTCCGGGGGCGATGGCCAGGCCTTCCGGCGCCGGACCCGGAGCCTGCTCGCCGAAATGCGAGACCAGATACCGCCAGGCGTGGCGGGCTTCGATGGTAGTCACCTTCTGTTCGAGGATGACCGGTACCAAGGCGTCGAACACCCGCCGGGTCGAGGGCAGGCGCAAGCCTGGATTCCGCCGTCGTGCCTCGAGGATCCAGCCCGGAAGCCCCTCCCGCGGACCGGCGTCGAAACCCGACCAGTCATCCTCGGCGCCGAGTAGTGCAGGAGCCGAAAGCACGGCCCGGGCCGCCCCGGGGCCCCAGGCCCGCAATGAAAGCACCGGTCCGGCGACGGGGCCCTCGGTTTCCTGGGCACCGCTACGATGCACCACCACCAGAAGGGTGGCCGGGCCCTCGCCGGTCTCGAAGCATAACCAGGCCTTCCCCTGCCCGAGCCGGGTGCACGGATCATGGGTACCGCGTTGGAGCACACGCAGCGTGGTCTCCAGATCGTATCCCCGCGGGGCGGTCCAGCTTCCTTCGGCCTCCGGGGTGTCCACCGGCCCGGTCGGGCGCAGCAAGGCAGCCGATGCCGGGTAGCCAGCAGCTGGTGTGGAGGTCATCTCCCGATGATCCCACCGCGGCGCGCCAAGACCCAGCCGGTGGGCGGTGCGCGGTCCATGACTCCGGGTTTCGCCGGACCCGGGGACCTCGAGGGCCCGGCGGTAGAGTCGGTCCCATGAAATACGCGGAATCCGTTCTGGAGCTCATCGGCAACACCCCGTTGGTGAAACTGTCCAAGGTCACCGACGGTGTCCGGGCCACGATCCTGGTCAAACTCGAGTACCTGAATCCGGGCGGATCCATCAAGGACCGGATTGCGCTGAAGATGATCGAGGACGCGGAGAAATCCGGGGCACTGCAGCCTGGCGGAACCATCGTCGAGCCGACGTCGGGGAACACCGGCGTCGGATTGGCCATGGTGGCCCAGGCGAAGGGTTATCACACCATCTCCGTGGCCCCCGACAAGGTCGGCGCCGAGAAGCTCGATGTGCTGCGCGCCTATGGAGCGGAGGTCGTGGTAACCCCGACATCGGTGGCACCGGAATCGCCCGAGTCCTACTACGGGGTCTCCGACCGGCTGGTCCGCGAGATCCCGGGGGCCTATAAGCCGGACCAGTTCTCCAATCCCGCGGCCCCCGCCAGCCACTACGCCTCCACCGGGCCCGAGATCTGGAACGACACCGACGGGAAGCTGACCCATGTGGTCATCGGCGCCGGCACCGGGGGCACCATCACCGGCACCGGACGCTACCTCAAGGAGAAGTCGGCGGAGCGCGCCACCGGCCCGGTCAAGGTCATCGGCGCCGACCCCGACGGCTCCGTCTACTCCGGGGGCACCGGACGGCCCTACTTCGTCGAAGGCGTCGGGGAGGACATGTGGCCGGGCAACTACGACCCCTCCGTCCCCGACGAGATCATCGCCGTCAGCGACGCGGACTCGTTCGCCATGACCCGTCGGCTGGCCCGCGAGGAGGGCCTGCTCGTCGGAGGCTCCTCCGGCATGGCGGTGGTTGCGGCCCTACGGGCGGCAAAGGACCTGGACGAGGACGCCGTCGTCGTGGTCATCCTGCCCGACGGCGGACGCGGCTACCTGGCGAAGATCTTCAACGACTCCTGGATGAAGTCCTATGGGTTCATCGCCGACGGCGAGGAGGGGACCGTCGCCGAGGTCTTGGCCGGGAAGACACCAGCCCTGCCCGAGCTGATCCACACCCACCCGGGCGAATCGGTACGCGATGTCATCAACATCATGAACGAATACGGCGTCTCGGTGCTGCCGGTGCTCTCCGCCGAGCCGCCGGTGCGCCTGGGTGAAGTCGTCGGCAGCGTCGACGAACGCGAACTCACCGCACTGCTCTTCTCCGGCGAAGCCACCCTGACCGAGGCGGTCGCCGACCATGTCGGGGATCCCATGCCGTTGATCGGCACCGGCGAATCGATCGCAGCGGCCCGCACCCAACTGCAGGACGCCAACGCCCTTCTGGTCACCCTCGACGGCGGCCCCGTGGGCGTGCTGACCCGGCAGGACCTGCTGAACCACCTGAACCACTGACCCATCCCACTCCAGCGAAAGGCAGAACCTCCATGAGCAGCCAGGGAAACGGCTTCAACACCCGTGCCATCCACGCCGGACAGGCCTTCGAACCGCGCACCGGCGCCGTTGTACCGCCCGTGCATTTCTCCACCACCTACGCCCAGGACGGCATCGGCGGACTGCGCGACGGCTACGAATACGGCCGCGGCACCAACCCGACCCGCGATGCGCTGCAGGAGCAGTTGGCGGCCGTGGAAAACGGAACCCACGCCTTCACCTTCGCCTCCGGCCTGGCCGCCGAGGATTCGCTGATCCGGGCGCTCACCCGCCCCGGTGACCACATCGTGCTCGGCAACGACGCCTACGGCGGAACCTACCGGCTGATCTCGGGCATCTTCGGGGAATGGGGCATTGGCAACACCCCCGTGGACATGGCCGACCCGCAGGCGCTGGCCGCCGCGATCGCGGCACACCAGACGGCACTGGTGTGGCTGGAAACGCCCTCGAATCCGATGATGAAGATCACCGACATCGCCGCCGTCGCCCAGGCAACGCACGACGCCGGTGCCCTGCTGGTCGTGGACAACACCTTTGCCTCCCCCTACCTGCAGCAGCCGTTGCAGCTGGGCGCCGACGTGGTGGTCCACTCCACGACGAAGTACATCGGCGGCCACTCCGACGTCGTCGGCGGTGCCGTCATCGTCAAGGACGCCGACCTGGCGGAGAAGATTGGTTTCCTCCAATTCGCCGCTGGTGCGGTCAACGGCCCACTGGACGCGTTCCTGACCACCCGTGGCCTGAAGACCCTGGGCGTGCGCATGGATCGGCATTGCCGCAACGCGCAAACCGTCTCCGAATGGCTGCTCGGACGCCCCGAGGTCGAAAAGGTCCTCTACCCGGGGCTGAAGGACCATCCAGGCCACGAGTTGGCCTCACGGCAGATGAAGGGCTTCGGCGGCATGGTCTCCGTCCAGTTCACCGGAGGCGCGGCAGCGGCCCGAAAGGTCGCCGAATCCACGCGGGTCTTCACCCTCGCCGAATCGCTCGGCGGCATCGAATCGTTGATGAACTACCCGGCGGAGATGACCCACGCCTCGGTGAAGGGCACCGAACTCGCGGTACCGGAGAACCTGTTGCGGCTGTCCTGCGGGATCGAGGACGTCGCCGACCTGATCGCCGACCTCGAACGCGCCTTCAGCCAGCTGTAGGTGACCCTGGCCGCCCTGCTCGCAGGGCGGCCAGGAACCTGGTTCCTGGCGCCTTAGTCCGCGGCCGTCGGTGCGGGGTTTTCCTCGGCGAGCCAGGACCGGATGGACTCGGCATCGGCGTTGAGCAGTGGCGGGGCCGTATGGGTCCTGCGGGTGGTCTCCTCGGCCGTGGCCGCGTCGAAGAAACGTAGCGGAGGTCCTGGCAGCCGGATGTCCCCGAGTATCGGATGTTCGACGTCGACCAGCAGGCCCTGGGATTGGACCTGGTCCCAGGCGTAGACCTCGTCCAGGGTCCTGACCTTCCCGGCAGGGACCCCCGCCTCGTTCAGCTTCTCCAACAGGTCGGCCGGGGCGTAGGAGCTGAAGGCATCCTCGATCACCGTGATGAGCTTCTCGCGGTGGTGAACCCGGTCCGCGTTCGTGGCGAAGTCGGGGTCCTCGCCGTCGATGCCGAAGGCTCCGGTCAATGCATGCCAGAGTTTATTGCTGCCGACGCTGATCTGGACGTTGCCGCCGCGGCAGGCAAACAGGCCGTAGGGGGCGATCGACGGGTGGTGGTTGCCCTGGGCCCGCGGGACCTCCCCGGCGACCGTGGCCCGCGTGCCCTGGAAGGCGTGCACGCCGATGGCCGAAGCCAACAGCGAGGTCCGCACCACCTGGCCGCGTCCGGTCTTCTCCCGTTCCAGTAGCGCAGCGAGCACCCCGTAGGCGCCGTACATCCCCGAGAGCAGGTCGGTGATCGGTACGCCGACACGTTGGGGGTCATCGGGGCCCGAACCCGTCAGCGACATCAGACCGGCCTCGCCCTGGACGATCTGGTCGTAGCCGCTGCGCTGGGCCTCCGGCCCGTCGTGGCCGAAGCCGGTGATGGAGAGGATGACCAGCCGGGGGTTGAGCTCCTGCAACTTCTCCATGGAGAACCCCAATCGCGTGAGCACCCCCGACCTGAAGTTCTCCAGCAGGGCGTCCGAACGACGGATCAACGCCGTCAACGTCGCCCGCCCCTCTTCGGACTTGAGGTCCAGGGCCATGGACTCCTTATTGCGGTTGCAGGAGAGGAAGTAGGTGGCCTGCGGGTCGTCCTCGGGACCGACGAAGGGAGGACCCCAACTGCGGGTGTCATCCCCGCTGTCGGGTGTTTCGATCTTGATGACCCGTGCCCCGAGGTCGCCGAGCATCATGCCGGCGTGGGGGCCGGCCAGCGCCCGGGTCAGGTCCAGGACGGTGTATCCGGCCAAGGGGCCGCCGGGGGGCGAGGGGAATGGTGCATTCGTGGGGGACATGAAGGCTCCTTTCGAAACAGGGGAGGGGGCTTATGCGACCGGTAGCGTCCGGTCGACGACGACGGGAAGGCGGGTACCGGCGTCGAACTCCATGACCTTCCGGCCCCCGATGAACACCTGCTGGGCCCGCTGCATCACGTCCAACGGGTCCCCGGACCACAAGACCAGGTCCGCGTCCTTGCCCGCATCGATGGAACCGAGGCGATCGGACAGGCCGAGCACGCGGGCCGGGTTGATGGTGATCGAGCGCAGTGCCGTCACCGGGTCCAGCCCTTCCTTCACCGCCAGGGTGCACTGGTGGACCAGGAAGTTGATGGGTACCACCGGGTGGTCGGTGATCACGGAGATCTCCACCCCGGCGTCGTGTAGTTTGCCCGGGTTGGCCAGTGAGCGCCCGCGCAGTTCGACCTTGGATTTGGTGGTGAACAGCGGTCCGATCAGCACCGGGATGTTGCGTTCGGCCAGCAGGTCGGCGATGAGGTGGGCCTCGGTGCCGTGGTCGATGACCAGGTCGTAGCCGAATTCCTCGGCGAGGCGGACGGCGGTGGCCACATCGTCGGCGCGGTGGCAGTGCTGACGCCAGGGGATCTCGCGGCGCAACACCATCGCCAGGGCTTCCATGCGCGGGTCAATGGCTTCGGGATCGGCCTTGGCCATGTAGTTTTGCGCCTCGATGAAGGCCTTGCGGATCACCATGGCCGTGCCCAGCCGCGTGGAGGGGGTCTGCTTCTTCTCCCCGTAGACGCGTTTGGGGTTCTCGCCCAGGGCCGATTTCAGCCCGCTGG
>RCNJ01000516.1_pt1 | contig 13734 bp, 15 predicted proteins | sample 2041171 | NCBI WGS metagenome assembly RCNJ01 (sample SAMN09708213, study PRJNA481090) | feces metagenome | biome: feces | host: Pygoscelis adeliae | place: Antarctica: Rookery Lake | collected 2010-03-01 | reverse complement strand
CCCCCCCCGCCCCCCCACAAAAAAAGTGATGTCGAGCCGAGTACTGCCTTCGAAACCAGCCACGTCGATTCGAGGACCGCTCTTGGTTACCAGATATTCCGTTTGAGCAATTGCTCCAGTCCAATCCTCCTCGCTCTAGAACCACAACACTGCCAAATTCGCACATGTGCTGTCCCATTAACTTCTTCCGCCTGTTCGTTTCTCAACAAGTCTATGCCGACATCCGACATCTGTACATATATCAACAGCTACGCTATTTCCAATAATGCCAACTTGGATCCTGTTAGCGGCAGAGCAAGATGGTGGAAGCCGTTGGCTATTACGGAGCTGAAAGTTTGAATAGTTTGTGTCATCTATATGGGCTTTCAACCTCTGAACTCAACAGCAGAGTATTGGTCACAGCCTCAAATGCCAATGCAGTACATGAGCCTCTTCCGTTTTGAACAGATTAAAAGATATCTGCATCTTTCGTCTGTGGACTGTGACACAGCTGGTGAGCTCTGGTACCGTAAACTGTTTTCACTCGCAAACCAGCTCCGCTCGGCTTACAAAGAATTCGTTTCCCCCAGCCAAAATGCCATTGTTAATCAGATGATGATAAGATTTCAAGGTTATTACTTATCCTTGTCGTCTGAATGGTTAGCACAAAACAAAGCTAACAAAGACCACGGGCCGTAGCGTCCACCTTGTTAAGATGAAGCACAAACCCACTTAAGAAGACTATAAGGCCTGGGCACTTGCTAAAGTTGGCTATTGCTACGACCTCCTCATGTACAGCATCAAGCACAAGGACCCTGAGCTCAAACGGGTTGACAATACCACACCAACAAGCTCTGCAGTCTTACAGCTCGTTAAGGGCTTACCATACACGCAGTTTGAGTTCACAATCATGCTAGACAACTTATTCAGCGACCTTTGCCTATCTCAGCTACTACGAGAGCTAGGGACTGGTGCAAATGGTACTTGCCGCTTCAGCGCCCCATTGTTCCCCGGCTTCATCTCAACGGTTGGGGAAGCGTCGTCCGGAGGGTGGTCCCAGGAGTCTTCCATCAGCCAGAGCAAGCCACCAAGTTTGGGCACTGTTTCGGCAGGATAACAGCTTGGTTAGCTTTCTGTCGACAGTTTTCAATGGCACAGAGTATGTCGATGCTACGAGAAAGTGCCCTCGCGATACGTCGTTTAATGCAGCCTTTGCTCAAATTCCATTTGAGGTCAATGTGCCATGTTTACAGTGGCCGAAGCCATTTGTCCAGCGGCATGTTCTTCCCACTCCTCAGTTCATAGATGCTTACAACTACGGGATCAATGGAGTAGATGTGGCCGACCAGTATTGTGTTAGATTCAAGACCTCACAGCCATCAAGCAGGATCTGGCTTTGCCTATTCTTCTGGCTACTCGACGCAACCATTGTCAACTCCTACCTGCTCGGGAAACAACATTTTGAGGCGAGTATGTCTCAAAATGAGCGCCAACGCATTACGCCACCTGCAAACGGCCACAAAGAATTCCGCCATCACCTGGTCAAGTCTCTAGCGCGAGGAGAAGAGAAGCGACTACATATCACAAAAGCCACAAAGCATCGCGGCCCAATCAGAAATCCCCAGGCCAGTATCGCAGGAGGCATAAGCTTTGCAGCACTGGTAGATGGTCTGAAAGTGTGGTTAATATCATGGATCGCTTTGTACGTGCTGGAGTATTGCTCCTACCGCCTCAGGCATCTGGTTTATAGTTCATCCCATTGCTGGTGGTTGTGTATATATCTATACATACATAACCGGTTAGGTCTCGAGACAGGCAAGTTATTTTGGTTAGGCTAGCTGAGAACGTCGAAGGCGGGTTTCAGCCAGATTACTGAATTACTAATATCGCCTGCGTATGTAAAACTCTTCTTGACAGAGGGATTTCTGGCAATAAGGCAGAACTAGGGTGGCCCTAATAGGACCAGTGATCTCTACTTTACCTTTGGCTTATGAGCAGGATAAAGAGAATGTTGGTTGTAGCAGAGCAACGTCCAAGGAGAGGCATACGCTCGAAAAAGAGCACAAAACCATAACTATCAAGTGTTAGTAACAAGCATTCTGGCCTCAACAATTGTCGTTGGAACTTGCCTTGCTCCAGTAAAATCTCTACCACAGTCGTGTAAAACAGCCAACACTCCCTTCCACCACCTCTGCTATTAAACATGGTACCACAAATACAAGCAGCTTAAACAAGACGGAAAAGCCATCTTAGCACATCTCAAAAAATTGGCATTGAGGTATTATCCGAGCACCATCCCATAACGAGCCCATCAACAAAGCCAAGATAAAGCAAAGCAATATACAAGTCTTCATAGTGCAGCCCTAAAGAGCAAGCCAGACCGACCCATATCGCCAAAACGCCTTGAGAAAGCACAATGATGTTGAAGCTGGATATCCGTGACACCAACCGCTCTCGCTCTCTGCTGCCTTTTACTGCTTCCATCTCGGGTGTATATTTGCTGATAGCTGTTGGATTTGATCGGTTCAATACCAGTGGGTTGGGTGTTGTTGATATATCTTAGGGACCGGGCGGGTGCCATACTTTTGTTGAGAAAACGCATTAGTAAGAGCCAATCCGGGATCCAGTGTAACGGCCAAAGCAAAGATCCGATGAATCCGTTTCCAAGTCAGCTAGCAGACTGTGCTAACAAACCCAAGGACAAGCAGCAACTAGCCACCATTGCAAAAAAGCAAAAGGTCGCAAGAAGGAAGAGCAAGGTAGTACCTCTGGTATAGCCATCCCCCAAAGTTCGCCTAAACATCGATGTCATCGACATCAACGTCTCTACGGCGACTTCTTGAAGACGCTGGAGTGTTGTTAGCTTTTCCTGGGCTCTTTGGCTTCTTTTTGGAGACGAATGACAGGTGGTTCTCATAAAATTTCAACATCTACATATCGTGTTAGCTTGCTTCAAACGGTTTTATGGCATCGTGAGGGTACGAATATACCTTCTGGGGGCAACGCTTGTAGACGATATCGAGTGCGTGCTGGGTCTTGTGTCCGTTCTTCCATGTCAGGTAAACCTGAACCTCGCCCCGATCGCCCTCAGCAGCATCAATGTCCTTGACCTCGTCCTCCCAGGATCCCGTCGGTGGTTGGAAGACCGCCTCCTGCTCCACGCTGGCGGACTTGCGAGCAGGGGTAGTGCGGGCCTTCTTGGTGGATGCTGGAGCGCTGACGTTGGACTGACGGCCGCGCTTTGTGCCTTTCTTGCCCTTCTTGTCACGCATGATCTTCTCGCGGCCGCCAAGACTCTCGAGGTAGGCATCGACAAGCTCCTGAGCAGTCCTGTACAGCTGTTAGCATGGAACCAGAACAGAGATCGTGGAGCATTCTTACTCAAGGTTCTTCTCTGGCTCCCAGGTGAAGTCTTTCTTGTTTGGATAGTTCTCCCACTTGATGTGGAAGAGAAGCTGTCCGTCGTCGTCGAAGATATGGCTCATGATCTCCTCAACGGCGAACATCTCGTCATCCTCCTCCTCCTCCTCCTCATTGTCATTGTCATCCTCGTTGTCATCCTCGTTGTCATCGTCCTTCTCCTTCTCTCCGTCCTTCTCCTTCTCTCTCCCAGCCTCTGCGTCAGACTCAACAGCCAGCATCTCCTGATCGCTCTCGTCAGCCTCGGACCTGACCCCGTTCTTCTTGGTCTTTGCGACGCCAGATGCGACGACGGTGTCGAAGTTGTCCTCGGAATCACTGAGAGCTGCAATCGCTACATTAGCTCACTGTCTACAATTCGAAAGCTTCGCCAAGCTGTGATTGAATGATTGAAGTTCAATCCAGTCGCATGGAGGCTTGTCGCAACCACAATGTAGCTCGGACGTCACCTACCTGGAGGCATTTTGGCGGATGCGCGACTCGGCTTCAGGAACTTGTGGTGAGTTGTGTAAAGCCCTAAATAGGTTCAGTTGATCGGACAAGATGAAGGTACTAATCATGAAGATGCGCGATAGTACGATTGGCAGATGTCGGTGGTGTTGGCGGTCGCGCAAACAAAGTTACGGACAAAGTTGTGGAGACGGGAAGCTTGCTGGGGTGATAAAGTCGCGTCGCGATTGTGGTCGCTGTGACAAGGCTCCATGCTTCCAACGTCTTCCACGTGACATCAGCCGTCAACTACCGGAGGGAGAGCTTGGCGCACACTAGGCTTAAGGAGACCACAAACCACCTCGACCTCGCCTACAAGGTGCCGCAGGCAGGGAAGAACTAAAATCTACCACCCGCATTAATCATAATTAGACACTGGTAGCCTCTTAATCGGGAATCCAAAGAACCATTGTTTTCAAAATATCCTAAGTATTTTACTTCCAGTCAACATAACTCAATAAACCTATAAACATCCCTTTTGTTTTGCACACCCACTCATCCTTGAAACCATAATTGTCTTGTTCCACAATACTCACGAAGTGTCAAATAATAGCTGCTGCCTTGGAAGACACAAAAAAGATGCACTTTTCACGCCGCCATTCATATACATAAACGGAAACTCGGGAGGCGGCAAATCCACCATCGCCAAAGATTTACGGTACGTCGCATCCGCTCATTGCCTTTGAATTGCCAAACTGGTTGACTAACAAGTCCTTTCATCAGCAAGCTCCTCCCCCATTCAAAAGCCCTTTGACAACCATCTCCTAATCGATCCCGCCGCAGCAGTATTTCAAAGAACTGACGCGGAACATCAACCTCTTCGCCAGGTCCTGATAAGAGTAAAAAGCGTGGCCTGACCAACACTGCCTCCTTTAGCGTAGAAAAGTACTCGGCACTGTTACCACATGCTCCTCAACCCGTACCACAACCTGGATATTCACAGACTCGCAATCCTCCCACACCACGGGCCGTTCCTGCTCTGGGGACAACCTCAACCAGTGCTCCCCATAAGTAGCCGACTGCTCAAGTAGTGAAGAGTAGTTCACTAAACCTCTTTTGACAATTATTCAAGCCATTCGCGCGGAGTTTTACTTTCGCCTTATTGGCGTATTAGTCGTCATCACTTTTTAGGTGCAGTTGTCCTTAGTCAACCATCATTATTTCAGTGTATTTCTACTTTTAGTCTTGACTTGCGAGCTTGAGGTTGCTGGCAGACCACTCTTTCTTCTTGGATCTCTGCCCGTTTAACAAAGCCGTTGATAGAGTAGTAATGCTTCTTCTCCTGTTCTGGCTGTTTTTGTACGCCTCCTCGAGACCATATGGTAAACAACAAGTAAAACGTCAGTATCCACACATCTCTCATCCTGGCCATGAAGAGTGGTTAACTGGTTATTCTCCAACATTGTGGTCGAATTCGTGACAAGGGCGGGCACTCAAACACCAATCTCATGATATTATTAAGAGTATCAGGGAAGAAGAGAATATTTTGGGGGCGCTTATCTCAATGACTCGTTGAGCTAGAGCTAGGCGCTGCATGGGTTGGCGCAAGCCTCTCCAGTCGCTCCGTCCTGCCACACCTTCCTTTCCTCTGAACTTGGAGTATATTCTGCACTTGCCATGCGAGTGAGATGCATAGGACAACGCACCTGTACACAGTGTGTGGCACTCATAATTCGCATGCCGACCACTTTACATTCTGTGAACACTTTCCCCAGTCCATAAACCTCGCTCCTTTACCTTTTGCCTCATCACTGGCGCTCGCACAATGACGTCCGAAGAAATCTCCAGCTAGTAATTGTGCTTTTATACACCGCCATACGCTCAGCCGAACCGTACCTCATGAATCATATTTTTGATTTGCAACATCTCACCCAAGACGACATTGAGAGTATCGTGTCAATCGTTTCCCTCTGCGGTGCCGTCGATTTGTTCGAGGTTCTGTGGCCGTCCATTTCACCAATTGTCACTTTCTTTAAGAGTTTAACTTATGAGGTGCGCACTGAAGGGGGAGGGTTCCTGGACATCTTGATGAGATAATATTATCGGTTTAGTTGCAGTTATGTTATTGGAGCGCAATTGTGGATTTATAGGTTGGCAGATGGCAGGGCTATGAGACATAGCTGGATTCTCAGACTGGTTGGCTTATGTCGATGTGCGTCAGAGCGCATAACGGATGGTCACGTAGTTGCAGTCTCACAGGACTTCTGCAACTGTCACTTGTGTCTTGTTCCAATGGAGTATTCGATTTCATTCCCATCGACGACCGACTATAGTATTAGGTTGCATTACTGTTATATAATTGTTGGGTCGCACAATCACCTCCCCACTCTCTGCAAGTCGACTTCTCATACTCGCACACTACAATCACCAGTCTCCGCGTCCCCCCTTATTTCTCTTATGTAGCAGGGTATATATCTCCACATCCCCGCAAGTATGCAAATGACTCATAATGTCAAACTGGCGTAAACATCCCATCTCTCTCATCCCAGCACAAAACAAAGACAAAGGAAAAGTAAATGACAAGATATGCATGCGACCGCTGTACCAGACAGAAATAACAATGATATCGCGCAACGCAGCAAATTGGGTCGGCAAAAATCAAAAAGCAAGCAACGAATCCCATTAGCACAGACCCGGATATATCCCAGCAACAAACGCAACGCCATTCCTTCTTTCTGCTCCGCGTCCTCCTTGCACTCCTCGATCACCCTAATTGCCAGCCTGTGGCGATAGAAATATTGAGTGATAACCGTCGTCTCATAAGAAATATCTCTAGTGAGTGAGCTGACCATCAGGCGACAAGCTCGCTGGCTCCATGTGGTCGAACTGTACAAGCTGGTTCATGTCCATATCCGACTGCGTCTGGTCCATATATACCGATGGTGAAGGCGAGTGCTGATGCATCGGCAAGGAGAGAGTGTGCTTAGAGTACATCTCGTTCAGGCTGGAACCGTCATCCGAGAGGTTGGAAGGACCCATGCCGTAGTGGTCAGCCGAGCTGCTACGGTAGTTCGAGAGTGGTGGCGACTGGTCGACGATGGCTGGATCGCCGTGGCTAATGAAGGACAGTGGAGAGACGGAAGGCGGCACCAAATTGGATGGATCCACCATAGGGGAGAGATATGGGACCGTATATGGGGTGTTGTAATTCGATGGTGCTTGCATTGGAGCACTGTTCTGGGTGTCTGGGTAGAACCCTGGACTGGCGTACTCAGATGGCGAGGCAGTCGTTGCTGCAGACATTGGATAATTCCTAAAGCCCATGCCATAAGAGTTCGAAGTGTCGATGCGAAGATTGCCTCCCATCGGCCCAAGGGAGTTTGGTTGCTGCGGAATAGGGGCGAAGATGTGTGGGTCGTGCTGTTGATGCTGCTCAGGAGGTTGCTGAATAAGGAAGCTTGGCATTGGTGCGCTGAACATGGAGAAATCTATTGCGTGCGGCACAGATCTACTCCTTTGACGCTTGTGTCCTGGTCCACGTGCGGTCGGTGGGACGCCGATGCCCCATTGCTCCTGGAACATACCAACGTGCGCTTGAGCATTGTAATTTGGCTGCGATGCCGGGCGAAGAGGCGAGTTTGGAGCCGAGACCGCCAACTGGTGTTGATGTTGCTGATGTTGTCCGTATGGGTTGTGACGATTCATGAACGAATCTAAGTTCGCCAATTTGGCCAACTGGCCGCTCAAAACCTTAGGATGGCCGCCAAGTCTATGGGTCATCACTCTAGAAGCCTGAAGCTCCTCCGTGAAGTCCCCAACCTCGAAGAACCCTCCAGACCCGGATGAATCCATAAAAAAGTTTGGAGGGCGGTTGAGCTCGACGACCAGTCCGCCTTGTCTTCCTGACTCCACGTCTCCATTCTCCAAGTAGATGTTCTTGATATAAGAAAAGGGGTATTCGATCTTGTATCCGGCACCGTCGTTATTGATGTAGTAGGTCATGCAAGCCTTATCTGGCGAGTAGAAGATGATCAGATCCATGGCGTTTTGACCAATTCTACGCCACGAGCCAACCTGAAGTGCGCGACAGGAGAGATGGTGAATCACAACTTTGCCCTGTGGCCCGGAGTCGCCAACCATAAGATTGCCTCCTCCATACGGTGTAAGAGCGCCGCGCCCCATGTATGCGCCCATCGGCTTGCCAGACTCCATTGCCTGCATTGCCAAGTACTGGCGCATAGACTCTGGGATGTTGTCGATGTCTTCACCACCTTCGATCCCCTTCTTGGCGAGCAACTTGATTTTAGCACGTCTACAAACTTGTTAGCAGCCCATCCTTTAACATACTTCTAGCTCCTTGTACCTGTTCTGAAACCAAATCTGAACGGAGCGCTCTGTCATGTTGATCTCCTCCGCAATGCGCTCTCTGGCCGTAGCAGTTGGAGTCGGGTTCTTGTTGAACTCAACCTCTAATGTTGCCAATTGGTCCTGAGTGGCCCTCTGTCTCTTCATGTTCTTCTGCTGTTGCGTCAAAGTACTCTTACGAGGTGGGCGTTTAGACACGGATTGACCGTTGGTGGTGGTGGCAGACTGGGCCGAAGGGGTTGGCGATGGGGTCGCCATCTTCTTCTCGGTGTCCTCTGAGGACATGATGTGCTAACGCAGTATCGTGCGCACAGTGTGAGGTAATCAGGTCGCGGTTGTGATTTTGTTGTTCGTGGAAGTGAAGATTGTAAATGTTTCAAATACGTCCGATGATGGTAGGATTTAATGGTTATATTGATTGTTTCCAAGCTCGTATGTTCGCTCGTCTCAGGTTTATAGTTGGTGGATGAAGATCTGGTGTGGGTTTTTGTTCGCAACGAATGTGGTCTCGTCGAGGAATTGTGTCGAACGAGGGGTGTGCCTGTACGATGCAGGTGGGTTGATATGATGCGGAAGAGCCGTGTAAAAGAGAGTGTACCTGAAAGAGTGAAGGTATGAATAAGGCTGAACAGAAACGAAGTCAAGAAGTAGAAAAGTCGCGATGGCGTCGGTGTGATGTGGTGGTTTAGGACGAAAGAGACGGAGCACCACGGGCGCAAAGGTATCCCAGGGGGGAGTGGAGTTTCCCGCCAGCTGGATGCTGTGTCGGTGTAGCAGGGATGTGGTTGGCTGAGTGAAACCTCAGGTACCACCACCGTTTTTCGCACCCCGTACGAAACGGCAGCAGGGGACCCAGTATCGGCGATAGAGAAAGAATCATGGCCACGCGATGAGATATATTTAGCAGGTCAAGTTATAAATTGCCTCCTTTTCTACAAGTACTTTGTTTTGTGCTTGGATGTAGATGAATGCCATCTACCATCATTCCACTACTCCATGTAGCGCTGTCATTGTCACCGAGCTGTCATTGTCACCAAGCTGTCAAGAGCAGTTTCTCCTCCTGTCTAGTCAGCCCTCAGAACAGTGCTACTACCGAGGATTTGTCGATTTGTCGAGTCAGCGGTCACCGTTGGAAGCTGCAGTCATAACGCTTCTGGGCGAGCACTCAGCCAGCCAGTTATCGCATAATGAGCTTGCCAATTGTTCACGCACCCTTTGTTCCGCGTGCTCGTTGGAGCTCGAGACCGCCGCCGGGCAGCGTGGGGCATCCATGAAAGCTCACGCTGTGCCCACTGTATTCCCACTTCGCAAGGGGTAAAATCCGACAACTCGCCAAAATTATCATACTCGCTGAAGACGGTGTTAGGCGTTTGTTAGCCTTGTATCATGGTTTTACAGTCGGCGCATATAAGAATAGCTTGCGTAATTGGCTGGCACAGGCGCACGCATCTTCACATTTGCCATATTCAGTTCGTCAACACCAAGACTTCCCTGATCTTGCTTCCCTTCACGTGGTCAAGAAGGAAACCAGCCCGCGCTTATTCATCCAGCCAATTACTGTCTTAGCAACAAGCACCAACTGGACTAGGGCGTGTCTCAAACATACCGTACTTGCTAAGAACAGGACTAGCGTTGACTGCTTGGCAGAAAATTGGCGGCACATCATCACGACATCCGCGTTTTGCCTATGCTGCGACCCGGGAAATGGAAGCCTCGACGTGGCCAGCCTTCCTTTGGTCGACGGCCGACATGCTAACCACGAAACTTCCAACGAACAATCAGAGAATGGTTGTTTTGTTACCGACAGTAAATCCACTCGGCAAGTATCATAATCAACCTCTTGCATGTTTTCTTTTCATCAACTGATAAGCTCTCGCCAACGTCCAGCGTCCCAGTCCGCCTTCTGTTACTTCTTGGGAACTTTCCGTCCTCAGCACAAGATCTGGGATAATCATGGTCATTATGGGTCAGGTTAGACCGAATTCTGGGCCTCCCGAAACAGTGCTTCCGTGGATTTCGTCATGACCTCTTTGTGGTCAAGTCAAGTCAGCCGCGAGTCCTTCCGTGAGCCACGACTACAAGTGAGGCAAGCGTTCTCTGATGGTAGTACACTCCTCAGTTTGCAAAGTGTGTAATTTTCGTCTAATGGACTCTATCCTGCTGTGCGAGGTAGTGCCGGGTTTTCGTGGCACTTCTCCACATTACACGACACACATGATCAAAACTAACATCTTGTCCTACGAGTATCGCTTGTTGTGCTATGGATATCAGGACAAGCCATTAATCGAGGATGAGTCTCGTCAGCCACGTGCACCCAAAAGCACCGCATTGCTAAGTTTATACGTCGTCAGAGATTTCCTCTGCCTTGTGCTGGCATTCAACTTCCATTTGGCTTTGACTCTTTGTGCTGTTCCTTTTGGACTAGCGTTCTCACTCTTGTCCCTTCCTAGTTTCCTTTTTTTTTAGTTTGGACCGAAACCCACCGTTCTGCTGAAGACGCGTCGCTGCTACTTTAAGGCACTTCATTCAAAAGGGCTTCTTGGCACCGGACTCTGCACGCCCTTCGCCTTCAACCAGTCATGCAAAGTCCACTCCCACCTTGCAAAGACGCTCTTCTTCTCTGGAGCCACAACTCCTTCTCTGACCCACAAACCATACGCACCCATCTTGTTCGCCATCACACAGTCCGTTGCCAACCTATCGCCTACAATCGCAACCTCTTCAGGTCTGAGATTTTCCAAGCCCTTCTGGTTGTGAAAGTAAGTCATAATCTCACTCCCACAGCCAGGCTTCTTCGTGCCGTGGTTAAGCACGGGGACGCTGGTAGCAGCTGTAAGGAGTTTGGCGGAAGAGAGTGTTGGGTCCATGGTGGAGGTGCCAGAAGTGTTGGAGACGATAAGGAGGGATGGGTGAGGGTATGCGGCGCGGATGCGGGCGAAGTGTTCCTATGGCACTTCAGTTTGAGTCCCCTCCAAAGCCAGTAAGTATGAGATTCTGGCTGTGTAGTTCAGCGGGGTGAGACGGATGGTTGGAAATGTGTTATGGGGAGTATATTATTTGCATAAGCATCTGCACGACCTCTTAAGCGGAGAAAAGGCATCGTTACGGCGAGTGAGCATCATGAAATCTTCCACCATCCAAAGAAATTCAATCATTTGCTACGAATATTTGTCCTTATAGCGAATATATTTAGAGTATTACAAAATGTCTCTCATACCTTCATCTCTGGTGCGATCTCAGTTCCCCCTGGGCGTGCAAAACAATCATCTTTATCCAAAACTACGGCTCTGATATTGGCTTCTCCATATCTGGCATCATTCTCAAAAGCTTTCGAAAGGGGAATCGGAATTTCGTTGAAGTTTCTCACAACAGCTTGCGGAAGACATTGTGCAGGTCTGAAAATGAGCGACAGAGCGCTAAGCGTGCCAGAAAGATTGAAGTTGCGAAGGTCAACCATATTTATCCTTCTCCTCAAAGATTTGCCAAGAACACTCCTATGCATTCCAGAAATTGTTATTGGTGTGTTGGAAGGGGGTAGTGAGTCAGTCGGAGCACTCTTTTATCGGCGACCTTTGGGTGTGTAGACCGGGATATATACAAAGTCTTGTGATCTGTGGCCTGGTTCCTGGAAGGCACAGCCATCGCGAGGCTGAGGACGCGCTTGTCAGTCAGCCTTGTGGTTTTTGGAGGCGCGATTGCGCTAGCGCCGGTACTGTGAGCTCAAGGCCAACTTTACTGCGACGACGAGGCTACTCAATTCGGTTTATACACAACTCCACGTTCGTTAGTCGACAGCTAATACTATAATCGCAAATACAGGACGAATATAAGACAAGATGACGAGCACTATCGGTATTCCAATCAAGTTGTTGAACGAGGCGCAAGTATGTTTCCCGTTCTTATCATCACCCCGCTGCGCAGAGCATCTCGTCGTCATTCTTCCGAGCACAAATACACACTCCTATATAGTCTCATATACTAACTAATTTCAGGGCCACGTCGTCACTCTCGAGATCACCTCCGGCCAGGTCTACCGCGGCAAGCTCCTCGAAGCCGAGGACAACATGAACATCCAGCTCAAGGACATTACCGTCACCGCCCGCGATGGTCGCGTCAGCCACTTGGACCAAGTCTACATCAGAGGATCACACGTGAGGTTCTTCATCGTGCCAGATATGTTGCGGTATGTCATCTCACCACGCCGTCAAGTAGGAAATGGATCAAGAACTGGTCGATTTACCTGGCAGGGGCGTCTGCTGCATGCGCCTTACCCTCCAATAGGCATTGCCTCATATGGTAGTGTCTGTTGGACACAGCACGTAACTAGCAGAGTTTGAAGGGCGAAAACTAACTTCCCCCAGCAACGCGCCAATGTTCCGCTCCCGTGGCGTCAAGGGCCGTGGCGTCGGCCTCGCCAGAGGAAGAGCAACAGTCAGCAGAGCGAGAGCGACTACCGGCCGTGGACCATCCAGACCATAAATCGCGTGAGGCTTTAAGCCAACCGAGGACATAAGTCGAGTGGCACCACAAGGGAGAGAAGAGACCGATATCCGAGGCGTACGAATGAATGGATTTGCTGCATCTGGGGGACCCTGTACGGCGTTAAGGAGAGCTGAGACTAGATACCTAGAGACGCTTGATGGCGAAAATGAACAATTTGAATGACGTGGTAGCTCGAGGTTTGTGGTCGCGACTGCGATATGAGGTTGGTTAGGGGAATGACTAGGGTCCAGTGGAAGAAGGAGAGACTAACATTGTGAAACCAATGAGCAAGTACGACCCTTGGGGTACAAATATAATCATATATATGAGTATATTATTATGAAACAATGACATATCAAAAGGGGCTGTAGCTCAGTGGTAGAGCGTTCGCTTTGCATTATGTGTTTAACTGTGAAAGGCCCAGGGTTCAATCCCCTGCCGCTCCACTTTTGTTGTAGTTTACAGCTATATAAGGAGGATAGTCTTCAACTTAATTTTACACCAGAAGAGCGGCTTGTTATCCTGCTGATGATACAGGTCGTTTCCTCCGTCAATTAGTTGGTCGTCTTATGTCCTTTCTCCCCCTCATCTTTCTACGTCTTCCTCCTTGTCATCTGCTGACATCAAGCCGTCAGGAACCACACGGACACATGGTTAAGAGGTGAGTCGCATTGAAACTAGCTAGATCTAGGAGTTTGAGACCGCTTCCCTGCTAGTTCCCTTTTACCCTTGAGCCTGCTACCGTGTTTTTTGAACAGGCCTCTCCCCTCAGGTCTGCCACGCCCTAAGAGCCCTGCACTCTGTAATGATAGCCACAAAGCACAAATCTAGCTCTGCGATTTCGACTACCACAACTGCGCCTGGTCTTTAATTCGGCTCAAAGGGAAGCCCAGCAGCATTCTCTCACTCCCATCGACCGAAAAATAAAAAATAATGAATTCCAAGAACCAGTTAACTGGTCCTGAAGGGTTATAATCCCTTCGCCCGGAATCGAACCGGGGGCCCCCGGATGAGATGTCACATTACAGTCCGATGCTCTAATCCAACTGAGCTACAAAG
>RCNJ01000514.1_pt1 | contig 13841 bp, 18 predicted proteins | sample 2041171 | NCBI WGS metagenome assembly RCNJ01 (sample SAMN09708213, study PRJNA481090) | feces metagenome | biome: feces | host: Pygoscelis adeliae | place: Antarctica: Rookery Lake | collected 2010-03-01 | reverse complement strand
ACATGATCAAGTACGTAGGAAAGAAAAAAAGAAGAATTAGAGAAAAATACATTGTTCAACCCAATCCTGGGGAATCCTCTCTCAAGAATCGTTACATAGTCACTTAGCTTGGTGGAGGGGAGTTCAGGAGAGTCAGTCCGTCAGCAGCCATGGATCTTCCACAGTTGACGGTGGTATGACTTTGGAACTTTGGTAGAGATTAATCCACTGTCGACCTCCCTCTACTTTTCGTGCCGTTGCAAGATTTTGACGGCTGAATCCATCCCCGAGCTTACTGGCGTGCTCGTCGAGACAGTACTGTATACATTGGACAGTATGTACTGTCTAATCGTTAGTCACAATTCCCTCCCAGCCAACCAGCTCTCAGCCAGCGGAAGTCGACGCTGTGTCAGATGACGAGATTTCCCAAGAACCACCTATCGATCCACGCCGCTACCATGCTGTGCAATTTGAGATCAGATGGTATGCTCTTACGGACCGCTATAAGAGGCCGCTTAGCAGCATGGGCACATTAGGTTATCACACGGAAACCAAGTGCCAGCACGGAGATCAAGGGAAGGTTTCCATGATCTGGTATATAATATGGTGCATATCTGAGCTTTAAGAAACCGCTCCATGAAGCCCAACATTACTGGCGTTGTTGGGACTGCCATATGCAGAAGCGCTATCAAAATGGCTTCTACGCCAAATCAGGAAACAACTCAGTCTACAGCCATCTTCGGAGAGTTCGTGGAATCAACCAAAATGGGACTACCACAACTCTCCCAGCGAGATCTTTTGAAGCGGCTCGTCTCTTATCATAAGCTCAAGCTCAGCCACCAACCAACCGCGACTTTGATGCTGAAGCACGGCGGCTCTTCTCTCCTGCATTTCTCGACTGGGTAATCTGCGAAAACCTGAGCTTCGAGATGGTTACAATCAAGGAGACAAGAGCGCAGTCTCAGCTGCTTAGAGGTGGGATGAAGGAGCTATTCGACACCACATCTACCGACCTATCCAGCATCATCAACTAACGGTACAACACACGGTTGGGGGAGACAAAATTATTGGTTATGGACACCCGCGCGAAGATCCACATGAGTTATGGCTTGTGGAGCTCACCTAACAGTCTTTCACTGCTTGGAGTTGCTGGCCACTTGATTGATCAAGCGTACATCAGGTCTACTCTGCTACCAGCAATGCCACGCATTTGGGGAAAGCACAAGGGCGAGAATTTAGCTGTGGCTTTCTAGATGTAGCTGATCGCTTTGAGATTCGCACTCAGCTAGGTTGATTTGTTACAAAAAACGCTGGGAACAATGATACTATGATGGCTGCTATTGGACGAGACATAAGAGCAGTGACAGAGTCGAAACGTTTAAATTGTGCTGAGCACATCATCAACCTCGTAGTAAAAGCAATCTTGTATGGAGTTGGAATCACGGATTTCACAAAGGAAATACTTGGGTGTTGTGGCAGCAGAGCGTTTGAGCTGTGGAGGAAGTTTGGGTCGATTGGAAAGGTCAACAGTACAGTAGAGTACATCATGCGTAGCGACCAGCGGCGCCAGCATTTCCTCAGTTTTTCAGATGAGAGTGGATGATGAGGGGGAAATGTTTGAAGTCGTTGGTCGGGTGCCCGTAATGGATGGGGTATTGAGGTGGACTTTGACCTACGTTATGCCGCACCGTGCTGTGGAGCTTAAGGACTCCATTGAAAGGTTCCAGCGTGCTCAGATCACTCCTGTTATGGAGTGTGATACTGTGTGCTCGCTCAACTGAGATAAGATGGTTTCAGAAGACTGGGAGGAGGTGATGCGGTATTTGCAGCAGCTAAACTCGTTCGTGGTTGCTGCTGAGCTACTCAACGGTAATGTTGAAGATAAAGGCCTCACAATCACACACAAAGCTTTGTGGCAGGTCTCCCCCTACTCTGACCATACTTGGCAAGGAGCTAGATACTACACTCAAAGCACTACCACACGAGGATTCGTATCACGCAGTCAGTGGTGTTAGGCAAAGAGAGACTTGATGGTTACTGGCCGAAGCTGATTAGAGAGACGCCTTATAACTATGCTGCTACTATCGTCAGCCCAAATTCAAACCTAGCATGGTTTAAGTAGTACTGAAAGGTGTATCAGTCAAGGTGGATAACTGGCGTTGAAATGGGAATGGCTAAGCTGTATAAGGAATTTTCTAAAGTAGTGCGCCCGCAACCTGTGCCGGAAGATGTGGAAATGCCTCGCCTACAGCCTAGGACGGTCCCAGAAGCTATTCTCAGAAGACGATAAAAGAGCAAGCAGCTTAGTTTCATTGCTGTGGATACTGACGATCCGTTTGAGAAGCTTTTGCAAGTAAACTTTGATAACTCAACTCACTACCTGAAGAAAGCGAGAGTAACGAGCCAGCCGCCGATTTGGTATTACTACAGGGCCAACCACTGGGTGGAAGACGTTCTAGCATCCTGGGTTAAGATGTCAAAAGACCTCGAATGCCTCTTCCCAACAATTACTAAGTTAGCACGTGAAGTACTAGCGATGCCAGCTATGTCTGCTGAGTGCGAGAGGATCGTTTCCCAAGCCAAACAGACCATCACTGACGATAGGAGCAGACTTGGAGCCGGCACCATTGAGGCATTACAGTGTCCAAAGAAGTGGTTATATAGCGGAGCTGTCCATTCGGACTTACCTACAAGCTTAAATAAGCGATCGTTCTCTAAACACTTTCATCAATCTATCTAGTTAGTTGAACTACAACATCAAGGACTGCCCGTCCTTGATGGGAAACCTTCAATCAATACACCATTAATCCGACATTGGTGGGGAGTCTGTGAATCCGAGCATACAGACTGCCTTGTGAAGGTATTAGAAATTTGGGCGAAGAACCCCCCTCACAACTTTCGAGTCGTCGATTGCCAAGTAAAGAGGTTGCATCAGTGGAGACCGATTGTGAATACATTGCTCTGAGCTATGTTTGGGGTGTAAAAGATGTACCGTTATTATGCAGCCCACCGCGTGTCGTTTTGGATGTTATCAATTTTGTGCGACAGCTGGGATATAGGTATCTATGGGTTGACAAGTACTGTGTGGTACAGAATGTGAAAACAGAGCAAGAGACGAAAGATTACCAAATGGAGCTGCAGAATATGGATAATGTGTATGACAGGGCTCTATTTACGCTTATAGATGGAGGTGTTGGGGGTCGTGGGAATGTTGGATTATATGGGGTAGAGCCATCGCGGGTACCACAACAAGTCGTGCAAGCAGCTGACATGATGCAACCTCTTAGTGATTGGGTGGGCACGTATATGACTCAATCTGATGAACCAATGAAGCGCCTCTTTTTGACGCCATGGAATCGTCGAGGATGGACTTATCGAGAAGGGAAACCTTCTTGGCGGCTACTTGTCTCCCTTGACAGGGAATGCGTTTTCCAATGCGGACGGACAGTACGCACTGAGTCGCCCGCAATAGTGTACCAGAATAGAGGGCTCTGGCAGAGGAGAGGCCGCAATCCTGCTTCAAACACATTAGACATTCCGCCAACACTTGAGATGTTCTGGAGCTATTTATGATCTGTTTTCCACTACATTGGAAATGGAGGAACACCGTAAGAGCGAAAGGATTATGTATCTGCCCAACGACTTTCCAAAAGAACGTTCCCGACTGGGAAGAATCAGGAAAGGTACCTGGGGCGTCGTGGCCATCTTGAAAGTCGACCCATGCAAGGAATCGAACTCCGGCAATGTCTTCATGATACTGCTGAATTGGTTAGACGAAGGACACACAAAGGCTGAGAGGTTATGTGGTTTTTGGTTGGGACGTAGTGATGGGGAGAGCTTGCCAAGTCCTGCAGCGGTACGGAGTTTTTTACTTCATTAGGAGTAGACCAGCGTGGTCGACAGGCACAGTCAGGATAATTGACGAATTGGCTTAGGGTGGGAGATCTTCAGCCCGTCAGGCTGCCCAAATCTTGGATAGGCGGATTGCCAAACTGTAAGCCAAAAACTTCCGTGATCGTGTGGATTGTTGACGATTTCAAGGGGTTTGGCTCTATTTAGGGACTTGAAGGCCATCTGCGAGCCTACCTTGGAGGCGAAAATGACAACACCCGCAAAAGACCAGTTTACGGCTGCTCCAAAGACCTCAAACTTTCTAAGGGCGTTTTATCCAGCACAACCTGCTTCGTAGCCTTTGACAGGAGTCCTTGCGGAGTTGCGATTGCATGTTTCCACTACTTCCATTTTTGAGATCGGCAACTGTCGGTAGCTATCCTGGAGCGTATCTGGGATAGGCAATCCCTCATGACCCTCGGAATCCGGCAGGCAGTCTGTCAACAAGGCCATTACGGCGCTTGGCTTACTATCGACAGAGCCTGCGCCTATGCAGCGTCTTCCCGCCACACCTTCCAAACCTCAGCACCAGCGTACAACGCACACCCCTTCTACCCTCTCCTAGTCCTTGTTTCCACAACTCGCCACTATACCCAACACCGCCTGTACCCAGCCAGCCATTCAACCTCCACCCCCAACACTCACCCACACGGCCATGCCAGCTTCAAGGTTGATTCGGGTATCCTGCGCGCCCGTTCCACTCCGAAATGCATCCCCCAATCTACAGAAGCACTCAAAGCTGTTCAACCAACAAACCCGTCATAACCTACCCAAGCGTAGACGGTGTGTGAAAGCATGAACTCGCTCCTAACCGACCTCCACACCGGTCATAAAAGTCTCAGGCTCGCACAACCCGCTCAACTCAGCGACGCACTGGCAGCAAAGTTAAATGCCGACGGCCAGATAACGTCTTCGCAACCACGTCTTGTGAAGGGGCTCGCCCAATGGCCCCGGTCTTAGACAAACGACGGAGCCAGGAAACCCCAAAGCGACGCTTCACTTGGAGAGATCTGCCACCGAACTTGAAGCCCATGGAACTGCAAATGCACATCTTCATCTTGGCCCACACACACAATTGCGTAATAAGCCCCATCAGCACAGAGTCACAAATCATGTTATTGCGAGTTTTCATCTAACATCAAGCTCTCGACCGACGTCGCTTCCCCGGTCGACTAATGCCAACCAGGTCCGTTCTTAACCACTCAAGCCTTTAGCTTTCAAGTTTGAAAGTAGCGGTCACGACGCAAGGCAAAAAAATACAGCATTAATAAAGTCGATCACGGCCTTAAACAATGGCCTTGAGCGAAATTCGATTAGAATAGGAAACGAAAATATCATTCTTTGGTATCCGCAATCAGCAAGTGTGTCTATCCTCCCTAGCAAAGCGGGTCTGGTCTTGAACCAATCTGTAGCTCTATAGCAATAGCACCATATCGCCCATATCCCGCGTATTTGTGTATTTTCCGCCTGAACTCCTTGCCACCGACCCTTGCTTGCTAGCGTAAAACACTTTTGGTTCCACCTTCCTAATACTCATCCCTTCACTGTGTGGTCTCCTCACTTCTCCGTAACCAAGCGGCACGAAGAGATCTAGTCCTGCTCCGCTCGGCTTCCCCACTTCGCCTGGAACTCTCGGCGTTCTCTCCTAAGATCGAAAATGGGGTAGTCCGCTACACTCAGCCCCTCATCCTCAATCCCCTTCGCGACCTTAGCACGATACATATCCACTAACTTCGTCAGCTCCCTTCCCCTTTCTTTCATGGCGTTCATCACAAAAAGTGTCTCGAGCCAAAGAAAGCCGGAGAAGAGGGAGCTGCCTGGGATAAAGTGGATAGGTTTACTCACGAATCCTTTGCAGGAAAACCTTACGGCCCGATGTGGTGCGCTGTCCCACCCACGCCATGCGCCAGGCAAGCTCATTGACGCCCCTCTCCGCCGTCCTCTCTCTGTGACTCGTTCTCTGGAGTTCGACCTCTACACCACCATCTCCATCCTCCACACCTCTCCCCGACCTCCCAACAGACACACCCCTCATCACCACCACCTTCCTACCCTCCCTGAACCTCCCTCTCCCTCTCCCCCTTGCTTCGTCTCTAGGGTTGGATTCCGTGTCCCGGTCTTCAGAGTCCTCGATATCATCCTTAAAAACCACAGCCTCCGTCACCAACCCCTTACTAGTCATCCCCCACCAACTCCTCGGCCAAACACTACTCTTCAGCCTCTCAGAATCCGGAATACTATGCAACCCATCCTTTCCTCTCGCCGACCGCAGGGAGGCTCCCCCGCTCGATCCATCTCTCCCATCAACCTCACTTCCGTCGCGGCCGAGCAAGTCCACCCTAACCTTCTGTTTCGCACCCCCCTTTCTCTCATCAGAGACGTGAAGATAGTTAGGATGCCTTACAGGCGGAAACAGCGCAGGATCAAGTGTCGAGTGCTGAGCTTGCGAGGACGCATGACCCTCATCTGTCAGCGGCTGCAGCGGTGCGCGACTCGGGTCACCCTGAGCTCTAAGCGAGGGGTCGAACTTCAGGTTGGGATCTGTGGTTGATGCAGAACTTGAATGCTGGGGGTAGGTGGTTTGTGGCAGGGAAGTGTGACGTGCGGAACTCGTCGTTGCTGGGAGGGGGTAGGAAGGATAGGCATTATACGCTGGCCCGGAGGATTGTGATGGATGGCGGGAGGATGATGGGTAGGGTGAGGATTGCTGGGGTGGGTGCTGTGATTGTTGAGCGGGCGGGTACGAGGATTGTTGTTGTGGTGCGAGGGTGTTTGGGTCTGGACCTGGTTGAGTATTAGCATGGGCCTCAGGGGTGTTGATGCTGGTAACTGATAACGAAGGCATGGGCGATGAGTGTTGCATGGACGTTTGGCCAGTACCGCTAACAGGGTGTAGGGCAGGGGGATGTAAGTGCTAGCAAGGGTATTCCGCGCGCTTAACCACCCCGGCTAAGTCCACTAAACTAGACATGGGTGACTGAAATGGTGCGGAGAGCGTTGCGGAAAGCAAGGCATAGCAAATCACCCTCGCAAGAACTCTTGGAAGGATGTCGAGATATGTGGAGGAAGTGTGGCATCGAGCCTTATTTTGGAGATGGGTTTTCAGATTCTGGCAGCTCGCCATAGATACACTTGCCAATGGCTGCTACTCAGCGAACCGCGCAATATGCAAGCCAACTATATACAGTAACGTTCGTTGACTAGCATTTCCGCCTAAGCACCGCCCTCCAGCTATTCAGCTCTTCATTAAGCCCTTATAGCCTTGGATCTGCCACATAAACCACCTTCCCCATTTTAGTACAGCTTCAAATTCGCGCCACAAAACAACGCAAAACGCACTGCTCTACACAGGCCAGGTACATCCCGTAAAAAGTCCATATGTAACGACACACCCCGTGCCCAAGAAGAAGAAAAATTCGTTTTGGGAATATAAGGAAAACAAGAATCGAATGGTATCATCAAAATCAATCTCAAAACAATCAAACGCCCGAATCACATCTGGTACATACCCGTTCCGTCATCAGGTCCCGCAACTCCTGGGGCGCCTGGTCCTCCCGGTCCATCAGGGTGCGCATGGTGGTGGTGCAACTGCTGCTGCTGCGCAATCGTGCTGCCCGGTCTATTCGGTGCCGGGACCGCGCGCTGCAAATCTTGCATCGTTGGTGGGAGGCCAGGTAAGCTGTTTTGCTGTGGCAGCATGGAGTGGACGTTGTTCATGTTGTTCATCTTACGCGTGTTCATCTTTGCCATGCGGCGGACGCGACGAGATCTGTACTTTGGATCTTGGTTGCTGTTTCTCCACGAGTCGACGGCGCGCTGGATGAGTCCGCGCTTGCCGCGGAGTGCTGGGTTGAGCTCGGCGAGTCCCCAGCCGACGGTGTTGCAGTCTGTCTCGTAGGCGAAGCGGTTTCCGCGGTACAGGTCCTTTGCGCAGCATGCTCTTGGGTAAACACAGTTTTCGTTCTTGAACTCGGCGGTCAAGGCGTTCACATCGACCGACTCGACGTCGCAGCGAATGGTATACTCCATCTTTACACGATCCCTCGAATACTCGAAAGCGATCCACTGGACTCCATTGTTATCCTGTCTCACAACCAAAGGCGTCGTTGCTGGGATTGGGCCTGGGTTCGTGCTTGGGCTAACTCCTGCACCTCCTGCAATCTGCTGGCTCGCGCCATTGGTTTGTGGCGCATTCATGGCCTGCTGGTTATGATGGGGTGGAGCCTGTCCTTGCGAAATTGGTCCAGATCTTTGTTGAAGCTGTGGTGGGACATTCTCTTGCTTTGTTCCTCTCGGGCTGCTCGTCATCTGCTGAGCTGGGTGCTGCATCTGGTGCTGAGCCTGCTGGTGCGACATCAACAAACTCGACTGCGGCCCCATCGACTGGTGATGTGCGGGTGCCTGCTGACCGTATGGAGATGGGTTGCCTTGCGGCATTGGTGGATATTGCTGTTGAGGTGGTGGCGGATAGTACATGCCCCCTGGCTGCTGCATCTGCGATGGTGGTTGACCGTAGATATTGCGGCCATGTTGATCGTGGGCAGAGGGCGATGCGATCGATGCCGGGGAGTTGGATTGCGGAGTGTGGTAGTGGTTGATCGGTGGGTAGACCGGACGGGTCATTCCTGCCAACGCCATGCTATCTGGAGTCTCAGTCGCTGATGAAGAAGTTAGTCGCATTCGCTTCCTCTCAGACGTAGGCAGCATACCAGCTGATGTGTATGGTCCCGCTGCGCTTGGCGCAGTGCTGTATGGGCTTGGGTTGGTATAGTATGGCACCTCTTGGGCGTGATGTCCTACTCCGCTCGATCCATTTGTCGCATACTGTGGGATATGAGATGGCTGATACGAGTTGCTTGGCTGATGCTGGCTAATGCTTGACGGACGATGCTGTGGTGGATACTGCGATGCGCCTGGGTGTGGGTGATGGGATTGATGCTGTCGCGAAAACATGTCAGCCACCGTCGGGACAACACAGAACGATGCGGCCCTCGTTGCTTGCATAGAGATGAGTCCGCGGAGGTCGTCGGTGGGTGATGTTGCAACTTACATGGTCGTTTGCCGCGACAGGTGCTCCTGGCTCCTGCTTGTAGACGGGCTCCTGCTTATATACGCCACTGCTCATCGATGCGCGCGGTTGTGGCATTTTGTCGAGTTCGCTGTTGCGTTCTCTTTGATGAGTCGAGATGTTTGCGCTGAAACGATGATCAAGGATCTATGAGTGGATGGAATGTTAGCCTGTGGCGTAGGAGAAGCGCGTCAAAGAAATGCAGCCGACAAGGTGTCGGCCTCGGCGCAGATGCAGAGCGGTGGGGGCGACATGACGTCGAACAATTCAAAAGTCACCACTCTCTCTGGAAGCAGCCCAACTGAATTGAAGAGTCGGTCGTCATGCAGCTGAGCGGTAAGAGAGCGATGCGCAAACACCGAAGAATGCGGTGTCGCATTCCTGTCGCCCGACGAACCAAAGCGGTGGGGTCCTGCCTCGCGAACTTGCCACCGTTTCGGCGCGCAACACAGATGATGCTGGTGGGAACACGGAGCATAAGGAAACATCACTACGAACCTTGTCTTTGTCGCAGTTTGGCTACGTATTTGGCTACGTATCTGTCGTGTTGTTATGGTCGAGCTTCGTGCTTGATGGGTTGCGGGCGGCGATCAGCGGTTGTGTCGCGTTGACGGATTGCTACACGACAGGGGACTGAAGGGAGCACGCTTTTGGCACTTTCGAATGGCGAATAACGAATGACTGGAGACGAATATATTGCCACCTGGAGACAGCGTAATTACACGACTAATTACACGAGTGTTGCACGCGCTTTATCAGGGTTTATTCTGTCGGATGGAGTCGCGTCGTTGTTTGTGTCGGGGACGAGTCTGACAGCCTGTCGGGATCCTGAAAATTCGCTTTCTGGTTCTAGTTCGGTGCTTATCGGGTGATGGGTTATCGCCTTATCGTGTTTGGGGTTCGCAGCACCACACAAATGAATTAACTGAATTAACTCTTCGTTTGTAGTATATCTGAGTAGTATAATTTTTTGGTGTTGCGCAAAACGTCTGCGTGCTATGCGCGTGTAATGATCCTTGATGTGTCTTGTGTGGTTTCGGTGGACTTGGTCTCCTATGGAGCTCTGGGTGCAAGGGGCGGTCGCTGGCTGTGGTCTGCGCAGGAACAGTAACTGACAAGACAGGGCACCGTTGAAAGACAGCATGTCCAAGGCGCGGCAAGCAGGGGTTTAAGTACAGACACCAGCCATCAAGGACCCGGCCAAGACTGGAAGAGAGAGACTTGGAGGCGACCCTTGTCAACTGCCAGAACTGCCAGAACTGCCAGAACTGCCACACACACTCTGATTGAAGCACAGATTGAAGCACAGATTGAAGCACCGATCGATCACGAAACGTCGCAACGGCAAAGCTATTTAATCCCGGGCAAAGCTATTTAATGCTGGGCAAAGTTATTTCATTCTGGACAAAGTTATTTCATTCCGGACAAAGTTGATCTATTCCGGACAAAAATTATTTCATTCTGGACAAAGTTGTTCCATTCTGGACAAAGTTATTTAATTATTTAATTCCGGACAAAGAGGACCGTCTCTCATTAATTACTTATCATTCGATTGATATGGGTTAAGTCCCGTGACTTTCTCAGCATAATCCAGAACCACCACAACCCTAGCACGCCGTCCTCGCTACCAAAGTCGGTCAATCACGAGTCAGGTCCCCCATCATCGGCAACCGGTCGGGATGTCATCGTCTTCCGTCGCACAGTAGTCACGCAATACTCCATATCATCTCACCCACTTCCACATCAGGATGCATCTTTGCATCTTTGCATCTTTCGCAGCAGATATCGATATTCCAGTGACCTCACATCTCTGCGCGCACCCTTCTTTATGCTTGATGCACCCTGTGCAGGCGAGGTCATGGTCAGCGCGCATCCCAGCGTGCATGGGTCATATTTGTGGCCCCTCACCCCGTCAACAGGCCTCGTATCCCTGGCCCGCTGGTACCCTGCGAGTGGACCAAATCGGTCGACCACTGTCCCGATCGAAGTGGACGAAGTGGAAGTGAACGAAGTCGAAGTGGACGAAGTCAAAGTGGACGAAGTCAAAGTGGACGAGGTGAAGAAAGTGAAGAAAGTGAAGAAAGTGAAGACTTGGTGACGGCGATATGTTGGCCATTTCCTACTTTGTTGTGGTCTCCATCCTGATCATAGCCGTGCTGTACTCGTACTCTTTGCTGACGTCAAGACACTTTCACTCACACACCTCTTACTCTCACACACACACACAACTTCCACTCACACACCTCTTCCACGCTCACCGTCTAATCTTGATTCCTCGGTTACACACCCAAGTTTCAACAGCAGCCACCATCGCAAGCAACAGGGGTATCCGGGCAGCCTTTCTTCCCTGCCATTTACCCTGGCTCTCCACCCTTCCACAATTCACCCGTGCACCTTCCCTCCGGACTAAGAACCACCACTCCACACACACCGCAACATTCGGCCGGTGTCGATCCTTCACATGGCAATTGCGGCAATAGGCCCCTCCAGACCTGTCAGTAAATTGCAAGGGTCATCAGGGCGCGCGACATTTCCTGCACGATTGGACGGGCCACTTATATCGCGCCTACTGCTGCAGAGTGAAGGGATGGTTACTCCGTACGAAGCCTGCTTGTGAACTTGGCGAGACTTGATAGGTGAAGCTGCGAAATTCTAAATTTATGCTGTGAGATCAGTGCAATGATGCCATTCTGGCTGAAGTCCCCACTGGTCAGTCACCGCGGCAAAAAAATGATTCGACAGTATAACCTCGTTCGGGGCATGCACTTTAATCCGAGTTTTTCATGCTTAAACGCCGGTAACGCCAGTAGTGGATGGGGCCATTCTTTAGGTAAGCACTCATTTTAGGCCTAAATAGACATAAATTTAGTCCTTTCGGCCAACATGCCAGCCAAAATGTTCATTCTTGGCATTTATGCATATAGGCTCTATGTAAGATGGGGAAAAATCGGAGAATCCGCCAGCATAGGCCAAGTCAAAGGGTTTATGCCCAAATGTTTGGGGTTGCAGAAAATCATGAGCTGAAAATCTCGAGCCGAGATAGATGCCACAACGCAGTTTATGCTGCTGGCCAAGCTGCCACACGCCATGTTATACTGTAGACGGACGCAGAGGTTTTGAGCCCGCTGGAGCTCCCCCATTCGACTTACAAATGAAGACAAGCCTCCTCGGCGACTATGACGAACTCGGCTCGATGAGGTAATATCGTGGCCCTTTAATCTCTTTTATGTTTCGCATGGGTTACCGCATTGGGTACACCGAGCCGCCAACACTCTCCGTCCTCGGTGGTCAAAACATCCTCAATGGGCAAGACATCCTCAATGGGCAAAACATGCGATTATTCGTCAATCATTTGCCGATATGCCGATATGCGGCGCTCACCAACAGCGTGGTCACATAGCGATTAGCAAGAAAATTAGAATTTCCCATCTCAAAGAACATCTAACTTAACTACAATACAGTATCAGGTTTACTCCTCCATCCTTCACCAGCTCACCGGCTGCTCTCTCAGGTAATCCACCACACCCTTATCTTCGCCGCCACATCCAAGGCAGTGGCGCGGAGCGCCAAAGCGACCGCGTCGTCGCGCTCCCAAAGCGGCCATGGTCCTCCGATATGCGCTCGCGCCAGCCAATGGGCGCCTCCTGGCTCTTTATTGCACCTCCAACACGCACCTCCAGCACGCTCAATTTATCCGAAACGCACTATCTATTTACTGCTTCCTTTGAGCCGTTTACTTTGCATTTCGTCACGTTCTATTGATCGTTTCGCCTCTTTGACTCCAATCTAAATCCATACTCGTACATATTGAAGACTGCTGGGACGCAAGAAAGAAGCCAGTTATTTGCGGTTACTTGCGGTTATTTGCGTTCCCGTTCCCATTCCCACAACAAGTCGGCTGGTGAATGGGCCACTATGCTACCCTGCCAAAGCCGTTGAGGTGCCCTGGCCGATGTCAGCTCGTCAGTAACGCCGGAGCACTCCCTGCCTTGTCATGTCTGGGCCAGACCAATGCCTACGATCTCGCATGGCGCAATGCGAAGCCTGTCAGTAGATCAAGTGAGTAACCGACTGACATCGCAACAAAACAGGGAAATCCAATTGACAGCAGGCGCTGGCCCTGATGTTGAGCACGTTGCGACCATGTTATCGCGATCATGTTATTGCGATCATGTTATTGCGATCATGTTATTGCGACCATGTCGTTGCGACCACTTTTCTTCCGCTTTCGGGCCCGTGTCATAAGCAGTCTATTGAATCGTCTGGCGCAATGTCTCTTACCCCTCCTTCACAAGCTTCGCACCAACCCCGAGCGAGGGAGCTCGGGGTATTCGGGACTTCCCTTCCCGCCACGCCTGGCACCTGAACCATGAGCTCCGCGCGGGATCAAAAGCTCCGCGCGGGATCAAAGACATCAAGGAAGACGTCAAGGCATGGATGGCTAGCCCCTTCCTCGTCTGCATATTGCACAACGTGAGAAACCTTGTTTGTTCCTTGACCTTGCTTTCAAACGGCTTCCTACAGCGGCCTACCAGCCGTTTACCAGCGGCCTACCAACCCTCTACCAGCCGTCCACCAGCGCCCCACCAACCCGCTACCAGCGCCCTACCAACCCTCTACCAACCCTCTACCAGCGCCCTACCAACCCTCTACCAGCCGTCTACCAGCGCCCCACCAACCCTCTACCAACCCTCTACCAGCCCTCTACCAGCGGCCTACCAACCCTCTACCAGCGCCCTACCAACCCTCTACCAACCCTCTACCAACCCTCTACCAACCCTCTACCAGCGCCCTACCAACCCTCTACCAGCGCCCTACCAACCCTCTACCAACCCTCTACCAGCGCCCTACCAACCCTCTACCAATCCTCTCCCAGCGCCCTACCAACCCTCTCCCAGCGCCC
>RCNJ01000513.1_pt1 | contig 13853 bp, 10 predicted proteins | sample 2041171 | NCBI WGS metagenome assembly RCNJ01 (sample SAMN09708213, study PRJNA481090) | feces metagenome | biome: feces | host: Pygoscelis adeliae | place: Antarctica: Rookery Lake | collected 2010-03-01 | reverse complement strand
CCTGGAGACGGGGTGGGAGAGTAGGACGTCGCCGGACAATTTTTGTGGCAGGCCCATCCCCGTTTGTGGGGGTGGGCCTGACCCATTTCTGGCCCGCAACGCCACCACACCACACGCACCACACCGGCAGGACACCCCCATGAATAACCCCACAGCATGAGCAACCCGAACCGCGTAATTCGCGCCGGAGCCGGCGGACTGCTCCTCACCGCACTCCTGCTCTACGCACTTAACCTGCGCGGACCAATACTCACCCTCGCACCGGTCATCGACCTCATCACCGTCGGCCTCAACATCAACACCGCAACCGCAGGCCTGCTCGCCGGAATCCCCGTGTTCTGCTTCGCCCTCGCAGCGCCCCTGGCGGCACTGCTCATGCGCAAAGCCGGTCTTGAAACCGCCGTCGCAGTCTCGCTGGCAACCGTCCTCATCGGCACCATCATCCGGTCCACCGACGGCACACCCGCAGCCTTCGCAGGAATGGCCATCATCGGCCTCGGCATCACCGTCGGCAACGTCGCCGTCCCCGTCATCATCGGTCGCGATTTCCCAACCGCAGTCAGCACCGTCACCGGCATGTACGCCGCCGCCCTCAACGTCGGCTCCGTCCTCACAACCCTTGGAACAGCACCGATTGCGGCTGCCATCGGATGGAGATGGGCCATCGCCGGCTGGGGCCTGCTCGCCGTCGTGGCACTCACCGTCTGGACCATCGCCACTAAAAAGCAACGCCACGGCCAAGACGTCCCCCTCGTCACCAGTGCGCCTCTGGAAGGCAAGGTATGGCGCCGCTGGGACGCCTGGGCACTCATGGCCGCCTTCGGGTGCCAATCATTCACCTACTACGGCATCAGTGCCTGGCTGCCCACCATGCTCCGCGACACTCAAGGACTGTCAGCGCAAAGCTCAGGCGCCTCCGCCGCAATCTTCCAACTCTTCGGGATCGTCGGCGCACTAGTCATCCCCATCACGCTACGACGTGGCCTGTCAACCCGGACCGTCTCAATACTCATGACCAGCCTCTGGCTCGTCCTGCCCACCGGACTACTCCTCGCGCCCAGCCAATACATCATCTGGATGGCCTGCGCCGGAATAGCGCAAGGTGGGAACTTCACCGTGATCTTGTCGCTGATGGTGCAACGCTCCAGGTCGCAAACCGAAAGCCGCGGCATGTCTGCGCACGTCCAAGGCCTTGGCTACGTACTTGGCGCAGCAGGCCCCTACGTACTCGGCGCCGTGCACACCGCCGCAAACAACTGGACCGCCCCACTGGTCGTTACCCTCGTTGCTCTGGCCACAATGGGACTAGCCGGACTCCTCGTCGCATCAGCAGGCCCCTACCAGCCCCTACGGCGCAGCATCACGGTTTAAGCGCCGCCCACGGTCGGGCTACGTAATTCTCATCACCGTCACGGGACACGGTGCGTGCTCAATCATCTGACTACTCACAGAGCCCAATAACAACCTGTCAAAGCCGCCATGCCCGCGGTGACCAACAATCAAACGCTCGGCACCAGCAGCATGCAGTAACAACCCTTGTGCCGGCGAAGCGTGCTCCACCACGGCGCGCACCTGATCGGCAGGAAGCGGTCCGGCGGCGACTAAAGCTGCAGCGAGCGTAGTGGTGAGCATCTCAGACACATGCTCCTGGTAGTCCTCCAACGGAGGCGCCCAACCCTGGCCATGGGGAAGCGGCGCAACCAACATGAGCTGCCAGCAAGCCACCGCATCTAGCACCGCACCCGTGCGGCGAGCCACCTCAACCCCATGCTCAAGAGCGGCAGCAGAGGCCGCTGAACCATCTACCCCGACGACCACGCGTGGCCGGTCCGCTGCATCCACAGGGGCGTCCACAAGACTAGACACAGCAGGGGCTGTTTCTTCCGGCGAAGCTGCCGATGGCCAATTCACAGGCACAATCGTCACCGGAATCTGGGCCTCTCGTGCCAGCCCCGCCGACACTGAGCCCATAAAGATTCGGCCCAGCCGGCCCAGCCCACGACGGCCCACCACGAGCATCTGACCAGCGCTAGCAGCTTCAAGCAAACCAGGAACTATCGGCCCACTCACAGAAGTTCCCTGCACGTTGAGTGCAGCGGAGTCTTTAGGAACAGGCAGCGGGCCCGGGCGCAAGGCCGCGTGCTTACCCTGCAAGGAATCGCCGAGCCGCGTCACCGCGTCGGAAAGCACCGTCGACTCATGCCCATGGGCATGCGGGGACCCAATGATCTCGGGCACCGTCGTGCTGTCGGCACCGCCATGAACCGCAGTGAGCCGCACTGCGCGGCTCTGGCTCTCTAACCAGGCCCAAAGCAGGGCGCTGTCGGCATGTCTGGAACCATCAACACCAACAAAAATTCCGGTTTCGGCGGAAGACATCAGTGGGACCACCTTTCGGGTCGAAGTCTGATCTTCACACCCATTATTCCGTACTCACACAATCGGCGTTGTTTTCAGATCTGCGGTTGCGGGATAGCAGGCGTTGGCCGCTCCCGGCGGGTGGACCGGCCCCCGGGATCCCTGGGTTGTGGCAGCCGGTTCAACACAGCGCCCGGGTAGCCACTGACCCACGTGAGTTCACGTGCAATCCAGTGATCAGTCATCTCCGTCAATGGTGCCGCAACGATTAGGCCGTCGGCCGCGGTAATAACCAGATATGAGGCGCCGTGTGCCGAGGTCAGTTGCCAGCGTGCACCGGGAATCTGCTGGCGAAGGCAATCACCCAACGCAACGCCCAGTGCGTTCATCACCGTCCGCGGATTCCAGCGACCAATGGTGGGTTGCCCGTGCCAGTCGGTGCAGTACTCGATGAACTTTGACTCGAGGAAAGTGAGATCAGAAAGGTCGATCCCAGGTTCACGGAGGAACTCGCGCAACTCTTCCATCCACATTAGCCGGCCCAAATCGGGGTCGGAGACAGGAAGCCCGTGCGGGGCGCTGGAGAAGACGGCCTGCTTGGCGGGCGCAGGGATGCGCCTGGCTCTAGGGAACATCTTCATGCCTGGTATATCGGCACGTTCAGGGTGTTTGGTTAGCCGGATTGGCAAAGTCTCCTGTGACATTCACCCGTATTTCTGAGAAGTCTCGCATTGTCCGGATCAAATGGTTACGGTCGAGGAGTCGGTTTAATAATCCACACGAAGGAGCAGCAATATGCCAACGCGTACCGCTCGGACAGCTTGGAACGGAACTCTGACTGAAGGATCGGGTCAGATCGAACTCGCTAGCTCTGGAGTTGGCACCTACGACGTGTCGTTCCCACGCCGTGCTGCTGACGATGCAGAGGGCGTCACCAGCCCAGAAGAACTGATCGCTGGCGCACACTCATCTTGCTATGCCATGCAGTTGTCGGCAGTGATTGCCGAGGCTGGTGGAACGCCCCAGGCGCTCCACGTGTCGGCCGACGTCACTCTTGAGCCAGACCCGGCAGGTGGCTTCCGCATCCCCGGAATTCACCTCACGGTTCGCGCGGAGGTAGACGGCCTTGACACTGACGCCTTCGCAACAGCAGCACAGAACGCCAAAGACACCTGCCCGGTGAGCAAGGCGCTCACTGGAACCAAGATCACCTTGGACGCCACGCTCGAAAGCTAAGTTGCTCGAGGCCCACTGCGGGCTAACCCCGAATTAACAGCGGATTGGCCGGGAAACCGGCCAATCCGCTGTGCTATCCAGCACTTCCCACGCCCGGGTGTCCTTAGTACTAGTGATCAAGTTGTTGAACATGGGAAACTATCACCGTGACCATTGCCACTCCGGTTCCAGCCGATGCCCAGGTATCTCCTGACCAGTTCGTCGCAAACCTACGCGCACAAATGCGGGGAGTCGTTGACGATTCCACATTGACTCGAGCCCAGTTCTCGACGGATGCGTCGAACTACCGGGTCATTCCACAAGTTGTGGTGTTCCCCGTCGACGTCGACGACGTCTTGGTCGCGCTCGAGATTGCGCGCACAGCAGGTATTCCCATCACCACACGTGGTGGGGGGACCTCAGTGGCGGGCAACGCCATCGGAACCGGACTGGTACTCGACTTTTCCCAGCACCTACACGCGATCCACCACATCGATGGCGAGAAGCACACTGCACGCATTGAACCCGGCGTCATCATGTCCAACCTGCAAGTGGCTGCTCGACCGCACGGACTGCGCTTCGGACCAGACCCATCCACGCAGAACCGCGCCACGCTCGGCGGGATGATTGGGAACAACGCGTGCGGACCGCACGCAGTTGCTTACGGCCGCACCTCCGACAACGTCCTAGAACTCGATGTGGTTGATGGCCGTGGGCGGCGGTTCACTGCGAGCAGCGGCGCAGACGCACTAGACGTCGTTCCCGGGCTTGCAGCACTTGTGCAAACAAATATGGCCTTGATTCGCACTGAATTTGGTCGTTTTAGCCGTCAGGTCTCCGGCTATTCCCTGGAGCATTTGCTGCCGGAGAACGGCACCGACCTCGCCAAAGCGCTGGTTGGAACCGAAGGCACCGCAGTTACAGTGTTGGGCGCAACAGTCAAACTTGTCCCACAGGCCGAATCGCCAGTTCTGGTGTGCCTGGGGTACCCCGATATGGCGACCGCAGCCGATGACGTTATGGCTTTGCTTGCACAGAAGCCGCTCGCAATTGAAGGTTTAGACGCCCGTTTGGTCGACGTCGTCCGCCAACACAACGGGCCGGACTCGGTTCCGGACCTGCCTGAGGGCGGTGGATGGCTCATGGTTGAGGTCTCGGGTGCAAACCTGGCGGAGGCGCTCACCAACGCAGACACACTCGTTGCAGTCGCGGCCACTAAGGCCACCCTCGTACTGCCCCCGGGGCCAGATGCCACCGCTATGTGGCAGATTCGTGCGGATGGGGCCGGGCTCGCCGGCCGCACCCCCGCCGGCAACCAGGCCTGGCCAGGCTGGGAGGACGCCGCCGTCCCGCCGCAGAAACTAGGCGCATACCTGCGTGAGTTCGAAGAATTGATGGCCCGCTACGGCGTCGACGGCCTGCCCTTCGGGCATTTCGGCGATGGTTGCATCCACGTGCGCATAGACATGCCACTTGAGAACGACCCCGGCCGCTTCCGTGAATTCATTATCGACTCAGCCAAGCTTGTGACAAAGTTTGGCGGCTCACTCTCTGGTGAACACGGAGATGGTCGAGCGCGCGGAGAAATGCTTCCCCTGATGTACTCACCCGAAGCCATTGCACTGCTGGAAGAGTTCAAAGCCCTCTTTGACCCAGATGACAACCTGAACCCCGGCATCATTGTGCGCCCAGCCGCCTTGGACGCCGATCTGCGTCGGCCCTCAGCACCTCCTACTCCACGCGGAACAGGGTTTGCATTTGCACACGACGACGGCGACTTCACCAAGGCCGCCCACCGCTGTGTCGGAGTGGGCAAGTGCCGCGCTGACACCACCGAAGCTGGCGGATTCATGTGCCCGTCTTACCTTGCCACCAAGGATGAAAAAGACGTCACACGTGGCCGGTCCAGGGCGCTGCAGGAAATGATCAACGGCAAAGTGATCACCGGCGGGTGGAAGTCCCCTGAGGTGCACGCGGCTCTTGACCTGTGCCTGAGCTGCAAAGCCTGCTCCCGTGACTGCCCGGCTGGCGTCGATATGGCGGCGTACAAATCTGAGGTGCTGCACCGCACCTACGCTGGCAAACTCCGACCCATCACCCACTACGCACTGGGGTGGCTGCCCCGCTGGGGCAAGCTTGTGACCTCCAACCCGTTACTCGCAAAAATTAGTAACACACTGCTGAAAATCCGCCCCATCGGAAAACTAGTTCTGGCAGCAGGTGGCATGGACACTCGCCGCCAAATGGTGTCCTTCGCGGAAGAACCATTCCGCACCTGGACCAAGCGGAACCGGGACGGGCTCGGCCTGCACAACACCGCCACCGCTACGGCCACCACCGGGGTGCTGGGCGCGTCAGAGTCCGGAGTGCTCAATCCGGGGGTCCGTACCCGCACCAAGGTGGTGCTGTGGGCTGACTCCTTCAGCGATGCACTCGACCCCGCGGTGCCACAAGCGGCAGCTAAAGTACTGCTCGCCGCCGGGTACGACGTCATCATTCCTGAACAGTCCGCCTGCTGCGGTTTGACGTGGATCTCCACCGGACAACTGACCGGCGCACGCAAACAACTAGAAAACCTGTTAGATGTGCTCGGTCCATTTGCAGTGAACGGTATTCCTATCGTTGGCCTTGAACCATCATGCACTGCGGTGCTGCGCTCGGATCTGCTGGAACTCATCCCAGACGACCCACGCGCCGTCGCCGTCGCCCGCACCACCCACACTCTTTCCGAACTCCTCACCGCCGCGGCGCCGGTCGGCCCGGGGGAGAACTGGCAGATGCCGGACCTCTCTGACGTCACCGCCGTGGTGCAACCACACTGCCACCAGTACTCAGTCATGGGCTTCGACCCCGATGAGAAACTACTGCGCGAGGCGGGCGCTAACATCACCACAGTCGCTGGTTGCTGCGGGCTTGCCGGGAACTTCGGCATGGAAAAGGGGCACTACGAAGTCTCGGTTAAAGTTGCGGAGAATGCCCTACTTCCGGCACTGCGGGCAGCAGGCGAAGGCGATCTGTACCTCGCTGATGGTTACTCCTGTCGCACCCAAGCTAGTGACCTGGCCGGGGTGCAGGGCAAAGCCCTAGCGCAGTTGATCGCCGAGCGGCTCTAGAGCGCAACTGATTGGAGTTAGTTGGGCATCCAAACTAATTGGTCCGGAACTCTGGCGTTTTTCTCACAACCACGTAGGCTGAAGCCGTCGGGACGGCACTCTTGCCCACTACTTGAGGAGAGGACGCGGCGATTTTTGACATGCAGACCCATGAGCGAACTGCAGAGCACACCACGCAGATGACGCCGGCCGGCCCCCGCTCTGCCCCGGCCACTTTCAGCAGTCAGCAACTTGAAGCACTGCTCGGCGAGTCCATTCTTCCGCTCGTACCTGCAAGGTTTGCGGGCGAGCCAGAACTCACCGCACTAGACAGCCGCAGCACCTTAATGGTCATTGAAGTCTGCCAAGAACTCAACGCCACTTCCTTGACCCATGCCCTAGCGAACGCCGGAGAATGGATCCGATTTAGCCGCGCAGAACTAGCCCAGTTCTACCAAGCTGGTCCGGAACAGTTTACTTCCGACTTGTCCGACTTCCTGAGCAGCCGGCCCCGATCCTCCGCAGTGGCATCCTCCCGCCGGATCAGACTGATCATTCTGTGCTCCACGGCAGCACCAAAAGCACTGGACGCGTTGGAATTTTTACGCAACACAGGCGCCGCCATAGAAATCATCACCTACACCCCGGAGCAATTAGGCAGCCAGCAGCCGGGACTCATCGAACACGAACGAGTCCCAGAACAGCCAGTTGTCGGCGAGATTCACCCCACGCAGCAGGAAACCCCTGGTGCGGGCGTCCAAACTCTTGGTGCGAGGGCTGCTTCAACGGTGGTTCGTTCACCGGTGGCTCCAGTGTCGCAATCAGACCCGATTCCCGTCGGACCGCTGCCGACCGGGATTGCAACGGGGCCGCCTGCTGCCCGCCCCGGCCGCTTGCGCCCCTATGCGCCGTCCGCGCGATCTCTGCCAAGTTCTACGGGATCCTCGGTTCACGCCGCGGCGCACGAGGGCCCACGGTTACGTTCCCGGGTAATCAGAGAAGAGGCTACTGATACGCACCAGATTGACCTGAGTAAAACCAGTCGTGGACAGTCCGGCAGCATGTACGCGGCAGCAATGGCCTATGACGTGCCAGCACAGTCGGTGCCCTTAGTCGAAGACTCAGCTTCAGCGCCGGTCGGCGACAAACCGCAGATGAGCCAGTCGGTTGCCATGCATCCCAAACCCGTAGGTCCACGCAGTGAACTACTCGCTGACTTGGCCGGTCGATTGCCGGCACCAACAACCCTGGTCTGGACGCGGTTACGGCGGGGGGAGCGCCATGAAGCAACTCTGGACCTCACTGGTGTGATCACCCTCACTGATGGCTCACAGTACGCAGACCCTGACGCTGCAGCCGCGGGTGCAGCGGGAACTGACGCGCAGGTGGACGGCTGGCGCACCTGGCGATTAGGCGATGACGGCCCGTCCTTGATTGAACTGAGCGCTCAGAGCCACCCGTAGGCCGACGTCCACCGGGTCATATGATCGAAGAAAGCCTGCCGTGGTTCGGCAGCCGACATGCTCAAATCGTGCAGCCCGCCATCAATGCGAGCCAAAGTCACCACGCGGCCGAGGTGATGGGTACGCCGCGCAATCGCATCGACGTCAAGGATTGAATCCCCCGAGAGCATGTCGTCGCTCCATCGTGGACTGATAGCGCTGCGAGCAGACAACAACATCAAGATGGGCTCATCAATGTGCAGCCCCTGAGCAACTGAAGCGTGCCCGGTAATAATCGCGCGTAACCAGCCAGCCCGCACCGGGAACGACGGTGTGGGTCGCCATTTTTTGTTCAGTTCCAATTCGCCGTCAGAAACGTCGAGCAGGCTACGCGAGTAGAAACCTTGATCAATGTTCGGCATTGTTGCCAGGGGCTGAAAGCGGGCGAGTTGTCTGATTGCCGGGGTGCTGACCGTGCGGGCAATTGAGGATCCTTGCAACTCCAGCCAGGGACTGTTCAAGATCAGCCCACTGACCTGCCCCGGGTTGCGTTCAGCCCACAGCACACCAATCAGCCCACCAGTTGAGTGCCCCATCAACATGATGACGGCATTTGCACCCAGCTCGGCATGGATGACATCGAGGGCAGCTTCAATTTCTTCGTCATAGGTGGTGAGATCTTCAACGTAGCCAGGCGTTTGGTGCGCACGCAGACTACGGCCGTATTTGCGCAGGTCCACAGCATAGAAAGCGGCGCCCTGCGCCGCCCAGAACTCAGCCAGGTGACGCTGGTAGAAGTAGTCGCTCCAACCATGCAAATACAAAATTGCCCGAACGGGGCGTAGATCGCTGTCCGAGGGGGGATCGTGCCTGACGACGGTGGCAACAGCTGCACCTTCGTCGTCGTCGGCTAGTTCAAGCGTTAAGGCCCTAAAGTCGGGTCCCAGCACATCCTGTTCCCAACCGACAGCCACTTGGGAGGGGGTCATGGCACGAGCACAATTTTGCCGAATTGCTCGCCAGAGGCCAGCCGTTGCAGGCCTTCTTGGGCAGAGCTGAGCGGCAGAACTGAATCGATAATCGGTCGGATCTTGCTCTGCACCAAAAAGTGAGCCAGGGCAGTAAGGTCTGCGCGGGAACCCATGGTGACGCCGCGCACGGTGATCTCGTTGAAGAAGATTCGGGTTAGTTCGGCGGGGTTCGCGTCCCCTGTCGTGGCACCGGCAACAGCGATCACTCCGCCGGGGCGCACACTGGCCGCTGAGTGTGACCAGGTTGCAGCACCAACGGACTCAACGACGGCGTCAACGCGCTTGGGCAGTCGTTCACCAGGGGCAACCGCGGCGCTGGCACCCAGTTCCAGAGCGCGGGCTCGTTTTTGTGGACTCCGGCTGGTGACGAACACTTCGACGCCGGCCGCGACTGCGAGGGTGATTGCTGCTGAGGCCAGCCCCCCGCCGGCACCTTGGACAAGCACGCTGTTGCCGGGGCGCAGATCTGCGGCACGGAACAGGAGTCGATAAGCCGTGAGCCACGCAGTGGGCAGGCAGGCGGCTTCCTCAAAGGAGAGTTGCACGGGTTTGGGAATGAGGTTTGCCGTTGGAATGGCGACACGTTCAGCTAGCGTGCCGGGGTATTTCTCGGAGAGCAGGGAGCGGGATTCTTTCGGTCCGACTCCGTGCCCATCTGCGCCGATGACACCGTGGACGATCACTTCGCTGCCATCGGCGGTGACACCGGCAGCGTCAGTGCCCAAAATCATGGGCAGTTGGGTGTCTTTGAGTCCGACCCCGCGCAGGGACCACAGATCATGGTGATTGAGGCTTGCGGCACGTACCTCGACGATTGTCCAGTGCGGCCTGGTTTCGGGCTCCGGTTGGGCTGCAACGCGTAGTCCAGCGAGCGGTTCGTGCGGGTTGAGGCGTTCCACATAGGCGGCGAGCATGCCCCCAACATAACCGTCAACGACACAGTTGCACGTTGTGGAGAGGAGTTTCGGTTTTCAGAGGCCGCGAGAATGAATGTGCCGCTGAGTTGTCGTCGGGCGGTGTCGTTATGCCGGACGGGTCTGTGCGGTTGCCAAGAACTTGCTGATTAACGGGCCCAACTGGTCGAATTCGAGTAAGAATCCGTCGTGGCCATAGGTAGAAGTGAGCATGGCAAGAGGTTCACTGTTCTTCAGGTGATCGACCATGCGTTGGGACTGCTCGGGTGGGAAAAGGCGGTCGGAGTCGACGGCGACGACGAGCGCTCGGGCCCGGATTGCTTCGAGTGCGGAGTATGCCCCGCCGCGGTCCCGCCCGAGGTCGTGGGTGACCATCGCCTCGGTCAAGATGAGATAACTGTTTGCGTCAAAGCGTCGAGCGAGTTTGTGTGCATGGTGGTCCAGGTAGGACTGGACTGCGAACCTGCCGCCCCGCAGGGGATCTTCCCCACCTTGGGGGATGCGTCCGAAGCGGGTATCAATTTCTGCGGCGCTGCGATACGTCGTGTGTGCAATTTGGCGGGCGATGCCGAGACCAACGTGCGGGCCCTGCCCATCGGGGGCGTCGTAGTAGTCACCACCGTTGAAGTTTGGGTCGGCTTGAATTGCGGTGATCTGTGGGTGTGCCCAGGCAATTTGATCGCCGGAGGTTTGCGCCGCTGCAGCAATCACACTGATTGCTTCGACGTCGATTCCTGCTTCGGGGCCGAGGATGGCCCATTCCAGCACTCGCAAACCACCCATGGACGCACCGATCACTAAGTGCCAGGAGGCCAGTTCTAAGGTTCGGGTTAGCGCAATTTCAGCGTTGACCTGATCGCGGATTGTCAGCGAGGGGAACTGGCTGCCCCATGGGGTGCCGTCGGGTGTCAGTGATGCGGGGCCGGTGGTGCCCTGACAGCCCCCGACGACGTTCGGCGCCACGACAAAGTACTTAGTGGTGTCAATTGGCGCGCCAGGGCCGATCATGTCCTGCCACCAGCCAGCAGTATTGTGACCGGCTTGAATCGGACCGGTGACATGACTATCGGCGGTTAGGGCATGCAGCACGAGAATTGCGTTGTCCCCGGCAGCGTTGAGTTCACCCCACGTTTCGTAGGCCAGACGAACGTCCGGCAACTGGTCACCAGATTCGAGTTCGAGGGTGCCAATATCCGTGAACTGTCGACGCCCAGGGTCATCTCCGTCCCGCCAAGCCCCAGATGCTCGCACTGGTGCTTGGCGTTGAGACTGCAAGGTTCCCAAGCCCGGGCGGGACCGCAGTTGTGGGGCGCCGGCGAATGCGGGCGCGGGAATGCGCGCGCGTGCGCGACCACCCTGCGAATCCTCTTCGGCATTCATAAAGCCTAAATGTACGGGCGATCCGGCCTCTTGCGCGACCCTGTCCATCCGTGGACGTGCCTGATCCACCCCTGCAGAGACTGCGGGGAGGGAGCTGGGGGGAACTAAGTCCGGATCGCCCGTCAACTAACTCACGCGTCCTGAGCGGGCTGCACAGCCGCTGCTGCGGCGAAGCCAAGTTCGAGGTCAGCGAGGATGTCTGCAACGTCCTCGATGCCCACACTGAGGCGGACGAGACCCGGTGTAACACCGGATAGGGCCTGCTCTTCAATGGTCAGTTGGGAGTGCGTTGTTGATGCGGGGTGGATTACTAGTGACCGCACATCACCAATGTTTGCCACATTGGAGTGCAGTTCGAGGGCGTCAACGAATGCGCGTCCTGCTTCGGCGCCGCCGGCGACTTCGAAGGCGAGCACTGCTCCGGCGCCCTTGGGCAGGTACTTCTGCGCGGTCTCGTAGTACGGGCTAGAAGGCAGACCTGCGTAGTGCACAACCTGCACGTCTTCGCGGCTGTGCAGGAACTTGGCAACCTGCTCGGCATTGGAGACGTGCCGCTCCATGCGCAGCGAGAGCGTTTCAACACCCTGGGCGATCAGGAAGGCGTTGAACGGGCTGATAGCCGAACCTAGGTCGCGCAGCAATTGGACGCGCGCCTTGAGAATGAATGACATGTTCGCGCCAAAGGCACTGCCGACTCCCAGGTCCCGGGCGTACACGAGGCCGTGGTACGAGGGGTCTGGGGTGTTGTAGTTCGGGAATTTCTCGGGGTACTGGGCGAAGTCGAAGGTTCCTGCGTCAACCAGGACGCCACCGATTGAGTTGCCGTGCCCACCGAGGAACTTCGTGGCCGCGTGCACCACAATGTCTGCGCCGTGTTCGAAGGGACGCAGCAAGTACGGGGTTGCGACCGTGTTATCGACGACGAGTGGCACTCCAATGTCGTGGGCGACGTCGGCAACAAGTGCAATGTCGAGCACGTCCGACTTTGGGTTGGGGATGGACTCGCCGAAGAACAGTTTGGTGTTCTCCTGGGCGGCGTCGCGCCAGGCCTGCGGGTCATGTGGGTCGGAGACGAAGGTGGTTGTTACACCGAGTTTGCGCAGGGTGTGCTCAAGGAGGTTGTAAGACCCGCCGTACAACGAAGGACTTGCCACGATGTGGTCGCCGGCTTCGGCAATGTTCAGGATCGCGAAGGTGGTGGCTGCCTGTCCGGAAGCGAGCATCAGCGCACCGACACCGCCCTCAAGGGAGGCAATGCGGTCTTCGACGACACTTTGGGTCGGGTTGCCAATTCGCGTGTAGAGCGGGCCGAGATCGGCTAGCGCAAAGCGGGCCGCAGCGGTTTCGGCGTCGGGGAAGACGAAGGACGTGGTCTGGTAGATCGGCAGTGCACGAGCGCCAGTTTCGGCGTCGGGGGTCTGACCTGCGTGGACCTGGCGGGTGTCAAAGGACCAGTTTGCTGCGGACATTGTTTTGGGCTCCTAGCGATTCTCAGGTGGGGTGGCGCGGAATCGGTTCAGGAGGGGCAAACCACCTGTGCCTGCTTCGGGATAGTCCGAGAGCGCGCCTCGTTCATAAGGACGGGGGCCGCACGGCCGCAAGCTGGAAGGTGGGTGACACCCGAGACCGCACGGGTAGCGGCACATGTGTGCAACTGCCGGAGGGCACGGGCGGGGACCCGGGGCATGCGAATGCGCGGTGGGTCAGCTAAACATTCGACATGTCATGGCACGAGTGTACGCGAAGGCGCCCACCGCCTGATACTGCCATCTCGCCTGCTGGAATGGCCGGCGGGTGGGGCGCGGGTCGGACCTGCGTCAGCCGGCCAATCCGGGGCTCATGTGGCTGATGGGATAGGTGTGACATAAGAGCACCAGGGGGCAGGTGTTTCCAAAGGCCACAAAAGTGGGTAGCCTCAGAGAGGTTTTACCCAACTTTGGAGGCTCCTGTGGCGCATAAGCGTCAAAATCACCCTGCCCGCCGCGCCACTGCTTTCTTTGCGGCCTTGGTGATGGTCAGTCTCCTGAGTTTCGCCCCCGCAGCAGCGGACCCCACTGCGCCATCAGATGACGATGTGCGCACCGCGCAGGAGAGTGAGTCAGCGGTGGCTCTCGACGCCGCTGCAGCCGAGGTCGAACTGGTCAACCTGTCCACCACCCTTGACTCAGCATGGGAAGACGCGAAGGCCGCTGGAGAGGACTACCTCCAAGCCGAAGAGGACGTCGACAACGCAAAAGCAATTGCCAATAGCGCACAGGAGCGTCTAGCAACTGCACTCGAGAACGTAGAAGCTTCGCGCAAGGTGCTTGCCGGAATCGCCATGGAGCAGTACCGCAACGGCGGTTCAATGCAAGCGCTAGAAGCAGTGCTGTCAGCAGACGGAATCACCGAAGTTATTGAACGCACGAGTTCTCTCGAAAT
>RCNJ01000518.1_pt1 | contig 13856 bp, 13 predicted proteins | sample 2041171 | NCBI WGS metagenome assembly RCNJ01 (sample SAMN09708213, study PRJNA481090) | feces metagenome | biome: feces | host: Pygoscelis adeliae | place: Antarctica: Rookery Lake | collected 2010-03-01 | reverse complement strand
ACTGAATATGCAAGACAATTCACTAGACCTTTAAATGAACTATCTAACCAATTTAACATTTTACTCTCTGCTATTGCTGGTGCTGAACGTGTATTCGACGTCTTAGATACTCCGCCAGAAACACAAGATGAAGCGAATGCAAAAGGGCCATTTTGAATTTAAGGATGTCACTTTTGCTTATGAAGAAAAAGAGATTTTAAAAAAGCTTACTTTTTCAGTCTTGCCTGGAGAAACGATCGCCTTTGTCGGTCATACAGGAGCTGGTAAATCTACAATTTTTAATTTGATTTTACGTTTTTATAATTATCAATCTGGTTCAATTACCTTAGATGGAACTGAATTGAAAAATATACAAAGGTCTAATTTAAGATCTCATATGGCTTTTGTTTTACAAGACTCATTTCTTTTCAGCGGTACAATTAAAGAAAACATACGCTATGGGCGTTTAAATGCCACAGACGAAGAAGTCGTCGAAGCTGCTAAACAAGCTAATGCGCATGATTTTATCAGTCATTTAGAGCAAGATTATAATACAGTCCTTGATGATTCTGGAAGTGGTATCAGCCAAGGGCAGAAACAGCTCCTCACCATCGCAAGAGCTTTTATTGCTGAACCAGCAATCCTTCTGTTAGACGAAGCAACAAGTAATATCGACACGATTACAGAAATTAAAATTGGTGAAGCATTAAACACATTAATGAAGAATCGAACAAGCTTTGTGATTGCTCATAGATTAAATACAATTAAAAATGCTGATAAAATAGTCTATTTATCACAAGGCGAATTAATCGAAATAGGAAGTCACGATGAATTAATGAATTTGCGTGGTGAATACTATCATCTCTATGCAAATCCTAATTAAAGCTAATTAATCAATTTCACACATGAACTATGATACGATTAATATATCAAGGAGGGGTTTGTTATCGCACGTAATGGAGTAATGTTTGAAAAGGAAATTAAAAGCGAGTATTTAAATGAAACACTTACTTTAAAGTTTTATCAACCTGAAGAGCTTGATTCGATCTACGAAACAAATGTATGTATTATGCAAGACGGAAATGATTATTATAATATAGGTAAAGTTGCTACTGTCAGTGATAAATTACATGATGATTTTGCTATAGCTAATACAATTTTTATTGGGATTCATTATATTGATCGTTTTGATCGGAGAGATAAATACCATCCTGATGGTAAAGAGCATGAAGATTATAAAAAATTCCTTGTTAAAGAGGTCGTACCATTTATTACAGAACAATTACCGATTAATCCACTTGGTGACAAATGGACGCTTATGGGGGATTCGTTAGCGGGCACTCTAGCTTTTTTAATAGCTATTGAAAATCAAGATTTATTTGATAATGTGATTATGCAGTCACCTTTAGTTAATGAAACTGTTATCGATGCAGCTAATAAATTAGAAATTGATGCTGATTTAGAGATTTATCATACAATTGGCTTAAAAGAAACAGAAGTTGGTACGACAGTTGATGGTAAAATTGATTTTGTTACACCTAATAAAGAACTCCACCATATTTTAAATACTAAAAATTTAACCTATCATTATCATGAATTTCCTGAAGGTATTCATACATGGAAATATTGGCAACAAGATTTACCACATGCATTAAAAATGATTTTTAATTAGTTATAGAGACATTGAATATTATTATTCAATGTCTCTATTTTCTTACTATACTATTTAATCTGATTATTATTTGTTATACTTTAATTATTAGATTTTTTATTAGGAGGAATTATAGAATGAAATGCGGTATTATTATTTATCCATCAAAAGTCATTCAAGACGAAGTAAATAATCTCAGAAAAAGATATGATCCGGAATACGCACTTATTAAACCACATATTACTTTAAAAACAAGATTTGACATTGATAAAAAATTACTCTCAACATTAACAGATGAATTAAATAAAATAACAAAAGATATCAAACCATTTGATATAAATATACAGAAAGTAAGTTCTTTTCAACCTGTTTCTAATACAATATATTTTAAAATTGAACATAATGATAATTTAGAAAAATTACATGATAATTTATACAAAGGTGTTCTTCCAAAAGAAAAGTTTATAACCTTTGCTCCCCATATTACAATTGCACAAGATTTAAACCCGGACGAATTTGTCGATATATACACAAGTCTCAGTATGAGAGATTATAATTTTACTGATACAATAGAAAGTTTACAGATTGCTTATGAATTAGAAGATGGTTCATGGAAGACCTATAAAAGTTTTGATTTTGGAGGTTAACAATGATTGTCACAGTAGTAGAAAATAAACGAGATAAAGAACATATATTCAAGATTAGGCGGTCAGTCTTTGTCAACGAACAAAAAGTGCCTCTTGAAGAAGAAATTGATGAGTTTGACGATAGCGACTCAGTTATTCACTTATTAGGTACAGACCATAATAATCCTGTTGCAGCTAGTAGAATTCGATTTGTAGAAGACTATGCTAAATTAGAACGTATTGCTGTTTTAAAAGAATTTCGTGGAAGGAATTTTGGAGCAGAAATGGTGATTGCCATGGAAGATGTTATTTTAAATCATAATTATAAAAAATCAGTCCTAAATGCACAAACATATGCTGAAGACTTTTATAAAAAACTAGGATATACAACGACTTCTGATGTTTTTATGGATGCCGGTATTCCTCATATCACTATGAATAAAAAACTATAATAAAACTGACTTTAAGCACAAGCTCAAAGTCAGTTTTTTTATATTAATAAGCTCATAAATGTTGTAGCTAGACCAAAGTAAATTAAAACAGATGTAATATCGTTTAGCGTTGTTATAAACGGTCCTGATGCAACAGCAGGGTCGATATTTAACTTTTCCATTAAAAGAGGTATTAGCGCTCCTGATAGTGTTGCGACAATTAACGTAACAAATATAGAAGCTCCTACAAGTGCGCCTAAATAAAAATTACCTTTCCAAACTGTTATTAATAGAGTTATTAATATCGCTATTGTAATACCAATTATTAGTCCGGTTAATGCTTCTTTTAAAATTAAAACTAATTTACTTCCTTTACCATATTCACCTGTTGCAATACCACGGACAGCTACAGCAAGCGACTGAGTTCCAGCATTACCTGCCATCCCAGCGATAAGCGGAATAAAGATTGCTACAACCGGAACTTTTTCTAATGTTTCTTCAAAGCTACCGATTAAACTAGCTGTAATAATTCCTAAGAACATTAAAATAATTAACCAAGGTAAGCGTTTTTTAGCAGATTTAATTGGCATAGAATCAGGACTATCAATTTCGGAGATTGCTGCTAATTTAGAATAGTCTTCATGTGCTTCAGCATCCATAACATCTAAAATATCATCGACTGTAATAATACCTAAAAGATGATTTTGAAAATCAACTACCGGTATGGCTAAGAAATCGTAATCTCTTATCATTTGAGCTACTTCTTCTTGATCTCTTCCTGCTGATACAGAAATGACATTTTCACTCATAATATCGTTAACTAAATCATCTGAGTCAGCAATGACTAAACTCCTTAAAGATAGTACTCCTACTAACCGTTTATCTTCATCTAAGACATACGTATAATAGATTGTTTCAGCATCAGGTGCTTCTATTTTCATTTGTTTAAATGTTTCTTCAACTGTCTGATGTCTAAACACAGACACATATTCTGTTGTCATAATACTACCAGCAGTTTTATCTTCATAATGAAGAAGCGATTTTATTTCCTTAACAACTTCTTCATCCATAAGTGCTAAAAAGCTAGCTATTTCATCCTTATCTAACACTTGCAATATGTCTACAGCGTCGTCATACGGCATTTCTGAAAATACCATTGCTGCAAATTTAGGGTCCATCTCAGTAATATAAAACTCAATTTCATCTATATCAATATTTTGTATAATACTAGAGACTTCACGTGGTGATAAGTAAGTATATATTCTTAAACGAATATCTTCAGTTTGCTCTTTAAAAAAGACAGCTTGGTCATAAGGTAATAAATCTAAATATTCTTTTCGAAAGCCTTCTGTATCCTCTTCGTTCAACAACTCTAATAATGCTCTTCTATGCAGCTCTGCAGTTTTTGTCACTTTTATCACCTTCCAAAATCAGTCAATTTAAATTACTTACCAATCCTACCAAATCACGATTATTTGTCAATCATTTTCAGGAAGTCTCTAGGTAATGGCGCATCTATTTGAAGTTTTTCTTGTGTGATTGGATGAGTAAATTTTAATGTCTTACAATGAAGCGCTTGGCGTCTTATATATTTAGATTCTTCACCATATAAATCATCCCCTATTAAAGGGTGCCCTAAATTTGAAAAATGAACTCTGATTTGGTGTGTTCTACCTGTCTCAAGTATCATTTGAACATAAGTATAATCAGCATATTCTTTCAGAACTTTATAGTGTGTAATTGCTTTCTGGCCTTGATCATTTACTTCTCTTTCAATAATCGAATCAGCACTACGTCCTATTGGAAGATCAATCGTTCCAGATCTATCCTTTAAGTGGTCTTTAACCAATCCAACATAAACACGGTTAATTTCATTCTCTAATTGTAAGTTTGCTAATAGAGAATGTGCATATTGATGTTTTGCTACAAGTACGAGTCCTGATGTATCACGGTCTAATCGGGTAACTATATGAACAGTGTAAGGTAATTTCTTTAAATGATAATAATATAGTATTCCATTTGCAAGTGATGTTTCACGCTGCTTCACGGATGGAACAGTCACTTGCCCTGATTCTTTATTTAATATCATTAAATGATTATCTTCATAAATGATTTCAAGTGGAAGTTCAGTCGCTTTTAAAGAAGTATCATTAACTTCAAGTGGAAACCTGATCACTATCTGATCCCCTTCAGTTACTTGATACCTCACTGTTCGATGTTTCCCATTAATCGTTAATAATGCATCTACTGATTTTGCTAACTTGATTAATCGATTGGAAAAGTAAACATCTTCATTTAAATAGATAGATAATCTTTTTTCTACTGATAGATTACTTACTGTCCAAGACATTGTTTGACCACTTACTTGAAAGTTTTCTAATCGTGATGCTAACCCTGTCAAATTAGCCATCTAACTGAACTTCTGAAACGAATGAATCACGCACACGATTCCAGAATGGGAACGGACGATATCTAACAAAACGAACACGTTCTTTTGCTACGCGACATTGGATCGATTTAACATTAGAATACGTTTCAGTTGTATGATCAACCGCTATTAAAAAGCTTTTATCTGCGTCATGTAAAGGACTAAGTAAACATGTATGATGTTTTGGTAAGATAAGTGGTGAACCAATCGTTCTGAATACTCGATTGTTGATTGATGCTATTTCTGTCATTTGAATTGCTTCCAGGGATGGGTGAATAATACCGCCACCTAATGCTTTATTGTAGGCTGTACTTCCTGACGGCGTCGATATACATAAACCATCTCCACGGAATGTTTCAAAGTGTTCTCCTCTTATTTGCACATCAAAAACAACAGAACCCTCTGCCGTTTTTATTGTTGCTTCATTTAACGCTAGAATTCGAGTTGCTTTTTCACCTGTATTTAATCTAATCGTAACTTCAAGTAATGGATATTCTACAATTTGGAAAGGTGTTTTTGCTATTTCAATAACAAGTCTCTCAACCTCATCAGGTGTCCAATCTGCATAGAACCCTAAATGTCCTGTATGTACACCTATAAAGGCAGTTGTTTCAATACGATGGACATACCTTCTAAATGCTTCTAGAAAAGTACCATCTCCACCTATTGAAATAACGAGCTCTGGTTCTTCTTTATCATAAATTAAATCAAATTCAGTTAAGTACTGCTTCATTGTTTGTTTAATGTTATTAGATCGCTCATCACCGCGAGATACGATTGCAAATTTCATAAATAAAGTCCTCCTCAACATATTTAACTTTAATTATAAAAGTTAAAATTATTCTACTTCTATTTTACCATACTATTTAAAAATGAATAATCTTTGCATCTTTAACTTCTTTTAGCGATAATTATACTAGTTATTTACTTAATTAGGGGGCATACGAATGAAACAAGAAATTGAAATAGAATATAAAGTATTACTTTCCGAAGAAAAATTTAAAGATATATTAAACTCTCTTGATTTTCCAGATAAACCTTTTACTCAAACAAATTATTATTTTGAAACACCAGATTTAAAACTAAAAGAATGCAACTCTGCATTAAGAATTAGAAAGAAAAACTCAGACTATATAGTAACATTAAAAGAACCTCATCCTGAAGGTATTTTAGAAACACATGACAAAATATCAAAAGAAGATTTTAACAACGCGATTGATACTAATGAACTCTCTGCTCCAAATTGTACAAAACAACTTCAAAATAAGAATATATCTCTTGAAACAATCGAATATATAGGTTCTTTAACTACTGAAAGATATGAATTTACAGATAACGGTCTAATTTACGTCTTAGATAAAAGCTTTTATAATGATTATATTGATTATGAATTAGAAATTGAAGCACCTTCTCAAGCGATTGGATTAAATATATTTAATGAGCTGCTTTCTCGTTTTAATATAAAAAAAGTTCCTCCTATAACAAAAATTGAACGCTTTTTTAATACACAATAAATCCTTTTCTTTGCTTGGCTATGCAACAATTGATAATATATAGTGAATTATGCTTTTAAATTAATAAGCGAGGAGTAATTATATGAAAGTTCCAGGAACTATCTATGAAGCAATAGGTGGTCAAGAAACAATTGATCAAATTGCTGAAAATTTATATAAATACGTTGCAACTGAACCTGAATTAATGGAAATATTTCCTCCTGATTTAAGTGAAGCAGAAAGAAAACAAAGATTGTTTTTAACACAATTATTTGGTGGACCACAACTTTACCTAGAAGATCGTGGTCATCCTATGCTAAGAAGACGACATTTAGAATTCAAAGTGACAGATGATCGTAAAATATTATGGTTGAAATGTATGAATAAATCTCTTGAAGAAACAGGTGTTGAAGAACCTTATCGTTCCGCTATATTCGAACGACTTTCAAAGACTGCTGAACATATGGTAAACACACCAGGTTAATCCTATTGTCCTAAATTAGATGTAAGTTGTTATTTTCGGATGAAAGGAAGTGTTCTTTTGGTATGGAAAAATAAAGAAGATAACTTAGTAGAATTTGATTTTAATACGATTAATAAACCCATTATTATTTATCAATTTATTAATCCATTTTGTCATAACTGTTGGCAACTTGAAATGATTATGAAAAAACTAGCTATAGAATATGGGCAATTCTTTACTATCAGGCCAATTATTTCTCTTGATTCTTCATCTCCAAAAAAAATAATCAAACAAAATATTTGTTTCTTAAAGCAAAACTTAGGGCTTGCAATAAAAGCTGCTGAATTACAAGGTAATAAATCTGGGCGACAGTTCCTTGGAAAAATACAAGAGGGACATTTTCTTTATGATGATGACTTCTTAAATGATGAGGTCCTTATGAACTACGCTACTCTTATTGATTTAGATTTGAATGAATTTTCAAATGATGTTTTTTCTAATTCAGCTAAAAAAGCTTATCAAACTGATGTGAATCTTATAAAGGAAATGAACATTAAAGAATTTCCATCGCTTGTCTTTTCCAGTAAACATAATGAACAACATAATTTAAAAATAACTGGATTAGCCGATTATGATTCCTATGTGCATTTATTATATAAATTATTAAATAATAAACCTATGCCACAAGAAAAGCCTCCTGTTCATTTATTTTTAAAAGAACAAGGCTTACTTAGTTTAGAAAATATTGCCTTCATTTATGATTGGTCGTTTGATAAAACGAAAAAAATATTAAATGAACTAAAACTAAAAGGCCAAGTTGAAGAATTGACTATTTTATCTCGGAAATATTGGTCTTATCAGAATTAAAAAGACCTTATACATAAAATTATGTATAAGGTCTTTTTTTGTATTATCTAAAATCTCTCGTTTCTTCAGCATATCTACTTGCAACAGCATATCCTAAAATTCCTGCGATTGATAAGAGTAAAATATTACAAAAGTTTTTTCTCATCTGTTTGCCACCTTCCTATTATTAAATATATTCATCAATTTTATATTAGAATGGACGGTATTTACCTTTTTTAAGTAATACTTTTGGTCCACCAAGTAAGAATAATGAACGGTTGTCAACAACCATTTTCATAGCTGCTGCTGGCTTACCTTTTAGTTCTGTTCCTGAAAATACATTACCAATTGCATCAGTAACACCAAGTGAAGCAACAGTTCCACGATCTTCAAAGATAAACTCTTCTAAAGGCTCATCATGTAATAATGATTTGATATTTGCTGCACATACTTCAGCATGTTGCATAGCTGCTTGTGCTGTAGGTGGGAATGGACGACCAGCTTCTTTATCCATAACCCAAGCGCAATCTCCTAGAATAAAGAGATCTTCTTCACCAGGTGCACGTAAATCACCATCAACTGTTACTTTTCCTTTTGTAAGTTCAAAACCAGATTCTGTTAATACTGGGCTACCTGTTACTCCACCAGTCCAAATAATTGATCCAGCTTTAATTTCTTCGTTATCTTCACCCACAATAAAGCTATCAGGTGTACACTCGTTAATCGCTGTTCCTAATCTAAACTCAACACCACGGTCTTCTAAAGATTTAGTTGCATATGCAACAAGATCCTTGTCAAACATTGGCAAGATAGTAGGCATTGCTTCTACGTTAACAATTTTTACTTTACTACGATTAATATCATATTTTTTACATAATTCTGGAACTCTTTCAGCAAGTTCTCCAAGTAATTCAATACCTGTGAAACCAGCACCACCTACTAAGATAGTTAAATCATCAGTGTTTTTTTCTTCAGAATTTTTATATGAAGCGAATTGATATTCAATATGATCACGAATTTCGCGACTTGAGTCAATATCAACAATCGCTAAAGCATTCTCTTCCATTCCTTTAATACCAAACGTATTTGATTTGAAACCAAGTGCCATCACTAAATAATCGTAAGTGATTTCTCCATTTTCTAAAACAACACGCTTGTCCTCTTTTTCTACTTTAACAACTGAATCATAAATTAAACGTACACGATTTGGACTAATTACATCACTAATCATAAAACGTGCTTGGTTAGGATTCATTGTACCTGCAGCAACTTCATGTAACCAAGTTGTTTCATAGTGATAATTATGTTTATTAACTAAAACTAAATCTGCCTCTTCAGGATCTAAAATTTTTGTTAAACGTTTAGCAGTCATAAGTCCAGCGTAACCCGCTCCTAATACGACTATTTTTGGTTTATTATTATTCATTGATACATCCACCTTTCTAGGATTAATACTAAATTATAAAGTAAATATAAAATTTGAAAAACTTTATACCATTTTAAAATATAGAGTTGAACAAAAGTCACTCTTCTCTATTATAGCAGGTTTATTAAATATTCAAGCACCTTCTTAATAATAACAAATATTAATAAATTTGGCTATCTATCGATACACATCAACCATATTTAATTTGGACGGATTGTTAATTCATTTACGTTAACATAACTTGGTTGAGATAAAGCATACAGCACACCGTTTGCAATATCAACTGCTTCTAAAGGTTGACGATTCATTTCTTGACGATTATGCGACAATCTTGTATCTACCATTCCTGGTGATATATTTGTAATTCTGACGCCTGTTCTAGCAAGTTCTTTTTCAAGTCCTTGTGAAATAGCTCGTACTGCAAACTTAGTTGCACTGTAGACTGTACTTTTCTTTGTAACTTCATGACCTGAAACAGATGAGATATTAATAATATGACCCGATTCATTTTCAATCATACCTGGTACGACTAAAGAAGTTCCATAAAGAACACCTTTAATATTTACATCTATCATTTCGTCCCAACTTGCAACATCACCTTTTGTAACTTCAGATTCAAGCATAACACCTGCATTATTAATGTATCCATAAACCGAGCCAAATTTTTCTTTTACATCATTCACCATATGCTCAACTTGCTCTTGTTTTCTTATATCAACTTGATAAAAAGAAGCTGATTGAGTAGATGATTCATTAATATCTTTTGTGATTTTTTCTAATTTTTCTTTATTTCTAGCAACTAGAATAACTCGGTATTCATTTTCTGCTAATTTTTTTGCGATTGCTTCACCTATTCCCCCACTTGCGCCTGTAACAATAATCGTTTTTGTCATATATAAATCTCCTTTCACTTTATTCATTTTCTTTAAATTAATAATTCTTTATCAAAAAAGTAAAGATAAGTTTTTTTAACTTCTCTATTTAAAATAGATTCTATCGCTTGCTTATATAAATTGATTTGTACTTCATAACGTCCTTTTAACTCAGTTATCGTCTTTTCTGTAACAAGCTTCTCGCTAATTAGATCTGTTTTATAATCAACAATATACCATTCATTTTCATATTCAAATAAACAGTCAATAATTCCTTGGACAACTACCTTTTCATCTGTTTCACTTTGCCAATCTTGATAAATTTCACTTGCTTTTTGTGTAAACATGAAAGGTATTTCCTTTTCTAAGTTTGTACTATCTACCATTTTCTCTGCTAAATCTGTTTGATAAAATCGTTCAATTGCCTCTACATCTATAGTTATTGCCGCTTCTGGTAAAATTAAACTCTTTTCTACCATTTTATCTACACTTTTTTTAATTTCTTGTTTCCTTAATTTTTGATCGAAAGGTAAATACTGCATCACAGCATGCATGGCTGTACCCTTTTCAGCTGCAGTTAATTCTTGCTTTGCTTGCATAAATAAAGGTCGTTTTGTAATTGGTGACCTGGATGGCTTTAAGATATCTCGTGAACTGTATAAGTCTTCTATTTCTTGTTGACGCTTTATTTCAGTAACACTTTGTTTAGCACGTGTATTAACTGCCTCTGAATATGGATAAGTATAACTTAAGCGTTTATCTACCTCTGTATTAAAGTCTTCATTTTTCATTTCTAAAGGCTCCCAATTTTGAATTGCCTCTGAAATTTCTGTTGAAGATTGGATTTGTTTTTCAGTTTCTATATTAAGTTCGCTCGCATGCATTACTTCAACTTTCCAGTTTGATTCATCTTTAAATATATCTTCATTAACTGGTTCCGCTTCGCTTGTCATTCTCAAAATCTCAGTATCTTCATGACGAATAATTGATCGTCCAATCCAATCTAGATAACTTTTTGCTGATTTTCTTTCATGTGTTGGTAATATCCACTCTTCTTCTTCAATGACACCATGCCATTTTTCTACTGCTTTTTCTAAAGAATTAACATTCCCGATGAGAACTAATTTTTCTTTTGCTCTTGTCATAGCAACATACAGTACACGCATTTCTTCAGCTATTAACTTTCTTTTAACTTCAGTCTGCATCGCTCTATAATAAAGCGTTGCATAAGTTATTCTTTTTTCTGGATTAATGTACTTACTGGCAAAACCTAAGTCTTTATCTAAAAGATACTTCTTCCATAAATCCATAAAATTAAAATTCTTGCTGATATTTCCGACAATCACAACCGGGAATTCTAAGCCTTTACTCTGATGAATAGATAATATTTTAACAACATCTTCTTGTTCACTTAAAGCAGGAGCTGTGCCTAAATCTTTGTCTAATTCTTTCATTCGTTCAATAAACCTTAAGAATCTAAACAAACCACGGTAAGATGATTTTTCATAACCTTTTGCTCGGTCATAAAGTGCTCTCAAGTTTGCTTGTCTTTGTCTACCTCCAGGAATTCCTCCAACAAAGTCATAATAAGCTGTCTCACCATAGATTCGCCAAATTAACTCAGATAATTCGCCTTCTTTAGCGATGTTTTTAAACAATATAATTTGTTCTAGTAAGCGCTCAATTCTTTCGGTTATCTCATCTTGGTTAAGTTTTTTATATTCATGTAATGCTTCATAATAAGAACTTTTAGGTTTTAGGATTCTAATTTTTGCTAATTCTTCTTCATTTAAACCAACAATTGGTGAATGTAAAATGGAAGCTAATGGAATATCTTGATAGGGGTTATCAATCACCCTTAACATGTTTAACATTACTTGAATTTCAATGGCTTCAAAGTAACCCGTTTTTAATTCTCCATAGACAGGAATACCCTGTTTCTTCAATTCTTCAACAATAACAGGCACATCTGTTTTAGAGCGTTGTAAAATAACGATGTCTCTATATTGGATATCACGCTGTTGTTTTGTTTCAGAATCAATCACTTGTAATGGTGGCATATCTTGTGTGCCAAGCCACTCTTTAATTTTTTTTGCATATGCACGTCCTTCAGTTTGCGCTTTTTCTAATTCGGCTTTTTCATCATTCTCTTCATACCCCTGGGCGTCTCGGTCAATTAAAATAAGTTCTGTTTCATCATTTTCTAACGGTGCATCATCATATGAATCATTTGCATAAATTAACTCAGAAGCTTCATCATATGTAATTTCTCCGACAGCTTCATCTAATATTTGTCTAAAAACATAGTTAGTTCCTGTTAAAACATCCGCTCGACTTCTAAAGTTTTTCGCTAGATCAATTTTCTTTCCAAGTTCAGGGTTATTTGAATAAGCCTTATATTTCTCAAGAAATAATGTTGGATCAGCATGTCTAAATCTATATATACTTTGTTTCACATCTCCAACCATAAACCGATTTCCTTGGTTTGTATCATCACTCACAAGTGAGATAATTGTTTCTTGAACGTGGTTAATGTCTTGATATTCATCCACTAATACTTCTTTAAATTTATTTTGGTATTCTTTGGCTACTCTTGAAGGGATAATTTTATCTGGTGTTGATGTATCATCTTTTAAAATCATTAAACTATAATGTTCTAAATCAGAAAAATCAATGATCGTCTTCGCTTGTTTAGCTTTAGTAAACCTTTCACTAAATTCTAATACCAATTCAATCACTGTCTTAATAACAGGATACATTTCCTGCATATCAGACACATGCCCTGCTAAACTTCTTGCAAACCATTCTTCAGACATCTTCTTCCAACTATCTTGATAAACTTTCCTAACTTGTTTTACTTCATCTTTTTTATCTTCGTTACATTCAATCCTTTTTCCAGAAAGGCGCTTAAATTTACTCGTTTTCATGAATGTCTGTAATTCATCCCAATGGTCTAACTTTTCAAGTGCTTCTTGGATTAATAATTGATCAGCTTGAATAGCTTCAGCATAATGATAAGGACCATCACTCGTATTAATTACATCCATTGCCACTTCCGTTCCTTTTAGCATCGAGATTAACTCTTCTTTTAAGTCTTCTTTAAGTAAAGTTACCCACGACAAGTTTGCTTCATTCCATTCTTCTGGAATAAAGTAGTTCTCTGCGACTTGATTTAACCACTCTTCAGGCCAAGGGTTTTGAACAGCAAATGTATATAAATTAATAATTAACTCTCCAAGTTCTAAATCATTTCGATCATTTGAAAAGCGATCTACTACTGCAAAGAAAGCATCACGCTCCGCTTCTTCTTTTCCATACCAATCTTCAAACATGCTATCAATGACATCTTCCTTTATTAGCGTTGCTTCAATATCATCTGTTAGACTAAATTCTGGATCTAAATCAAGCAGATAAGCATTCTCTCTTACTATTTTCATACAAAATGAATGTAAGGTTGAAATTGAAGCATGTTGTAAAAGTGATAGTTGTTTTTTCAAATGTTGTGATGTTGGATCATCAGCTAATGATTTTTCTAATGTATCACCTATTCGGTTACGCATTTCAGCTGCTGCTGCATTCGTAAATGTCGCCACAAGCATTTCATCAATATTTAAGGGGTTTTCTTTGTTAATTACTTTTTG
>RCNJ01000993.1_pt1 | contig 13887 bp, 11 predicted proteins | sample 2041171 | NCBI WGS metagenome assembly RCNJ01 (sample SAMN09708213, study PRJNA481090) | feces metagenome | biome: feces | host: Pygoscelis adeliae | place: Antarctica: Rookery Lake | collected 2010-03-01 | reverse complement strand
TGACATTTAATAGTTGTTCTGTTCAGTTTTCAAAGAGCAAATATTTCTCTCTCGCAAAAATGCGACTTCTAAAATATAACACTTATTTAGTTTCTTGTCAACACATAAAAATGATTCTTTTTAAAAATGTGTTCATTGTTTGAATATCTCCACCTCTTGCACTGGAGAATCTCTATCATAGTACATCTAACTTATCTAAGTCAACTAGTTTCTTTAAAGTTCTTTTTTAACACTCTTTGACTTATTAATAAAAGTTGGTGTGCTTCTCTCAACAACAGAGTTCATATTACATTGTTATTGTACTTGCGTCAACAATAAGTCCTTTTCGATATGAAAAAGCCTAACTAACAGCGCTTCATTAAGTTTTAAACACTTAATTCAGCCGGTCAGTTGGGCTTTTAATTAGTTTGCTACGATATTAACTAGTTTTCCTGGAACGACAATTACTTTTCTAATTGTTTTTCCTTCTATCCATTCTTCAATCTTGTCGTCTGCTAAAGCAATTTTTTCTAACTCTTCTTTACTAATATCCTTATCTACCATAATTTTAGATCGGACCTTACCTAGAACTTGAATAACTACTTCTACTTCATTTTCTACAAGTTTTGATTCATCATAAGTTGGCCATGCTTCATATGCAATTGTTTCTTCATGTCCTAGCCTCTGCCACAACTCTTCACATAAGTGTGGAGCAATTGGTGAAAGTAATTTTACAAAACCTTCTATATAAGACCTATTTAAAGTATCTACTTTATAAGCTTCATTAACAAACATCATAAGCTGAGAAATTCCAGTGTTGAAATGTAAGTTTTTGAAATCATTAGTTACTTTTTTAACAGTTTCATGATAAATCTTTTCAAGTGCTTCACTATTATCTGTTAGCTTAGTTGATAGCGTATCATCAACATTAATAACTAAACGCCATGCACGGTCTAAAAATCTCCTCGCTCCATCTGTTCCTGTTGTTGACCAAGTAACATCTGCATCCAGTGGACCCATAAACATTTCATAGAGGCGTAGTGTGTCTGCTCCGTGAGATGCGATAATTTCATCTGGATTAATAACGTTACCTAGTGATTTACTCATTTTAACGCTATCTTCACCAATAATCATACCTTGGTTATAAAGTTTCTGGAATGGTTCTATAGTAGGAACAGAACCTATATCATATAGAAACTTATGCCAGAACCTTGCATATAATAAGTGTAAGACGGCATGTTCTGCTCCGCCTACATATAAATCTACCGGTAACCATTTCTCAAGTAGCTTTGGATCAGCTAACTGTTCAGTGTTTTTAGGATCAATGAATCTTAAGAAATACCAACTACTACCTGCCCACTGCGGCATTGTATTAGTTTCTCTTCTACCTTTCATACCTGTTTCTGGATCGACTACATGAATCCATTCACTATTAGCAAGTGGTGATTCACCCGTTCCAGAAGGTTTTATCTCAGTCATAACTGGAAGTTCCAATGGAAGTTCTTCTTCTTTTACTGCAGTCATTGTTCCATCTTCCCAATGTATAATTGGAATCGGTTCTCCCCAATAACGTTGACGTGAAAATAACCAGTCTCTTAAGCGATAAGATATTTTTTTCGTTCCTTTTTTATTAGCTTCTAACCAATCAATCATTTTTGTAATTGCTTCATCTTGGTATAAATTATTTAGAAAGTCAGAGTTAATAAGTTTCCCATCTCCAACATAAGCTTCTTTAGAGATATCTCCACCATTAACAACTTCTATTATAGGTAGGTCGAATTGCGTCGCAAATTCAAAGTCACGATCATCATGTGCAGGAACGGCCATGATTGCTCCGCTTCCATAAGAGATAAGTACATAATCGGCTACCCAAATTGGCATACGCTCATTATTTACCGGGTTTATTGCATAAGCCCCTGTAAATACACCAGTTTTTTCTGTAGCTAAATCTGTTCGCTCTAAGTCTGACTTTGTTTCAATTTCATGAATATAAGCATCGACCGCTTCTTTTTGCTCTTCTGTTACTATTTTTTTAACAAGTTCATGTTCTGGTGCAAGTACCGCATATGTCGCACCGAATAATGTATCTGGACGTGTCGTAAACACTTCAAAGTCTGTATTATGTCCTTCAATTTCAAAGACAACTTCTGCTCCTTCAGAACGGCCAATCCAGTTACGTTGCATTTCTTTTAAGCTTTCTGGCCAATCAAGATCTTCTAAATCATCTAATAGTCGATCAGCATATTTAGTAATCCTTAACATCCACTGCTTCATCGGCTTTCTTACAACTGGATGTCCACCGCGTTCACTCTTACCATCAATTACTTCTTCGTTAGCAAGTACTGTTCCAAGTTCAGGACACCAATTCACATTTACTTCATCCATATAAGCAAGACCGTGTTCATACATCTTAATGAATATCCATTGTGTCCACTTATAATAGTCAGGATCCGTTGTACTTAATTCACGATCCCAATCATATGAAAAACCTAGCTCTTGAAGTTGTCTTTTAAATGTTACAATATTTTCTTTGGTAAATTCAGCCGGACTATTCCCTGAATCAATTGCATATTGCTCTGCAGGTAAACCAAATGCGTCCCAGCCCATTGGTTGTAACACTTCTTTCCCTTGCATACGACTCATTCTTGAAATAATATCTGTTGCTGTATAACTTACCGGGTGACCAACATGTAATCCAGATGCTGAAGGATATGGAAACATACCTAAGGCATATACTGTTTCTTTATCTGTATCACTATTTGTTTGAAACGTTTTATTTTCTTCCCAATATGTTTGCCACTTTGATTCTATCGCTTTGTGGTTAAAATTCATTCCATTTTCCCCCTAGAATATAAATTCACTTTTAATTTTTTTAATAAATCAGTTAGCTTATATTTAATAATTTAATTTGTTCATTATTTAATATGTATTTATCTATGTATAACACCCCGAATTGTAGTGAAATATCAGTGGCTTGTCAAGATTCCTACTATTCTGACGTGCTTAATATAAATAATTCATTAGTAATACTTTACTTACTTATGATAAACTAATCTAAGATTTTATTATATTAAAAAGAGTTGATAATATTTGAAGAGACCCGTAGAATTTGCTCATACATTATTGGAAAGTAGTGTTAATGAAGGTGATATTTTAATTGATGCAACATGTGGTAATGGTAATGATACTTTGTTCCTCGCTAAACTTACTGGCGAAAACGGCTTAGTTTATGCGTTTGATATTCAAGAAGACGCGATTAATCGCTCAAAGGAATTAACTAAAGATTATAACCATATTAATTACGTACTCGATAGTCATGCTAATATTGATCAATACGTAAAAGACACTGAAACATTAGATGGTGCTGTTTTTAATCTCGGTTATTTACCTAAAAGTGATAAAACAATTATTACTTTGGCTGAGTCTACCATTAAAGCAATTAGTTCTATGCTGAAGATTTTAAATAAAGGTAAGCGGATTGTAATTGTCGTTTATCATGGTCATGAAGGTGGTAAAGATGAAAAGAATGCTGTTTTAGACTTTGTTCAAACTTTAAGTCAAAAAGAGTTTTCCGTTTTACAGTATGGATTTATTAATCAAAAGAATAATCCACCATTTGTGATTGGGATTGAAAAGATTTAGTTACTACATTATATGGAGGTTATAAAATGATTGGTTCTTTTAATGGGATTAAACCTAAGATTCATTCTTCAGTGTTTGTTGCTAAAAACGCAGATATCATTGGTGATGTAACAATTGATGAGGATTCGAGTGTTTGGTTTCAAACTGTCATTCGTGGTGATGTTGCTCCAACAAAAATTGGTAAACGCGTGAATATTCAAGATTTATCGCTCGTTCACCAAAGTCCTGACTCTCCCGTTATTGTTGAAGATGATGTGACAATTGGCCATCAAGTAACACTTCATGGGTGCACAATTCGCAAAAATGCACTGATTGGTATGGGATCGCTTATTTTAGATAATGTCGAAATTGGTGAAAATGCTTTTATTGGTGCTGGTAGTTTACTTTCACCTGGTACAGTTATCCCTCCAAACACGATGGCTTTTGGTAGACCTGCCAAAGTGATTCGTGACTTAACTGAAAAAGACTTTGAAGAGATGAAACGTATTCGAAAGTCTTATGTAGATAAGGGTCAATATTATAAAGATAAGACAGATTTCGATACTGACTTATAAAATAATTCAAATTAAAAACAGTATGAACTATTTAAATAGTTCATACTGTTTTTTGTGATCATTTTATTTTAGCTCAGTAAATGATAGCTTATATAACCAAAAGTCTTTTGACAGTTGAATATTGAGAGTATTAGATTCTTTGTAATATATAAGGTCTGTACATACTAGTATGAACACTTTTAGAAAAGAGGGATTACTTTTGCATACTACAAATATTATTACCTCATCAGAATTCATTTTTAAAATTGGAGAAGACAAAGCTGATTTTGAAAACATATTTCCAGAATTCACAGTAAATGATCGAATTGGTGTTATTGTCAAGAACTATTGTGGTGCTATTAGAGCTAGAACACTCATATTATCAGCAGTTACTGAGTTTTATGATGCGTATCGATCACAATTAGGTAATGAAACAGAAAAATTTAGAATTTATCCTGATTTTTTTCTCTTTCATATTGGTAAACACTTTGGTGACCATCAGCAGTTGGATATTTGGCCGTCACATCGTGAAATTATCATCGAAGATAACCCAGAAAAAATCTTAGAAACTATCAATGATCGTGGAATAACTCGATTAATTATTGAAGACACTAACCCTAACGAAACAGTCGATTTTTTACAAGAAACAGTCAGTAGTGCTAAACATCGTATTAAAACACCCCTCGCATATTCACCAAACGGACGCGTAGAAAATGCAGATATTACAGCAAAAAGCACATTAAATGTTGAAAGACTCGTTTCTAATACATTAAAAGAATCAAACAATTCAAATGTTTTATCTGACAACTCGTATAAAGAACTCAAACAAAACCGCCATTCTCTTGTTGTTGATAATTATGTTAATGAGACTTATCGATTTATTTCGCTAACCCAAGCACTCCATATGCTTTAATAGATTCAGTTTAAAATAAAAATTTGATTACTCTACATTAAATATGATTAAAATTAAAAAAGATGGCTCCTGTAAAATACAGGAGCCATCTTTTGTGTGTCATATAATTTTTTATATTCGTTGCTTAACTTTTGCTTGTAATGCTTCGACTTTATCAAGTGCTTCCCATGGTAAAACTAAATCATTTCTACCAAAGTGACCATAACTTGCTGTCTGACGATAAATCGGACGATTTAAATCTAGCATGTCAATAATTCCTGCTGGACTTAAATTAAATAACTCACGTACAATGCCAACTAGTTCACTCTCACTTACCTCACTAGTACCAAATGTATCGATTGCGATTGACACAGGTTCAGAAACTCCAATGGCATAAGCAAGTTGAACTTCACATTTACGTGCTAACTTAGCAGCAACAATATTTTTCGCTACATATCTAGCTGCATAAGCGGCTGAACGATCTACTTTAGTTGCATCTTTTCCACTAAATGCGCCACCACCATGTCTAGCCACTCCACCGTATGTATCTACAATGATTTTTCTTCCTGTTAAACCAACATCGCCTTGAGGACCGCCAATCACAAATCTTCCCGTTGGGTTAATATGATATTTTGTTTCTTCATCTAGTAAGTTAGCTGGAACAATTGGTTTAACTACGTGTTCAATCATATCTTCTTGAATTTGACGAAGTTCAACATCTTCATGATGTTGTGTTGAAATAACAATTGTATCCACTCTAAGCGGTTGATCATTTTCATCATATTCAATCGTCACTTGTGTTTTTCCATCTGGACGAAGATAATCAAGTATCTCGTTCTTTCTAACATCTGCTAAACGTTTTGCAAGCAAGTGTGCTAGATATATCGGTAATGGCATATACTCTTTCGTTTCATCAGTCGCAAACCCGAACATTAACCCTTGGTCACCTGCACCAAGAGAGTCAACTCCCGTAGCAATATCGCGTGATTGTTCATCGATTGCTGTTAGAACTCCACATGTTTCTGCGTCGAAACCATATTTAGAATCTGTATAGCCAATATCTTTAATTGTACGCCTAACAACGGCAGGTATATCAACATAAGTTGTAGTTGTTATTTCACCTGCTACTAAAACCAAACCTGTTGTAGCAGTAACTTCACAAGCAACTCTTGCTAGCGGATCATGCTCTAAAATTGCATCTAATACTGCATCAGAGATTTGATCGCTCATTTTATCTGGATGACCTTCTGTCACCGATTCAGATGTAAATAATCGTTTATTTAATTTCATTTAATAAAAGCCTCCTTAGTATTTTGGGAGCTCTTAAGATTCAGAGATTGAACTAAAACAAAAAAACCTTCCCTAACATTAACTGTTTGAGGAAAGGAATATTGCCTTTCGCTCTTATTGTTCAAGGGTTTACCTTGCTTCAGGTTAGCACCTTTTCACATTGTGATGGTTGCTGGGTTTCATAGGGTCTGTCCCTCCACCTACTCCGAATAAGAGAATCCATTATAAAGAATATATTACATGTTAACTTTAATTCATGCAACATATCAGTATTTAAAATTTTAAACTTAATTGTTAGTACTTATTTTCCAAGATTTATTATGTCCTTTTAATAAGCAACTTAATTTTGACTTCTTCGATATAAGTCCTTAAAAATATAATTATCCTTTCCTATTTATATTTAGTTTAGATAGGAAAAGACACATTGAAATGTTATAATTTATACCATATAAACACAAAGAAAATCTATCAAAACACTCAATAATACGCTTCAATAAAGCATGCTTGTGAATTCATTCACAATTTTGTGATTTTTATGTTAACATATGATATGAAAGCATTTATTGAGGTTAATCTTTATCTCATTCATTATTTCATTCCATTTTTTTATATTAGTATGGACTAATGATATCAATATGTTATACTATATTCAGATTGTAAGATAATGAAAAAGGAAGGTAAGTGATTATGAATACTATCGAGCAAAGCACTATAATTAAAGACATTTCAAGTAAAAACATCCTACACGAAAACCTGTCTGTTCCAATGCTTGTTGAGAAAGTTTTATCAAGAGAAGAAGGCGTTATGTCTTCAACAGGAGCAATTAGAGCTACAACAGGAAAATATACTGGTCGTTCTCCTAAAGACCGCTTCATTGTTAAAGATGAAGTAACAGAAAACCTTGTTGATTGGGGTAAAGTTAACCAACCTATAGGCGAAGATGTTTTCGATAAATTATATAATCGTGTAATTGAACATTTAGGAAATGAAGAAGAAGTCTTCTCATTTAAAGGATTTGCTGGTGCCGATAAAAAGTATCAATTACCAGTCCAAATCGTAACTGAATATGCTTGGCATAATCTTTTTGCTCGTCAATTATTCATTGAACCTACTGATGATGAGCTTAAAACACACGACCCTGGATTTACAGTTTTAGTAGCACCTCATTGTAAAGCAATTCCTGAAGAAGATGGTACAAATTCAGATACATTTATCGTAAAATTGTTTTAATCGGTGGAACTGAATATGCTGGTGAAATTAAGAAATCAATTTTCTCAGTAATGAACTATTTACTTCCACAACAAGATGTTCTTTCAATGCACTGTTCTGCTAACGTAGGTAAAGAAGGCGATGTTGCACTATTCTTTGGTTTATCAGGTACAGGAAAAACGACTCTTTCAGCTGATCCATACAGAGATTTAATTGGTGATGATGAACATGGATGGAGTCCAAATGGCGTCTTTAACATTGAAGGTGGATGTTACGCTAAGACAGTAGATTTATCTAAAGAAAAAGAACCAGAAATATTTAGCGCGATTACTTACGGTACAGTACTCGAAAACGTTATGTTAGATGTTGAGACACGTCTTGCAGATTACTCTGATATATCACTTACTGAAAATACACGTGCTGCTTATCCAATTAAAAATATAGAGAATATTGTTACACCTAGTATTGCCGGGCATCCAAATACAATTATTTTCTTAACTGCTGATGCGACAGGTACATTACCACCAATCTCAAAACTATCTAAAGAACAAGCTATGTATCACTTCTTAAGTGGGTACACTAGTAAGTTAGCTGGTACTGAGCGTGGCATAACAGAACCTGAACCTACGTTCTCAGCATGTTTCGGATCGCCTTTCTTACCGCTAGCCCCTGCTAAATATGCAGAGATGTTAGGTGACAAGATTGATCAATTTAACGCAAATGTATTCTTAGTTAACACTGGTTGGACTGGTGGCGTCTATGGAGTAGGCGAAAGAATGCAGTTATCTTATACACGTGCTATGGTTCATGCTGCACTTGAAGGTGAATTAAACACTGTGAAAACAATTCAAGATGAAATCTTCGGATTAAATATTCCAGAGCATGTTCCAGGAGTTCCTGATGAAGTTCTTATTCCTAGAAACGCTTGGGGTAATGCAGATGGTTATGATGCAGAAGCTCAAAAGCTAGCTACTTCATTCCATGAAAACTTTAAAAAGTTTGAGAACCAAGCTAGCGATGAAATTAAAGCTGCAGCACCAATTTTTTATCCATAAATCAAAACAAATAAAACTCTAGAGTAGAATTTTCTACTCTAGAGTTTTTTATTTGCGTTAATTTTATTTAGACAATGAAATAAAACATTATCTTTCATCATAAAGCTATATTTTTTATCTTGCGCTATACTTTCTGGTAACTCATCAAGTAAAATCGGCCCTTCTGTTTCATAATAAGTCGGTTGATCGGTTAATTTATCAACTTTAGCAAAATAAACATTTTTTATCACACTACCACTTTTACCTGCGACATAATATTGAGCAAGATAATTTATCTCTTTTAAAACAGCACCTGTTTCTTCCATCACTTCACGCACAGCAGCTTCATCAGCTGTTTCCCCAGGCTCAACTTTACCACCAGGAAATTCATATCCTCTTTCTTTGTGTACTGTAAGCAACCACTGATTTTCATATCTACAAATCACCCAAACGTGTCTGGGATCATTAGAGTAGGGATGATCTTCAAAAGATAAGTTAACTTCATTTGAATAGAAATCCTTAAACACATGCATATTAACAGCCTCTTTATCTTTAAGTTTGATTCTTCTACTCATTATCATATCATACTTAAGACATGATTACTTTAATGCTTTTAGATGTTCTTCTAATTCAAATCGTTTCACTTTATTTGATGCTGTTCTCGGAAGTTTATCAATAAAATAATACGCTTTTGGTTGTTTGTATCTCGCAAGTTGGTCCTTTAAATATGATGCTAAGTCAGGTTCGAATTGCTTCTCTGCTAAAACGACAAAAGCAACTGGGATCTGACCAAACTTTTTATCAACTTGTTTCACAACTGCTACTTCTTTTATATTCGGATGATTAAGTAATATATTTTCAATTTCAGTTGGATAAACATTTTCCCCTCCTGAAATAATTAAATCAGACCTCCGATCGACAATATATAAAAAGCCTTCTTCATCTAAATAGCCTAAGTCACCAGTCTTTAACCATCCTGATGTAAATGAAGCTTCTGTTGCTTCTTGGTTATTAAAATATTCACTTATAACCATTGGTCCTTTAACAAGAATTTCGCCAACTTCATTTTTTTTCGCAGTGACTTTTACCTCTGCGGGCATTAAAGGCTTCCCTGCGGAACCTAGTTTTCTTATGTTATCAGCTGGACTTAAAGTAACTATTTGTGAGCTTGTTTCTGTCATTCCATAAGACTGAAATAAAGGAATCTGTTTAGATTTAGCTTTATTTAATAACCCTTTAGGTACAGATCCTCCACCGAGTAAAATAGCACGTAACTTCTCAGGAGCTTTGTCTTCATCCGAACATTCAAGAAAGTCGGCCAACATAAGTGTCACTAAGGAAGCAATTGTGATGTCACGCTCATATAGCACTTCATATAAACGTTCTTTTGTATAATGAGGTAATAAATAAACTGACATGCCATAAATAACACTTTTGATAAAGACTGATAAACCGCCCACATGAAACATGGGAAGTGGAGATAGCCACTTATCATCTGCATGAATACCTAGATTTAGTCCTGAACTGATTGCACTCCACCAATGATTTCCATATGTATGTCCTACTGCTTTTGGTAAGCCTGTCGTTCCTGAAGTATACATAATCGTCCATAATTCACTTAAATCGATTAATTCATTTAAAACTATATCTTCTTTTAACTCTAATGTTTTTATTTGGGGAAATGTTTTTATTTCTTCAACGTCAAAATTTTTATTTTCAAGGTAATCTTCTGTTGTAATCAGCAACTTAGTATGACTATTCTTTATTTGATAATTTAGTTCTTTACTCGTCAGCCGGTTATTTAGTAAAACAACAATTACATCTAAATAACTTAGCGCATGAATGGTAACGAGCATATCAAGTGAGTTAGCTGAAAGTATAGCTACACGATCTTTAGGATTTAAATTTAAAGTACCTAATCTTTGGGCCATTAATTTACTCTGAGTATACAATTCACTAAAAGTTAAACTTACCTCTTCATCAATTTCAAGTGCTAATTTTCCAGGTGCTAAATCTGCCTGTTTAGTTAACCAATGTGGGATAATTTCAGCCATAAATTAACCTCCTTACATTTAATTTAAAAAACCTTTGCTACTGAAATAGCAAAGGTCATTAATATATTTAAGGGAAACGTGGGAATTGGTCAAAGTTAGGCTTACGCTTTTCTTTAAATGCGTCGCGCCCTTCTTTTGCTTCATCCGTTGTATAATAAAGTAATGTTGCATCGCCGCCTAATTGCTGAAGACCTGCTAAACCATCAGTGTCAGCATTAAATGATGCTTTTAAGAAACGAAGTGCAGTTGGTGAATTCTCTAAAATTTCAGCACACCACTGTAATGTTTCTGATTCCAGCTCTGCAAGTGGGACAACTTTATTAACCATCCCCATTTCATAAGCTTCATCAGCACTATACTGACGACATAAGTACCAGATTTCACGTGCACGTTTATGTCCGACCATACGTGCTAAATAACCTGCACCATAACCAGCGTCAAAGCTACCAACACGTGGACCTGTTTGACCAAATACGCCATTATCTGCTGCAATTGTTAAATCTGAAACGATATGTAACACATGTCCGCCACCAATTGCGTAACCTGCAACCATAGAAATGACTGGTTTAGGTATTGTACGAATTAAACGTTGTAAATCTAATACATTTAGACGTGGTACTTCATCAGTTCCAACATAACCACCATGGCCACGTACTGATTGGTCTCCACCTGAACAGAATGCTTTATCGCCTTGTCCTGTTAAAATAATGACACCAATTTGCGAATCATCACGTGCATCAGTAAATGCTTCAAGCATTTCATTTACTGTAAGCGGTGTAAACGCATTCCTTTTTTCTGGACGATTAATTGTTACTTTAGCAATCCCGTTATGCTTTTCATAAATGATTTCTTCATACTCTTTTACTTTAGTCCACTCAACTGTCTTCATTTATTGCACCTCTTTTATGTATTTTTTTCATTACTTTGTTCAATATGTGTGCGAACCACTTGCATGAATTCTGTTTCTTGTTCTAAATGAACGCAGTGGCCTGCATCCTTTATTGTATATAATTTTGCATTTATATACAACTCATTCATATGCTTATTCGTTTTAATAAACTTTGGGTCATACTCGCCAACAATTAAGGTCACAGGATAATCTATTGATTCTAAACTCCCCCACCAAGATGGTTGCGTACCTGTCCCCATATAAACAAGTGACATACTCAAACCCCATTTTGTTTGATTTAAACGGTCTTCCCTTAACTTAGTTTGAGTTGCTAACGGCAAGCTTTTCTGAGTATCAAATAAAGATAAATCCTCCCAATAATCGACAAAGACTTCAACACCTTCGATTAATATCTTTTCGGCTAACGCTTTATCTGCTACTTTTCGCTTTTCACGCTCAACTGGGTCAGCTATACCAGGTGATGCACTTTCTAAAATAAGCGAGTTAATTTTTTCTGGATAGTAATTTGCAAAAGATAAAGCTGTGCGTCCTCCCATCGAATAACCTAGCAGATGAACCTTGTTGATTTTCAATGAATCTAATAAGGCATTAAAATCATCACTGAAACCCTTCATTGTCTTATCATCTTGAACCCAAGTTTTACCGTGACCTGGCAAATCAATCGTGAGTACTTGATATTCTGTGATTAAGTCATCATACATATTATTCCACGTTGTTTGTGCACTTGTAAATCCGTGAAATAAAACGAGTACTTCTCCGCGACCGTCTATTCGATATGCGTAACTATCATCATTAATATGAAATGTTTTATTCGACATCACTTTTCACTTCCTTAAGGATAGTTTCTTCGATTTGACTCCATAATTCATGGTGGGCTTTAACATTTTCATCTCGATTAGTTTGGACTTCAATAACTTTTAATCCAGGTGTTGAATAACTTTTACTTAATGAATCACTTAAATGATTCCAGTCTTTAATAAGTGTATATTCTCCACCATACATGAATACACTATGAGAAAAATCAATCCCTAAAGATGTTCCAAATAACTTTTCAAAATGAGCCCCTTCTTCTGCTTGTGGTAAAAATGAGAAGATCCCCCCGCCATCGTTATTAATGAGAAGGATTGTAATATCAATCTCATAATGTTTCGCAGCTAATAGACCATTTAAATCATGATAAAAAGATAAATCTCCAATAACTAATGTAACAGGCTGCGTGCTTGCAGCTGCTATACCTAAAACAGTTGAAACGACACCATCAATTCCACTTACACCTCGGTTACCGTAAATATAAACTTCTTTTTCACTCGTTTGATAATACGTATCTAAATCTCGAACAGCCATACTATTCGCAATAAACAATTCACTTTGATTAGGCAGTTGATTAATCAACGTTTTAATCGTGCTACCTTCAGTGAGTAGTTCTGAATTTTCTTTAGCGAGTTCTTCATGTGCAAGGTCATTAAATCGAATCCATTTATCAGTCCAACTACTTGCTTTAACCTTAAAATCCTTTTCAAGAATAGACTGAATGAATAATGCTTCATCTGTCATTAAATATTTAGCTTGTTGATTCGTTGATTCTCTAACGTCATTATCCGCTTCAATCACATAATGTGGTACATGCTCATTCTCTTTCAGATAAAATAAATAACTTTTAGAAATTGGCATCGCACCAAATCGAATAATTATATCAGGTGTTAAATTCTCACGAACTGCTTGTGATTTTAAAATGGCATCAGATGAATCAATAATATTTCGCTGAACTTGTGTTGTTGAACGGATTTGTGATAATGGATCTGCGATAATTGGTATATTTAACTTCTCACTTAAACTAATAATTAATTCACTCACATGTTTATCTGTTTGTGGACCACACACAATGATGGGTTGCTGTTTACTTTCTAAAGCACGAACAAATGAATCAATCTCTTCTGATGCTAAAACTTGTTTGCCAATTGCTACTTCTTGTTGTCTCATGTCAGGCTTACCAAATAAATCTGGCAATTTCAAATTTGGTGTCAGTGGTTCTCTAATTGGAAAATTCAGTTGAACAGGACCAGGATTACCTTCTTGTGCATAAAAAACAGCACGTTGTGCTCTGTTTCTAACATAATTAAGCATTGAGTCAGTTGCTTCTGGTAAGCTCATTTCATAAAAACGTTTAACAAAATCGCCGTATAAATTAAGTTGATTCATCGCTTGGGGCGCACCAACATCCCTTAACTCATGAGGTCTATCAGCAGTTAATACAAGTAAAGGTACTCTCCCGTGATAAGCTTCAATGACAGCTGGGTAATAATTAGCTGCGGCTGTTCCTGATGTACAAATTAATGCAACTGGA